>Ga0247611_10000284_pt1 | contig 104810 bp, 219 predicted proteins | sample 177DNAGHGhighgp2_FD_192422 | JGI IMG/M metagenome (GOLD analysis project Ga0247611, IMG submission 192422) | Sheep rumen microbial communities from Palmerston North, Manawatu-Wanganui, New Zealand - 1770 DNA GHGhigh gp2 | ecosystem: Host-associated > Mammals > Digestive system > Stomach >... | reverse complement strand
CCAAATGAAATTAGAGACACTTTTAGGTTGTATCGGCGGGGAGACTGTTAAGGTCACGAATAAGCGTGGCGTGTTTCTCTACGACGGAGACAAGAACGCTATCAAGGCATATCATAATGGGATTCTTGATAAAGACATTTGTATGGTAGAGCCGTTGAGCAAGACAAAATTCGGCGTAAGGCTGAATATTGAGTAAGACAAGGGGGAAATGTAATGGCAACAAAGGGCAAGACAGAAAAGAAGACAAAGACAAGTGAAGTAACGAAGTATCTTATGAGGTATGGCAGTATTACTTCGTGGCAGGCTATTCAGAAGTTCGGTGCAACAAGGCTGTCAGACATTATCTTACGCTTCAGAAAGGCTCACGGCAGAGCTTCAGTAGAGAGTAAGGACGTGACAGAGAAAGACCGCTATGGTAATACTTGTACATTTACGAAGTATATCTATCACAAGGAGTTCGACATACTCGCAAATAAGAAGTGAGAACACAGTTAAATGCCTGTGGTGACGGAATAAGTAGACGTGCAAACCACTTGACGGTGTGGCAGAATATCTATCGTTATGGTATCTGCTATGTATGGTGTAAATCCATACCCACAGACGTTTAATTTCACGCAGATATGGAGTAATAGGCATCTCAGCGGATTGCTAATCCGTCCTACCTGTAATGGGTAGTACAGGTTCAAGTCCTGTTATCTGCGCCAATTTAGATATATCAGGGGGCTATATGGCGGAAGCATTAGCAGTGAAATATCGTCCGCACACTTGGGACGACGTTAATAGGTGTGTGTATGTACGGATATATTTATAAGACTACGAATATTCTTAATGGCACAATATATATTGGTAAAAAGAAAGGTAATTTTGACGAGACATATAAGGGAAGTGGAAGATATTTGAGAAATGCCTTAAGTAAATATGGTAGTGAAAATTTTTCAGTCGAGGTTATAGAGTACTGTGAGGATTTACCAAGGCAAAATGAACGAGAGGTGTATTGGATAGGTTATTACAGTGGTTTGGGTGTAAAAATGTATAATATATCTCGCGGTGGCGACGGGGGAGATACATATTTTATGCTGTCAAAAGAAGACCGTAAGAAACGCTGTGAAAAAACAGGTAAAGTTTCTTGTTTTCATAACTTACCTACTTCAAGTAGATATAAGGCGTGGGAAACACGGAGAGCTAATGGTAATTTTAATTTCAATGGGGAAAAGATTAGTGGGTCTTTACATAAGTATTATCAGTCTGACGAATACAGGTTAAGGGCGGAGTTAAGAAAGAAAAAAGCTATTTTACGTAAAGAGAATGCATTGCGTAAATGGATTAGTGAAAAGCATACTTGTGAGCGGTGTGGCAATGTAATGACGGAGTTATATGGTTCGGGTAGATTTTGTTGTAAACACTGCGCAGTTACACACCCGCATACAGAGGAGACAAAGAAGCTTATTTCGGAACTTGGAAAGTTAGGTATATGTGGTAATAAAGGGAAGCATTTATCGCAGGAGCATAGGGAAAATATAGGCAGAGCAAATAAAGGGAAAGTTCATACGGAAGAATGGAGAAAACGCTCAAGCGAAGCACATAAAGGGCAAATCGCTTGGAATAAAGGGCTAACTATTTCAGACCCCCGAGTTGCTAAATATGCAAATAGTAGACGTATAAACAAGCAGAATAGAGAGAAAAATTAAAGGCGAGGTATTAGTGGTGAGTGGTGTAAAAAACGAGTTTAGTGGTGTAAATGTATCGCTTGCTGTGAAATATCGCCCTCAATCGTTTGAGTCGATTTGTGGGCAGACGTCCGTAAGGAAGATATTACAGCACCAAATCGAGACAAATACGGTTAAGCACGCATACTTATTTTGTGGAAGCGCAGGCTGTGGAAAGACGAGTTCAGCGAGGATATTTGCTAACGAGATAAACCACGGACAGGGTGAGCCTATCGAGTTGGATATGGCAAGTAATAACGGTGTTGACGACGTAAGGAATATCATTCAGCAGGCGCAGACACAGAGCCTTGACAGTGAGTACAGGGTGTTTATCTGTGACGAGGCGCACGCAGTCACGCCTAACGGGTGGGCGGCGTTTCTTAAGACGTTGGAAGAACCCCCGAAGAAGAGTATCTTTATCTTTTGTACGACAAACCCCGAGAAAATCCCGAGCACGATTTTGTCGAGAGTTCAAAGATATGATTTTCACAGATTAAGTCAGCACGCTATCGTTGAGCGTCTGCGATATATCATAGACAGCGAGAATGGGGTCAAATCTGCGCCCGTGGGAGAGAAAAGGGAAAGTGTATCGACGGAAGAGCAGAACGCAAATACGGACGGTTTTGGTGCATTAGATTTACCATTTAAGATAGAGTGAGGCAGGACGAGTGATTACATATACGGAAGAAGCATTGGAGTATCTTGCGCGTATGTCAGAGGGTGGAATGCGTGACGCAATCACACTTCTTGATAAGTGCATTTCATATTCCGAGGACGTTACAGTCGAGAATATAGTCAAGGCGTTGGGGACAGTCGACTACAAATTATTTTTCGAGCTTACTGACGCGGTGCAAGACAGAGCGCCTGCAAATCTGATTAAGGTGCTTGAGGGTGTACACGCTGACGGAAAAGACTTGAAGCAGTTTCTCAAGGATTATATGAATTTCCTGCTTGACGTGGTCAAGTATGACATTACAGGTAAGTTCGAGTATATGCAAATGCCGAGCACGTATAAGGATACATTAGAGGGGATAAAGAAGAAGTGTCCTGATTGGTTCGGTACGTGTCAGAGATTGCTCGACGTTGTCGTCAAGTTGAACAGTGCAGTTAAGTATGACACACAGCCCAAGGTGCTTATTGAAGCAACTTTGGTCGGTGCAATAGACAGGTAAAGGAGATAGTAGTATGTACGAATGCTTCCACTGCGGGTGTAAATCAGTTATTTGGGACACTGATTTTGATTTCAGCGACTATGGCGAATACGAATGTTTCCACTGCGGGTGTAAATCAGTTATTTGGGACACTGATTTTGATTTCAGCGACTATGGCGAAGAGGGCGAGTGAATAATCCACGAATGCCACTGTACCAACTGTGGTGCACAGATTACTTACAGAATATCAGTGGGAGAGGACAATGGGTAAAGAGTTCAAGGTAGAGACATTAGAGGACTTGTGTGACTTAATGTGTGATAACCAAGTTCCCGAGCAGAAAGAGACTAAAGAGTTCAAGAGTTTCTATAAGGAAGTTAAGGGTAACGAGGGCGGTACAGTGCTTGACCCGTTTAACGGAAGTGGTAGTACAGGTAAAGCTGTAATGTACGAGAACCGAGACAGAGACGCAGATTACAGTTATGTTGGTATCGAGCTTACTGACGAGTACTTACCTATTGCAGACGCAAGAATAGCGGTGGTAGCAAATCAAAGACACAGGAAGAGATTGATATGATAACAGATAAGGAATTTATGCAGTGTATGCAGGCGCTCATAGAAAAAGCACAGCGTTATGACTTAATGGAGAACTATGTGAGACGGACACGCAAGATAATCGAGCCAATGAGTGCCGAGGATTGTCTTACGAAACTGAAAGAGATTATAGACGGGGAGATTTGATATGAAGTGGAGCGACGCAGTTAAGGGAGCAGTAGTGGTAGCAGTAACGCTTATTATTATGGCAATATTAATAGCATTGCCTGTAATGTTGTTGTGGAATTGGGTAATGCCCGAGGTGTTCGGACTTACAACGATTACATTTAAGCAGGCATTGTGTTTGGCATTGTTGAGCACGTGCTTGTTTCGGACAGGCGTAGATACAGGAAAGAAGAAGTGATATGTGCAGGTGGGAAGTGATAGTAGATAAGACTATGTTAGTAGAGGTGTCGGCAGACGAATGTGATTATTCTGATAATGCCATATGCTTTTATGCAAAAGGTAAGAACGCTAAAGAGGAAGACCCCGCGGTAGTACTTGTTGCAGTATTCAGCTTGGATAGGATAATTGGGGTGTATAAGGTGTCGTAATGGAGAGCATATTGGTAAATTTGTTGACGTTGATAGGGCTGTTGATAGCGGTCAGTCTTATACTCAAGTGGGTAATAGAACTGTTGCAGACGTTATTGAGGTGAGATATGCGAAGAGGTATGACGTCGTTTGAATTGCTGTTAGTTATGCTATTGATTTTTCTGCTCGTGGGAGTAATCGTTGTGTCATTTACTGTTGCAAATCGTGTGTGACTTGGGGGTTATAATATGAGAACTGTTAACATATTGGGAGTGCCATTTAAGATTGAAGAGGTTGACGTCATTGACGAGAGCCGAGAGGGTATAACACAAGGTAAGATAAAGTACACCAAGGGGGTTATATATCTTCGAAAAAATCAGCCTGACGCAATAAAAAGACAGACGCTCATACACGAGGTGGTACACGGAATATTTATACAGATAGGCAGAGACGATTTATCGGAAGACGAGGCATTAGTACAGACATTAGCCGTGGCGATAGACAATACATTTAAGTTGAAGGAGAAGAAGAAGTGATTGGTCAAAGAAACTTAATAAGCAGATTAGGGTCACTCGTGCACCTTAATAAGTTGCCAAGGTTTATCATTCTTGTTGGAGAAGAGGGCAGTGGCAGGCGCACTATCGCACAGTGGTTAGCCAAGGAAATGCAGGCTGACTTTATCGAGGTTGATAAGGCAGTTGAGGCTATTCGTGAGGCAGTCGGAAACAGTTATAAGACACCCGAGTTAACGTTGTACTTTATTCCTGATTGTGACATTATGAGTAATCCTGCAAAGTCTGCACTGTTAAAGGTCACGGAAGAGCCCCCGAGAAACGCATATTTTGTAATGTCAACTACGGATAAGGAACGGGTACTTCCGACATTGACGAGCAGAGCAAATGTGTACAATATGGACAGCTATTCAATCAGTGATATTGCGTCATTCTTAAACGACCCTGAAGCTGATTTAAACTTGTACGCTAACTGCTGTAATAACGGCAGGGAAGTTAATCTTGTGAAGCAGTGGGGAAACAACTTCTTTGATTTTGTCACGCTTGTAATAGATAACATTGCGGACGTGTCGGGAAGCAATGCTCTCAAAATGGAGAACAAGTTAGCGTTTACCGACGACGCCGAGGGTTATGACGTTAAGATATTCTTTCAGGCATTCCGTGCAGAATGTATGCGCAGGATAAAAGAGAACGGTGACAGGGATTTAAGAGACAAGTATATCGCGTGGATACAGATTACTTCCGCAAAGTTGCAAGAGGTTCAAATCAGGTCGATAAATAAGCAGGCAGTATTTGATATGTGGATATTCGAGATACGAGGGGCGTGTCGAACAAATGCAGACGATTAATCACGTAGAGCCTAACATACACCCATTAATGGACGATATTGACAGGCTGTTTGCGCTGTTATCTGACGCGCCACAGAGAATGTTAGTCAAGCCTGTATTTGACCGTTCATTCAAGAGTTTAGTTGACGTGTTTAATAAATTTAATCCGTGGGAGTATACGTGGGAAGTTGCGTATACGGACACACCCTACCCGCCGTTGAATGCAATGCAGAATAAGAATATTATCCTGTGCTTCAGCGGGGGCAAGGACAGTATCGCGGCGGCGATTAAATACAAGGAATTAGGCTATAACGTACAACTGTATCACTTGAAGCATATCAACCCGTCTTTTGCTGACGAGTGGGAGTGTGCGCAAAGGTCAGCGGACTTATTGGGTATGCCTATCTTCTTTGACGACATAGGGTTTAAGGGACACCATATGTGGATGGAACACCCAATGAAAAATATGATAATCGCTAACGGTGCATTGTCATATGGTATTCGTGAGGGGATAACGACAAATATTGCCTTTGGTAACTATCTGACAAGTGAGTTGGTAGATAACGCGTTTGACCGTTGTGCGGGTGATTGTATGGATATGTGGAATTCGTACGACGTTATCGTTCAGCGTGCAATACCTGATTTCAAGGTAATGGCAGTGCTCGACAATATGGGCGACACGTTAAATCTGTTAGCTGACAGGGCGAACTTACTTAACGAGAGTTTGTCTTGCCTGTGTCGTCACAGCTTAAGGGATTACCGCAGAAATTGGGTAAAAGAAAAGTTTGGAGTAGACCTTTTTCATAACAGGTGCGGGTCGTGTTATAAGTGCTGTGTTGAATATATCTATATGGCTGACCACGATAAGTTGCCATTCAATGAAGATTACTATAAGTACTGTCTCGGGCAGTTGTATAGGGTCACTGTTTCAGAGAGATTTCTGATTATGTCTATGTTCGCATTGTGGAGTGAGTTTATATTCTACCCGCCACAAAAGTCGAAGATATACGAGAAGATGTTGAAAGCGCGATTAATGACAAGGAGCATAAAGTGGGTGAAGTAAAGGATACGGGCATATATCACGAGTGTATGCAGTTAACAAGTCAATTCAAGTTTTGCCCTATGGCATTTCGAATTGATATGTATAGGGGCTGTGATTACGGGTGTGCCTACTGCTTTTCTAATATGAACGCATTTCACGAGATAGGCACGGGGCTGTCAACGTGGCGTAATGCTGACGTAAAGAAAGTGCGCAGAATGTTCAACATAGCATTTGAGACTGATAAGGAGACAGCGAGCGTATTGGTCGAGTTATTGCGTCATAAAGTTCCCCTGCATTGCGGTGGAATGTCTGACCCTTTTCAGTCCCGAGAGTGGGAATTAGGGCTGACAAAAGAGCTTATAAAGCTGTCTAAAGAGTATGATTATCCGATAGTGTTTAGCACAAAGACAGCGCACTTGCCTGACGAGTATTTTGAGTTGTTAGACCCGAAGATACACGCGTTTCAGTCTTCCATTATGGGTTGGACACCCGAGTATATAAAGAAGTGGGAACATAACACACCGACGGCACAGGAAAGAGCCGAGTTTGTTAAGCTGTTAAGGAATAAAGGTTTTTGGTGCAGTGTGCGTATTCAACCGATAATCAATAAGTGGGAAGCGGTCTTGCTTATGTTAAATCTGCGTGACTTGCCGAGTTATTATTCCATTGAGCATTTGCACGTAATCGCGGATAGTTGGGCAGGACAGGAAGCGCTTAAGCAGAATTGTAAGAATATGTCTGATTTTATTCAGGACATAGGTGTCACGTGTTTTGACCCGAAAGTGAAGAGAAAGAACATAGATTTCTTGATAAAGGTTGCGAACAGCTTTGGTGTTAAGGTCGGTGTGGCGGATAACGACTTTCACTATTTAAGTCAGTCACGTTGTTGCTGTGGTACGGATACGATAGGCGGGCAGTTTGATAACTTCCTTAAGTTCAATAGTTGCTATCTGTCTACGGGCAAGAGTGACGTATCTGAAATGTTTATTCCCAAGAGCAACGTAAGACGTCATATGAACATAGGCGCGGGGAAGCCGACAGTGTACGTGAAAGACGTGGTAAAGAAGTACGTCAAGGACAACCTGTATCTAATCCCTGACGAGTATAGACAGGACGTTGAGAGACAGTTATTTGGAAGCGTTCACAGGCGACTTTTCTAACTGTCCCATTAATGGTATTGACAACCAAAAAATCCTTTGGTAGTATATAGCCATCAAACGAAAACTCATAATACGATAAGGAGAGTAAAATGACACAGACAGAACGAGTAAGAAAGTTATTATCAGCAATTTTAGATTGGGACTGTGACTGTTGCTATTATGATAACGAAAACGACAAAGCAGTTATTGAGGGAACAGAAGAGGATATTTATAATGCCGTAATGAAAGACGACGAACTTCACCTGCTTGGTGCGGATAAGGTAAAGGCGTATATTCATATCTATTACACTGATTATGAGACATTCAGTTGTATTTGTTCCACATTTAAGGCGTATTAACGGAAACATTAAGGTAGCATAAGGGTAGTTGACATACTATCCTTACTATGTTATCCTATATACATAAATCTAAAAACTCGTAAAAAGGAGAAAGACACAATGAGTGGAACAAAGTGGTTTTTTGAGCATATGAGAGAGAGCCTTATTGAGGCAGGGTTTGACCGTGACTTCATTGAGGGGCTTGGGGCGGGCACACTGCACGAGCTGTTTCTTGCGTGGGACGTGGAAGACCCTGACGAGCAGTGGGAGAGAGTGGACAGTTTCTTTTTCACGACAGGGATTGAATACGACTACGAAAAGGTATTTCAGTGAGGTGACGTTATGCTGAAGTATAAGGCTTGGGACAATGAGTATGACATTTGCTTCACGCTCGAAAAGTACACAGAGGGTGACGGTACAGCGGTAGAAATGTGGTGCAAGATAAAGGGTGAGTATGGATATGAGCCGTTTGCAATGCTCACGGTGAACATTCCGTTATTCCGTCCGAGTAATAAGACGCACGTGTGCATTGACGTTAATAATCTGCACGGTGTTACCGAGTGGATAGAAGAGAATAACCTTGGCGCGCCCTTGGGTATGGCAATACCGTCGGGTTGGTGTGAGTACCCCGTGTATGTGTTGAACCTTGACGAGATTAAGAAGCACCTGAAGTGAGGTGGAAAGAATATGAAAGAAGCTAAATGGTTAGTGGCTAAAAGCGGTAAGCATACTTGCTCTGCTTGTGGCGTTGTTACCGATAGTTATACAAGAACCTGTCCTAACTGTAATGCTGATATGGGATATACAGTTGAGAGGTTAATGAAGTATAAGTGCGGTTGTTGTCACGGATTATTTGAGAAGTTTGCTTACAGATACGACTATGCGCCTAACGGTGACGACGTTTGCGTGTGTCCGTTATGCGGTTGTGAAGAGCCCGATGTTGAAGAGGTGTGGGAGAATGAGTAATACAGAATGTGATAGAGTCAAATGCGTGCATAATAAAATGTGCAATTATCTTTTTGAGTTATTTAATGCTCAATACACAAATGTTATTGATTGCAATTCCTATGAGGAAGAAAGACCGCAAGGTGCGTGGCTTATACTTAACGGCGACAAAGTGTGTCCGTTTTGCAGAACAGGAATAAGCCATAACACCAATGCTTCAATAAGGTTTTTCAAATTTTGTCCGTATTGTGGTGCGGATATGCGAGTTAAAGACGAGTTAAAGGAGGCAGAGAATGAAAATTGATGAAGCTATTTTAGTATTAGAAAATCATATCAGCCCTTATGACGGGTGCAAAGCAGATAATGAGGCAAATCAGGCTATTAGACTTGCTGTTGATTCGTTAGAGGTAATCAAATCTTTAATGAGTATGAGAGATAACGCACTTCGTCTATACGAAGTTGAAGATGGCAATAGTGATTATTCATATGGCAGAAAGCAAGTGTTAGGTACTGTTCATTCTGATTTAGAGGAATTGCTCGAAGTTTTTAAGGAGGCAGAGAATGAGATTAATTGATGCAGACAAACTTCTTGAGGGAGAACATTTCATACTGAAATGTAAGTCAGAGTTTGGGATTACGGAAATGGATATATTCAGACGAGAAGTTATCGAAAATGCACCTACGATAGACGATTTATCCGAGTATTCCGATAAGCTGTGGAAACAGGCTTATGAGCGAGGTAAGGCGGAAGAAAGACCAACAGGGCATTGGTTCTTATTAGACGAGTGTTCAAACGAGGGTGTTTACTGTTCTAACTGCCGTAAAAAGGTATATAGAGTTGAATATGCCAATCAGAAAGTAAAGTCAAACTATTGTCCTAACTGCGGTGCAAAGATGACGAAAGGGGCAGAGAATGACTAACAAAGAAGCAATAGATGATTTAAAGAATTTTCGAGCAGGGTTAGGTGCAGGGTGTCGTTTACCTATTGGAGAACGTGGTTTAGAAATTCAAAGAACTCATATTCACGCTATATCACAGGCTATTAAATCATTGGAAGTAGTAGAGAAGATAAAGAAAGCATATATCAACAGTACAACGTGTAATGAAGTTTGTGATTGTGTTCACGACATTCTTTGCGAAGCATACGGGAGTGAAAAAGATTGCGAGAGTTGGGTGCAAGGAGGGGAATAATGAATAAATACTATAACAAAATGATAGTTACAGACAGTGGGATATGTGTTCGTAAGGTTATTGACGACAAGTATTTTAGCGATAGTATCGTCATTACCAAAGAAGCTTTTATCGAAGCCTATAATCGTTGGATAAAGGGGGAAGAGAATGATAAATAAGGTAACCAAGAAAGTAGTTAAGGAAGTTGACGAGGTTGTATCGGAAGAATTTGTGTGCGACGTGTGTGGTAAAAAGGGAGAATACAAGTGCAACGCATATGGTTGGGAAGAAACTTTTTATTTTGACATACAAACAGGACACCGTGATTGGGGTAACGATAGCTGTGACAGTGTAACTGATACAGAGGCTTGTTGTACGGAGTGTTTGTTAAAGGTATTCACTAATTGGCTTAATGACGACTTCTTTACACATTCCAATACCGCTTACATTCATATTGATAAGGTGCGACATACAAGGGGGAAGAAAAATGAGTGATACAGAAATGAGTTGCAGTTTATACGACGACGCCGACACTTGTAACGGTAATTGTGAGACTTGTACCGATTGGGGTGCGGAATATGACAGGTATGAAATGTATAAGTATCAACAGCTTACAGACTACGGTACGCCTGATATAACGGTTATCTGTTGCCCCGCTTGCAAGCGAATGAAGACGTACAATATGGAAGATTATTGGGAGCATTCGGAAGAGTATTTAGCTCAAGGCGATTGCAAAACGTGCAAGTGGCATAGAGACATATAAGAGGGAAAACGAGAATGAAGCGGTATGCATTAAAGTGCGGACAGTGTGGACAGATAATCGGTTATATGTCACTTTGGGTAGATGGTATTGGAGGCACATATGTTATGTCAGAAACGGGGTATATAACTATGGGCAAGCAAGAGAGCTTTCCAATATGTTGTCCCGCCTGTGAAGTAGTGCGTGTTAGAAAGGAACGTGTTAGAAAGGAAGTAGAGGAGAATGAGAGCAAAGGTAGACTTGAGAGTTGAGATTTTAGAGGGAGAGGACGCAGGCTATGTTCTTGAGGAAAAGAACAGAGTGCTTGACTTGAATACACAAGCACAGTGGAGTGAAGCATTAATGCCTTATCAGGTGACCGTTGAATTCGTTACACCTAATTTACTTCGCGAGTGGCGAGAAAGGCAGTGATATGACTGAAGAGATAGCGTTAGAGATTATCAAGGCGTACAGGGAGCGATTACAGGCGTCACCGTCAAATCTGTTAGACGAGGATATTGAAGCGTTTGGCATAGCGATTAACGCAATGCAGGGAGTGCCTACGAGCAATCAGGATAAGCTTATGGCTATTACTGACGAGACATATACGCCAATGCATAGTTTTTTGTTGGGTGCACCTGTTAACGGCGAATTAGCAACAGTGGTCAATCGTGTAATCCTTGAAGAGGGTAATCACGCAGAGTTACTTCGATATGTGCTTGAGGTTATTGAACACGTGTTAGCGACGGTGTCCGATATGGAGCAGGCGAACAGTGCCATACGCACGATTATGCTTAACTTCCATAACGCACTTATGGTAATGGAGAAGTTACCTGAAAAGCAGGTCAAGCTAACGGTTGAGGGGGAGCAGGAGAATGGACATTCACAAGAGAGTGGAGAAGATATTCAAGCAGATATATGACCAAGGATATAAGGACGGTTGGAAAGCGAGAACAGCGAAGTATGAAGCAGACAATGACATACACCATTGTCGTGATTGCAAGTGGCTGTGTGGCGAAGAGACTGTCGTAGGCATTGAGTGTATGAGTAAGGTTATGCAGGCGACTTGGAGTGAGCATTCTATCTCAAGGTATCATAAGCCAAGTGACAGAGCTTGTAAGCGTGGATTTGAGCAAAAGAAAGAAGACGTCGTTTGAGTTGAAAAAATAGTATTGACAAATATATCGGTACTATGTTATATTGATACTGCAAATTAAAACTCATAAACAGAAACGAGGTAGACAGAATGACAGTAAAGGACTTAATTTCAAGTGCATTGTGTGACGTGTATATCAACACAGCACGTGACGGTAACGGAGACATTGACAAGCCGAACGTTTGCGTAAAGGCTATCTGTGAGGGTTATGCTGACGGTATCTTAAGCGACGCCTTGTTAAATGCAGACGTATGCTTGATAACTGTACACGACGACGCAATGTATATCGACTTACAGTTAGAGGAGGGAGATTGATATGGAATTAATCGTAGCAGGTGCACTTATCGGTTTTGTTGTTGCGTGGGCAATGTTCAGACGCGAGAATTGGAGACTTGAGGATAAGGTCGCCGAGAAGCAGAGACAGATAGACGCGTTGTTGAGACAGGGCGTAGCACGAGCCGTGAGGGACGGAGAAAGACAATGTTCAAGAGAACAGTCAGATTACTTTATGAATTGGTAAGAGCGTTTATTAAGTGGCTTACAGAGGGTTACAGGGACATTCCGAAGTACAAGCCATATAGACCAAAGAAATTAGGGGGTTAAATGTATGTCATTTTCAGGTATGCGCAAGGTTACTTGGTGGAACAGGAAGCGTGTTGAGTGCAATATCCGTTATAAGGACTTGGTGAGTGCTTTTGACGATATAGGGTCTTCGAGTTGGGGTGGATACTTCAGTGGTCAGGTTATGCCGAGTGACGGCGTAATCGAGAAGCTGTGTAACTTCTTTGACGTTGACTTTGACGAGGGTAAGGCACACTTCGCGGAAGACCATAAGGAATGGGTAAGCGAGCACCGCACAGCGAAGCAGGTAGCAAAGAGCGGAGCTATGGAAGTCGAGAAAAAGGACGCGTTCTTCAGGCGTGTTGATAATACAAAGCCGAAAGAGATTGAGGCAGAGGTTATCGTTGCACGTACGAATACGACGAGTGAGCAAGAAGCTACCCTGTTTAGTATGCTTTATGGTAAAGTATCGTATGACGTGTTTTCTGCATTCCACGACGCAATTAAGTGTGGGACAGGAGACCCTATGGAACTCATATACGGTGCAGTAAGCTATGACGAATACAGACAGATAGAGGGGGTGTTTAATAATGAACTCTCGGGAGCGGAAGCTGTTAGTGAACAGGATAACGCAGGAAAGCATTAATGTGTTCACGGAGAATAAGTTGAGCAGGGCGGATATAGCACAGATTTGTGCCGAGCTTGCTAAAGCTTATTTAAGTTGGTTGGCATTCTACTTATCCGAGGAGGAATAACAATGCTGATTAACGGAACAATCTTCACGGTTGACCTTATGGACATATTGGTAGAACTTCGCAGGCAGTTAGCCGAGAACGGAATAAAGCGCTTTGCGAAGATAAACGATTGTGGTGACGACATAATGGTATGCTGTCCATTCCATAAGGACGGTCAGGAGAGTAAACCGAGTATGGGTATCCGTAAAGCCGACGGTGTTTCGCATTGCTTGGCGTGTGATGAGACAATGGGTTTAGACAGGCTAATCGCGAGGTGTTTCGGATACGAAGACCGTAATTGGGGCTACCATTGGTTAACACAGAATTTTTTATCAGTGGGGGTGAGTGACCGTGTTGCTATTGAAATTAATGTGGCGCGTGCTAACGTTGCCGATAAGAATACTGTTTTGGGCTATAATAATCCTAATCAACCTTTGCTCGCCGTAAGCGAGGAAGAGTTGGACAGTTACAGGTACACACACGAGTATCTGTACAAGAGGGGGTTAAATGATAGCATTATTGAGCTTTTTGACCTTGGGTATGACCCTGTTCGTGGTGACATTACGTTTCCCGTTAAAGGTATCGAGGGCACTTGTCTTTTTGTTGCTCGTCGTGCCGTCGGCAGTAAGCGTTTTGATATTCCTAAAGGCATAGAGAAGCCGTTATATGGTCTGTATGAGTGCATTCACGCGTTAGAGGAAAAGTACGGTAAGCGAAGTACGTACCCCGAGCCCGTATGCGTGTGTGAGGGGTTGTTTGATTGCTTACGCCTTTGGTGTAACGGTAAGCTTGCAGTTGCAGGATTTGGTTGTCTTTTCAGTGACTACCAAATGTCACAGCTAAAGGCATTACCGACACGTCAGTTAATACTTGGGTTGGATAATGACGACGCGGGACGTGCAGGAGCGGTGAAGATAAGAAGAGCCGTTCGGAATAAACTTATAGACGAGTTTGTGATACCGAGCGGAAAGAAAGACATAGGCGAGTTGACAGATGAAGAGATAAATAACCTTGAGGTGGTGTTTGCGTGAAGTATTGCATAATGTGTGGTGGTAGTTATAAATATTGGAAGTATCCTAAACAGCTTTCAATGATACACGGTGAGACACTTATTGAGCGTACAGTCAGGTTGCTCAAAGAGAACGGCGTGGCACTCGAAGATATGTTTATAACAGCAAGCTATGAGCTTATAAACATTCTGCGTGCGAATGAAGAGCGTTTTTCAGGCTTACCTATGGCGTATTGGCTTAGCGGTAATGACTATGAGGTTGCTGAAGTTAACCGCGTGACTAACGGTCTGTGGTTAGATTGTTTCGGAATGCGACATAAGCTTGGTACGACATTCCTTATGGGTGACGTGGTGTATTCGCCTGAAGCTATCAAGAAGATAGTCGAGACGGAGACAAAGGACATTGACTTCTTTGCGTCAGCACCGCCGTTTGCGAGTAATTACAGCAAGCCGTGGGCAGAGCCGTTTGCGTTCAAGGTAGTGGACATTGAGGGCTTCGAGAAAGCTGTCAGGAAGACGGAGAAATATGCAGAAGAGGGAGCGTTTAGACGCAGTCCTATCGCGTGGGAGTTGTGGCAGGTTATCAAGGGTACGGAGCTTAACCACATTGATTACACCAACTACATTACGATTAACGACTATACTTGCGACATTGACGTTCCTGAAGACATAAAGAAATTTGAGGGCGGAGAAGAATGGCATATTTCATAATACATACTTGTCCGAGCCGTATGTGGTACGTAAAGGACTTCCTGTTGCCGTCAATGGTCGAGCAAGGCATTGACCCCGAGCATATCTTTGTCTATCAGGATATTAACAGAATAGGCAATTTGAGGGCGTTCGTAGACAGCAGTAACAGACTTGTCAGAATGTGCCTTAAGAACGGCATACAGAGCGTGTGGCACTTACAGGACGACATATGTATCTGTAAGGACTTTGAAGTTCGTATACGTGCTCTTGAAGAGTTTGAGCCTGCAAGCACTATCATTTGCGGTTTCACTTGTGCGTATGATAAAATGCCTGAAGCGGGAAGATTTAAGGTGCACGAGGATAAGCTGTGGTTTAGTTTTCCTTGCATAAGGATACCGACTACGATACTTGAGGAATTTGTATCTTGGGCTAACTTAAATCTATGGCAAAGTGATTACTTCGGTTGTTGGGTACGCAGAAACAAGGGAGACGACTTAATCTTTAAGGAATGGTTGTTCGATAGGTACGGATACGCTGACGTACTTAACCTTGCACCTAATCTTGTTAATCACATAGACGACCTCATAGGCGGAACAGTTTGTAATAAGCAGAGAGATAAGGGACAGAATACACGGTCAATCTTTTGGATAGACGACAGCATAATAGAGGACTTGGAGAAAAGGCTTAATGAATATAAGCTATCAGGCACATAAGATTTTGAGGATATTGGACGCTACCCCTGTTGTATGGAATGACGGCAGGGATATTGTCAAGCTTACCCTTGAGAAGTCAGAGTATGAGGAATGGCTTAAGCTTTTGGTTGCCTTGGATAACATTGAGTTCGGTGAGAAGCCTGAACCACAAAAGGTGTACAATCACACAAGGGTTGTGTAAAAAGAGCTTGCATTATATCGTTACTATGATATAATCACAAGAGAGACGGAAACACTTGAAGCACTCATAGAAAGGAAAATGATAATGAGCGGATTACAGTTATTTATCACATTCATTATATGCATAGTCCTTATGACATTTGCATTGGACGTTACAGGTATAGCAGACGGCATTAAGCATTGGTTACGCGATATGGGAGTATTTGGCGTATCTGAAGACGACAAGGAGAAAGAAGAATGAGTAATAAAATGGCTTTATCGATTCATTTGGGTCAAGGAAAAGTATCGGTCGCTTCGGGAACAGTATATGATATTCCAAGTATAGTCATCGAACCTCTCGCAAACACTTTCCCTGTCGGTACAGAAGTACCACAAGAAGCCGAACGAGTTGATTTCCCGATAGTTCTGCATTTTCATTCAGTAGAATGTATCAATGTATGGAGAAGGCAGTTAGATGCAATAGAGCAATTATTGAAGGAGAATGAAGATGAAAACACTTAATGATTATTTAAATGAGCAGTTAAAGAACCCAGAGTTTGTTAAGGCTTATGAAGAAGTGAGGTCTGAAATAGATACCATTCGTAATAGTAAAGGGTATGACAATGATGAGGGTGTATTCATAAAGGATAAAGGAGGCAGAGAATGAAACTGATAATTGATATTCCTGAAAAGGCTCTTGATGTACTTAAGAATGACGGAGTAGATTGGTTAGGTGCAGAGCACATTTTAGGCGCAGTTTCTAAAGGGATACCTTATGAAGAAAGACCGCAAGGCAAGTGGAAGAACGCATATGCTGACGGGTTCTTATGCTCGGAGTGCTTTCTGCACAATAACAATTACACTAAATTCTGCCCTAATTGTGGGGCGGATATGAGAGGTGACGAAGAATGAAAGATTATAAAGACAGAGGTTATGTTCAATATGGAATTAAATGGAGAAAGAACTTAACACCTAAAGACCTAATGATAATAGATATGCTTATGGAGTTTTATAGGGGGGCAGATAATGAGCAGATTAATTGACGCTGACGCTTTGAGGGAAGAAATAGTGACTATATTTCACGGAATAACAGCAACAGGATTTATTAGATATATGCGTGATAAATCCCCCATTGACGTTTATAACAAGATTTTAAAGGTTATCGACAATGCCCCGACAGCTAATATAACCGAACAGATAACAATTAAATGTGATACGGAAGAAGAGAAGCAGAAGTTGTTATCAGCATTAAGAAATGCAAGGCTGACTATATGTGAGGAGGCAGAAAATGACAAGGGAAGAATTAGAACAAGGTAGACATATTGGTGGCAGGATATATGGTTATAAGCACGCATTCTGTGAATTGAACGATTGTTGCGAGTGGTGTGATAAGCGTGTTCGCTTCGGGTGCAAGATAATTAAGATAATCGAGGATATTCAAACAAAGAGAATTTTGAAAATCTGCAAACAAGAGGAGACAGAGAATGAATAACGATATTAAAATTGGTAGCACGGTACAGCTTTTATATTGGAGAGATAAGGAAGTACACGATTTTGTTGTTACTGATATTTTCTTCGAGCGTTATTTGACGGATTACAAGACCGTAGTAAAAGTCAAATACTATTCAGATAAATCTGATTGCTGGTTTATTGAAACCTACTTTGTTAATGATTTCTTTGAAGCTATGAATAAAGCCCTTGTATGGCTATTGAATAAAGCCAAAGAAAACACAGATAACAGGGAGACAGAGAATGAGTGAATGGAGAGAAGTGGGTGCACACCCTAAGTATAGCGTAAGTACAGACGGACAGGTGCGTAATAACAAGACAGGCAGAATACTCAAGCAGTTCCTTGGTGGGACAAAACGTGCTTATCTGTGTGTAAGTCTTGACGGAAAGAAACGCGGGGTACATACATTAGTTGCTGAGGCATTCTTACCACACGAAGATTATCAAACATACGTTGTTCATAAGGATAAAAACCCCAAGAATAATCACGTTGAAAATCTTATGTGGAAGAAAGACCATTATCACGTACACCCAAATAAAGGGGAGTGGCTTCATATTGAGGGTGACGACGATACATACATTTGTCCTTTTTGTAAAACCGCTACTTATTGTGAAGGAGATTACGTACCTAAATTCTGTATGGAATGCGGTGCAGATATGCGTGTGTCAGGAGACACAGAGTAAAGGAGAGAACAAGAAATGAACAGAATAATCACACTCGTGGCAATCGTATCTTTAGGCATTAATCTGTTTAAAGCACCTGTGCCGTTCGAGGCAATACCACTTGAGGAAAGAGCAGAAATGGCACAAATGTCAGTTGAAGATTTTGTGCTCATTTCGTCAGTCGTTGAGAGCGAGAGCAACCGGCGATTTGACGAGGGCACGGAAGCCCGCCGCTATATCGCACTTTGTATTTTGTGTCGTGTAATGGACACGAGATTTCCGAATACCATACAAGACGTGCTGTGCCAAAGTGGTCAATTTTCCACCGTGCGTGGGGGGTCAGCCGTAACGAACAGAACGGACTTATCAGACCAAGCTGTTATCGAGGCTGTCGAGTGGATAAACAGCGGTGAGGAATACCCGTGGTTACTCTTTTTCAATTGTGTCGGATATGCTAACGGCTCGTATTATCAAGGGTATGCCTGCATTGGCGGTAATTACTTCAGCGAGGCAGAACCGAGCTTGCCGTACAAGATTGGGGAGTAAGATATGAAATACATAGCAGTATTTGACGACGATTTTTTACAATACTTCAGGCGTGACGACCCTGACCAACTTACACTTGTGCTGACAGGGTTGAGAGGGGACACAAGAGCAGTGCGGATTAAGCCTGTAATACGCCCTGTATGCACGCTTGAGAACGGTGAGAGTGTTTACCTTAGCAAGGGGCACATTGACACACTGCTCGCGTATGAGAAGAAGCAGGCAGTTGAGGAATTCGTTGCAAGGTTCAACGACGGTTTAGGGGGCGATTTCGGTGTTAGCAAGAAAATGTGATAAGTGCGGTAACTATTACGACGTTTACTTTATGCGTATCAAGAGAGGTGCAGGTACTTACAAGACTGTAAACGGTGTAAGGCTTTTTCAGCGAAGTGACAATGACGGGATATGTAATTGTCTCGCATTTGACCTGTGCCCTGAATGTATGCACACAGCACTTGAGTTTTTAGGCGTTAAAGAGGTGGACAATAATGAGTAATTTTCCGATAACATATGGCAGTCAGGGAACATACAACGGCGAAGATTGTCTTATTATTCCGCTTAAGGATATTGTTGAAGCGCAGGTGGAGTATAGGTACAATGCACAGCGACCAACGGTGAGACTGACGTACTATCCGCCGTCAATAATTGGTACAGATTATGGTGGTTGATATGCAAGAGAACGTGAGATTAATAGACGCGAATGCACTAAAGGAATTTATTGCTAATTGCCGAGTGTGCGATATTTGCCCTAATAAAAAGCTTTATTGTGCGCTAAATTGTGACTTTCCTGATACCCTTACGCCATTATGGGAGAAGGTTATCGACAGTATACCCACGATAGATTTCTCACAGAAAAACACGTCATATTGTGGCAATGACGCTTCGTGGTGTGAGAGCTGTGTGTCTAAAGGAAAGTGCGATACGACAAAAGAAGATAGCACAAACGAGGACATTAAATTCACAGGTGAGGACATTAAATTTGCGATTGACGAAAGCTTTAAGCTCGGCTATGAAATGGCTAAGGCTAAGTTTGAAAGACCGCAAGGACATTGGATAAATCAGGGGCAAGGAGCAAAATATCCGTGCGAATGTTCAGAATGTCATACAGAGCCTTTTTGTAATGACGAAGGATATGTTTTATCTGACTTCTGCCCTAACTGTGGGGTAGATATGAGAGGGGCAGAGAATGAGTGATGATTTAATCAGCCGTACCTACGACCTCGATATGAAAGATTACGACTTTTTAGAAGATATGAGCAACGAGGAGTTAAACGAATTTATCGCAAATATTAAGCGAGTTATAGAAATTGGGTTGAGAGCGTTTACTGACCTACTTAAATGAAAATAGCATCCCCGATAAAATTTGCAAGAGGGATGCTATCAATATTACACGCGAAGTGCAACACATATAAAATGCAAATATAGTATATCACGGAAGAAAGGCGGTGTTAATAGTGAGTTCATATACAGCTACGATAGTTTGTGAAAAGTGTCATACATTACTTGCACAAATTAAATCATCACATCACGGACAAAAAGATGTTTTTGTTCCGCAGGATATACACGAACGAGTTATTGAAGCGGAATGGATATATTGTGATAAATGCTTAAATTCGTTTGTAATGCCCGATGGGTGTAAAATTAACGATACAAGTTCTCAAGGAGAAAGAGAATGAGTAGTGATTTAATCAGTCGTTGGTTAATGGTCGGCAAGAATACATTTATGTGTCCTGTGTGCAAGGCACGAATTACAGGCAACGAAAACATCAAGTATCAAAGATATTGTTATTGGTGTGGTACGAAAATGACACAAGATGAGGGGGCAGATAATGAGTAAAAGAACTAATCTTGAAGGTAAAAGTGAAGATTACAAAAAGGGTTATCGTTGTGGCTATGAAACCGCTATGCAGAAGCAAGAACGGAATCATAGGAAGAAAGAACAGAAAAGTAGTAACTTGGTCGATGTATCTAAATTAAGAATAGTTGAGAGAGGTGCGTGGTTACATATCGAAGGCGATGATGATACTTATATCTGTCCCTTCTGTGAGAATACTACCTATTGCGAAGGAGATTACATACCTAAATTCTGTATGGAGTGCGGTAATGATATGAGAGGAGGCAGAGAATGAAGATAGCAATTGATATTCCCGAAGAACTTTATGAAGGATACAAAGGAAGACCGCCAATGTTAGGTGATGAAGGAATGGATATGATAGCACAGGCAATAGCAAATGGCACACCTATTCCTAAAGGACACGGAAGAAGATTTGAGGAAATAGTGGTTAGATATCTGCCCGATGAAATATGCATATATCCCGAATATAGAGGTAAACCATATTTTTCAATCCAGTATGAAGAAAATGGAGAACATATTATAGGCTTTGGTACATACAAACCCGAGGTGCTTTCGAGTTATCTCCGAGAATATTTTATTGCACCAACAATCATAGAATCAGATAAGGAGGCAGAGAATGAGTAAAGTAACTCAATGTGATAAGTGCAAGAGAATTTTTGAGCCGAGAGTGTTACAGAATGGCGAGCCGTATATTGCTCGTAAAGGGAGAACAGACCTTGACCTTTGTCCCAAGTGCTACGAGTTGTTGAAGGATTTTCTGAGCGATTATGATAAGGAGGCAGAGAATGGCAAAAATAGTAATTGATACGGAAGCAGAAATAACAAAGTTGGAGAAAATGTTAGAAAACCTAACAGATGATAAGGATAAGCAATCTGTCAGATTTGCAATCAATCTACTTCGTGGTTGTGAGAAAAGAAAGACAGGCGAGTGGATTCCTGTTAGTGAGCAAGAACCTGCTGTCGGTGGAATGTACCTTGTGACAGGAAAGAATGTTAGTAGAGGTTATATAGGTATTGATATAGCGAGGCGTTTATCTGACGACGTTTGGACATTTGGTGGTGAGGAACTAAAGGGCACAGAAATAATTGCTTGGCAATTCTTACCAAAACCTTATAAGGAGGATGAGAATGAAGATAGTAATTGATATTCCTGAAGATTATTACAATGAGTGTAAGCGGTTGCGGAAACAAGGTATTGCTCAAGTTGCAGAAGCTATTATCGCAAATGGCACACCATATGAAGATAGACCGCAAGGCGAGTGGATAAATAAGCATAGTATAGACATAGGCTATAAGACGGCAGAGTGTTCCGAATGTGGCAATAGAACAAGACTTATAAGTCATGACACAGGCTTCGGCTATAAATACGAGTATTATCCATTTTGTCATTGGTGCGGAGCTGATATGAGAGGAAAGGAGAAGAAGAATGAGTGAAGATATGAAAAGACTTATCGCAGTATTACAGAGTAAAGGTCAGGTAATTACCACAGAAGATATGCAATATATCGCAGGTGTTATATCCGAGAATGAGTGGTTAGGCTTTGACGAGGGTGACGAGAATGATTTGGTATAGAAAGGTAAGTGCTGAAAATGCAATTAGAACATTCCTTGAGTGCTTGGCGATAGAAAGAAAAGACAAGACTACGAGAAAGCCTATATCAAGAGCCTTATATCGCACTTGGAGATATTACGCCTGCATAGAGAGGGAGAGAGGGGGCAGAGAATGAGGTTAATTAACGCAGATAAAATATACCCCGACTGTATGACTAAAAATGGAGCTTTGGCGATAAGTCAAAGTCAGATAGCAAATGCCCCAACAGTAGAGGCAAGACCGCAAGGCGAGTGGAACTGCACATTTCATTCAAGTTTTCCACAATACGAACCCGATGAATACAGATGTTCTATATGTAATGGTAGAGGGGGTAAACTTGATAAATTCTGTAAGCATTGTGGTGCTGAAATGGGTAAGGGGGAAGCGAAGTGAGCATTAGGGCAATGGATAGTATACCCGAGAGCCGTAAGGAAAGAGGGAGCAGACAGCGTGAATGTATCCGTGCAGATATTACCGAGGCGATAGAAAAACGCGTGACTTGCTTTGAGTTTGAGGGGGACTGTTACAACTATAAGTTTCTTGCTAACTATGTGCGTGAAGTGGCTAATAGTATGTTTCGTGCGGTTTATTTTGATTATGTGACCAAGGTGCGTGAAGCATTGCGTGAGGAATACCCAAATGAATTTATCTTTATGAAGTCATACTATGATTATGTGGGTATGTGGTGTGCAGTAAAATCACGCAGGGAAGACGATAGAACGCACGTTTATATGACGATTGACCATTCGTTTATGGATAGTCTGTACGACAGATTGTTGAGTGACGCAAGACAGGAAGTTGAAGCTAAAAAGGGGAAAACGGTATGATTTATAACGTATGTAAGTGTGACGTATGCAAGCAGGAATGCAAGGGGGATTACTTTACCGTGTACCGTAACTTGGAGAACGGCAGGGTAGTCGGAAAGAGCGATATTTGCTCGTCTTGTTGGGAAAAGAAGCAGTTCGAGGTAGCTAACGAATGTCCTAATCTGACGGGAACAGAAAATACTTAAAAATGGTATTGACAACACTCGTTACTCTGTTATAATGGAAGAGTAAAACAAACTCATAGAAAGACGAGGTAATCAGAATGAGAATTACAATGAGCAGAGTAAACGGTGTCGGTTACAAGGTAAACGCACTTGGCAATAAGTATGTCCCGAGAAAGGTAATCGAGCGTAACGTGCTTGATATGCTTGAGGACAACGACAAGTATATGAACCTTGGCTTTTGTGACGCCGAGATTATCACGGAAGAAGCAACTGTTGAAGAGCTTATGGCTATTTACACAGAGACAATGACTGAAGAGCAGTTTAAGGCTGTGTATGATAGAATATTCAAGTAACTTCACAACACTTGATTTTATAACAGGGGTGTCGCCAAGTGGTAAGGCAATGGTCTTTGACTCCATTACTCACAGGTTCAATTCCTGTCACCCCCGCCAAGCCCTATAAGGGCAAATAAATAAAAACACTCGTGAAAGGAGAAAAGAAAATGGCGAGTTTTAGTATCAGTCAGGCAGACAGTATTGGTGGACAGGGCGGTGGCGGTTTTTTCCGTCTTAAGAATGACCTTGACACAGCAAGAGTACGTATCCTGTACAACGGTGCAGACAGCGTTCACCCGCAGTCAGTACACGAATGTGAGGTAGACGGAAAGAAGCGTTGGGTAGACTGTTTGAGAGGCTATGGAGACCCTGTTGACGCGTGCCCGTTCTGTAAGGCGGGCAGGTATGTCAATATCAAGTACTTCATTCCGCTTTTCAACATTGACGCGAACACAACGCAGATTTGGGAGAGAGGTAAGGACTTCGGCAGTAAGCTTTCGTCTATCTGTTCGAGATACCCCGACACTTATTCTCACGTGTTCACAATCGAGAGACACGGTAAGGCAGGCTATCAGCAGACTTCTTACGAGATTTATGAGGAAGAGAAGACAGAGGGTGTATCCCTTAATGACTTCGACGTTCAGAACCCCGTAGGCACAGTCGTAATGGTCAAGACAGCCGAGGAAATGAATGCTTACCTTAACAGCGGAAGTTTCCCGAGTAACGGTAACACACGCGAGGCTAATGAAGGTGGCGGACAGCAGTATCAGAGACGCACACCCGCAGGTAATTCAAGCAGACGTGAGGCGTTCTAATGCCCATAAGGAGCTTAATACCACGTTCGGACAGGGCGAATGACCTTGCTATCGTACAGAAAGCCAAGAAGAGCGCGAAGAAGCCCGCCACTACGGTAAAACGTAATGGCGGTCTCGCGTCTCAAATCGCAAATATCAAGACGGTTGTACTTAAGAACCTTGGAATGTACGAGAATGAGACCGCCTGCATTCAGAATGAGATTGAGCTGTATTCGTATATAACCAAGGCAATTGAGTTTGGCAGGGTTGCGATAGATACAGAGACAACGGGACTTGACCCAATGTTGGACGATTGTGTTGGTACAAGCTTATATGTAAAGGGCGAGAAGACGGTCTATGTGCCGTTAAATCACGTTAACTATATCACGGGTGAGAAATGTCCCGACCAATTACCTAAAGAGGTCGTAGCAAAGGAATTACAACGTCTTAACGAGGCAGGTACAAAGATAATAATGTTTAACGCCCCGTTCGATATAAGGGTCATTATGCACCAAATTGGGGTACGTCTTCACTGTTGGTGGGACTGTTCTATCGGGCACAGGTGTCTTAACGAGAACGAGAAGTATGAGATTAAGGGTAAGGTCGGCTTAAAGAAGTTGCACCAAAAGTACGTACTTGGGGGCACTGCTGACGCATTTAGCTTTGACGAGTTGTTCGACAAGGTTAAGTTTAGCCTTATTCCTATCAACATAGGTTATCTGTATGCAGGACACGACGCAAAGATAACTGACGAGGACTTCGAGTTTCAGTATCAGTACTTGTATTATGACCCTGACGCGCCGTTAAGTGACCGTAATGGTATGAACGGTGTGTCATACGTGTTCTTTAACATTGAAATGCCGTTAATCGACGTAATCATTGATATGGAAGACGCAGGGGTATCGTTGGACGTTATGTACGCTCGTGAGTTGTCCGTCAAGTACCACGAGAAGCAGGAAGAGGCATTACAGCATTTCCATACGTTGTTGCACGAATATGACGCGGAAATAGAGGCATATAAGGCAAGCCATAGCGACTGTAAGTTGGACGACCCTATCAAGGTTGGAAGTTCACAGCAGTTAGCCGTGCTGTTCTACGATATTCTTAAATATGAGAGCGTGAGCAGGAAGCAACCGAGAGGTACAGGAGAAAAGATACTTAAGTCATTTGGCACACCTTTGACAAAAGCTATCCTTGACTATCGAGGTGCAAAGAAGCTCTTATCAACGTATATTGATAAGTTGCCTGAATGTCTTAATCCGAATGACCACAGGCTTCATTGCAAGTTCAACCAATACGGCGCAGATACGGGCAGAATGAGTTCAAGTGACCCTAATATGCAGAATATCCCGTCGCACGCAAAAGATATACGACCAATGTTTGTTGCGAGCAGGGCGTCGGAAGACGTGGAAGCACAGGACAACCATTTTACGGTGAGCCGTTGGTGTAACGTAGAGACGCTTGGTGGATTTACATACGCAGATAATATGCGTGTGGGTGACACACTTGTTACTGACGAGGGAAATGTTGTTATCCGCGAGATAACGAAAACCGACACTACTATTACATTTGACATTGTTGAGGGGGTGATAATGAGTGAAGTTACGAACAGTTGAGAATTACGTCTTACTGTCAAGTGACTTCTCTTAGAGCGGTCACAGCAAGAACCAAAATGCCTTGCCGCCTTGTGCCGTATGGACGGCGATAGTCAAATGTACGACACATTTATGCAGGGCAAGGACTTGTATTCAGAGATTGCGAGTAAGTCTTTTCACGTATCATATGAGGAATGTCTTGAGCATTTCCCCAAGGGTACACCTATCGTAAAGGGTGAAGACGGGAATTGGTATTACGCCACCGACGACCATTATGATAAGCTTGCTGACGGAGAGACGGACACGTATGACGCGGGTAAGACGCGAAGAGGACAGGCTAAAAGTATCTTACTTGGAGTGCTGTATGGAAGAGGCATTAAGAGTATCGCAGAGCAGTTAGGCTGTACGGAAGAAGAGGCGCAGGCTATTAAGGACAGCGTATTTAGAGCGTTTCCTGCAATCAAGGCATTTGAGGACAGGTCTTTACAGATGGCACGCGAGCTTGGGTATGTTACCACCGTTTGCGGACGTAAGCGCAGACTTCCTGATTTGCAGTTGCCCAAGTACGAGATTGCTTGGAAGAAAGGTTTTGAACCCGACGGAGATATTCTCGACTTTGAGAACACCGACGTGACCGTTCCGTATCAAAAGGAAAAGTACTATATCACAAAGCTGTTGAATGCGCAGAGCAGAAAGCAGAAATTTACGATATTTGACCAAGCAGAGCGCGAGCATTTTGTTATCACAGATAACAGTAAGAGGATAGGCAATGCCACGAGACAATGCGTAAATTCCCGTATTCAGGGCAGTGCCGCCGACCTTACAAAGATAGCAATGATAGAGCTTTATAAGAACGAGCGCTTACGTGATTTGGGGTTCAGAATGCTTATCCCTGTACACGACGAAATTATCGCGGAGTGCCCGAGAGAGAATATGAAAGAGTGCTCAGAGTTACTTGCCGAGACAATGTCTCACGCCGCCGAGGAGATACTGCAAATGCCTATCAAGTGCGACGTTACCGTATCCGACGCGTGGTACGGAGAGAACATTGAGTGGGATAACTATGAGGAGTGGGATATTGACGACGAGGACAGCGAGAGTGAGGAATAACGTATGAGAATGAAGCCATTAGTAGCCATTCAAAGTACTGCAATGGACGGCGATAATAAGTATTCGAGATTGCTCAAGATACCGCAATACACACCGAGTGATAATCCGCCGTCAGTCGACGCCTGCTATGATTATCGCAAGTATAACGAGCTGTTAAGGCATATAGACGAGGCAGACATTACCGACGAGGAAAAGAGGTTCTTACGTTACGGTGCGACCCGACATATCGTATTTAACTATGGACTTATCGCGGATTATTATGCAAGCGCTACGCCTGAAATGCAAAAGCTTATGGAAGAATCAGCGTTGGTATTAATCGACTTTGACGACGCGATAGCAAACGGATATGTGAAGCTGTCAAAGAGATTGGAGGCAATCCGCAATGACGGAAATCTTGCAAAACAAGCCAAAGACTTTGAGTGACCTTGTCGTGCTGATTATCAGCCACCACAATGCTGACCTTATACTGACCGTAGATACTCTTAATAAGTACGGGTACACGGGAGAATGGTATATCGTGCTTGGAAGTGACGACGACACATATGACAAGTACGTGAAGCGTTTCGGCAAGGATAAGATAATTCAGTTCGATAAGGACAGCGTGACAGATAAGTTCGACCATATGGACAACGTGCCGTTACGGAATTCGGCAACTTATGCAAGAAATGCCTGCTTTGACATCGCCAAGGGGCTTGGTTACACTTATTTTATGGTACTTGACGACGACTATTATGAGTTCCAATTCAGGTTCGAGGCAGACGGGAAGCTTAAGACATTGTTTCCTACGAAGCTTGACGTGGTATTCGAGGCGTTGTTGGACTATTATAAGAGTATTCCGACACTGAAGACGTTATGTATCGCGCAAAACGGGGACTTTATGGGCGGTATAGAGGGTTCACATTTCAAGGCGCGAGTTATGCGCAAGGCAATGAACAGCTTTATATGCTCGACGGACAGACCGTTCACGTTCGTAGGAAGACTGAATGAAGACGTGAACACGTATTGTATGTTAGGTGCTCGTGGAGACCTGTTTCTGACCGTTATGGACGTAAGTATCAATCAGAACGATACACAGCAGAGAAACAGGCGGGGCGGAATGCGAAAAGGCGGACTGATAACACCGTACACGTCAGAGGGAACGTATTGTAAGTCATTCTATACGGTAATGTGTTGCCCGTCGTTTTGTAAGATAGGCATTTTAGGTAATAATCACGCGAGGGTACACCACAACGTGAAGTGGGAGAACGCAGTACCGAAGATAGTGAGCAGTACGTATAAGAAGCAAAACAAAGAATAATATAAACACAGGAGGTAAGGTATGAAACTTACAATGAACACGACGCAGTTACAGGCAATGCTTGGCAAGGTAGTCAAGGGTGCAGGTAACGACAAGCTCAAGCCCGAGACAGAGTATGTTGCTATCAGCCTTAAGGGCGGACACCTGACCCTTATGACAATCGACAGAATGAGAGCAAACTATCTGTATATCACGGCAGACAACATTGAGGGAGACGACCTGTATGTTGCAGTATCCGTAGATATTCTCACGAGACTTGTATCCAAGATTACGAGTGACAAGACGACACTTGAGATTACGAACAAGGCACTCACTGTTAAGGGTAACGGACAGTATCAGATTGCTCTTGACGCACCTGACGGAGAGCCTATCGTATTGCACGACCCGCTCAAGGAGCTTGAGCAGTATACGACAGAGCAGAACGCCGTCGGTAAGGCAAATTCTGCGGACATCAGCACAGTTATCACAAGTATCAAGTCAGCACTTCTTACTACTAATGACGAGCCTTGGTACAGTTGTTATTACGCCGACAGTAAGGGCGTGCTTACGACAGACAGATACACGGTAGGAAGCTTTGCAAAGGGTTTCTTGAACAGCCCGTATCTCATTGACGCACGTACAATGGACTTGGTCGGACTTCTTACGGGGGACATAAACGTTTATGTTAACGGAAACAATATGATATTTGTATCTGACGACGGACACGTATACACAACTATCCCTGACAGTATCGAGAGATTTAACATTGAGGGTCTTCGAACATACGTAACGCAGGACTTCGGATATTCTTGCAAGGTATCCAAAATGCCGTTCCTTAACCTGCTCGACAGAATTGCACTTTTCGTAGGACTTTACGACAACGGAGAGATAAAGCTGTCATTCGGTAAGGACGGACTTACGGTAACGAGCAAGGACGCGGAAGAGAAGATAGAGTACGCAGAGGGAACAGCTAACGTCGGTGAGTTCGAGTGCAGGACAGACATTGCCACACTGACCACGCAGATTAAGTCGCAGATAGGAAACGTGGTAGACATATACTACGGAAGCGAGGAAGCTATCAAGATTATCGACGGAGACGTCACTTCAGTAGTAGCACTTATGGCTTAACTCCTGTGTTTTTGACATATTGCCCCTTATCCGTCTTGTATTTTTGACAGGACAGGGTAGGGGGCGGTCAAAACCCATTAAAAATCGGTAGCTACACCAATTAAAAACGCTGAAAAAGCGGGGTAGCAAAGAGAGTACATAATATTGTAATTCCCTCAAAGATTGTATATACTGATAAGTAAGGAGAGTATCTGCAAATGCCGAGTAACACAGTACTTATACGCAAGTTACAGAAAGCGCTCAACACGAGGGGTGGGAAGAAGATAATGTATTCCACCTCACAGTTTTATTCGGAGCAACAGCAGAGACCCGTGACGATATACACAATTAAGCAGGCGGTATATGACGAAGAGAGCGGGCGTTGGAAGAATGTGAAGCTGTATGAGAGCACGTCACAGATGCGTATAGTCAAGTATTTACGCGATATGTGGTACACTGTAATCGGTAAAGAGATACCTCAAGACGAGGTATGGGACGCTATAAAGGCGAAAGACAAAGGAGATTTACAGCAATGGGAGCAGTAGGCGTACACACAGGTCGAGGACAGATAACGGGCACACAGGTAACAAACCTTAAGGACGCGACAGGGGTATTGAGGGACAAATTCAGGGACGCGAATTCCCTTGTAATCTTCCCATACAACTTCACGTCAATAGAGTCGACACTCAACAGCTTAAACAAGTACAGTGACAAGATAGACATAGCAAACGCAGTAAGAGGATATGCAATCGCAATGTCAGGCGCGACGCAGTCACAAAAGGACAATTTTATCTCCAAGCTGAACACAATGATGCAAAGAGAGGAAGCAAGGGGAGAGAACGGGCAGATACAGCAGGCAATATCGAGAATACTTGCGAACAACCCTAACCTGAACAGTGCACAGAGGAGAGTTGTTGAGGAGATAGTGAGGAGCACGATACAGAGACAAATGATAGACCGAATGGTAGCGGCGGATAATCGAAGAGGCGGAAGAAGGTTCGGCGGACACATCAGGACGAGAAACATAAGAAGAGACGACTTTGACAAGGCGTAAGGAAAAATAAGGCAAAGGACGGTACGAAAAGATGGCAGAGAAGAAAGAGAAGTTTGACCTTGAGAAGATATACAAGGACATAGATGAAGTAGTAGAGAGTATGCGAGACGAGATAAACAGGGTAGCCGATGAAGCATACGAAGAGGGAGAGGAAGAAGAAGACCGTAAGGAAGGTATAGTACGAGTTACTGACGAAACGGCAGACAAGTGATACAATAGGATAAGAAACACACTCGGAGAAGGGTAAGTAAGGCAAGAGACAGTCACACTTACCCTTTTACCATAGAATAAGGGGCGCGCCGGCGAAAATGAAAAAAGAAATGAATACACCTAATCTTCCTGATAACCTTGATACTGTTAATCCTACTCTTATAGATAATCCTACTGTTATTAATACTGACAGTAAGTCTATTCCTAATGATAAGGATACCGTTATAGATATTGCTAATCAATCCCTATCAGAAGCAGTAGTAGAACAAGATACAGGTAAGAAGAAATCCTATAATACACGTAATGCTGTTAAAGTTAACCGTGTATCATTCGCTACGCATAACGGTCACGCCCTTACCCCTCAAGAAGCTACTTTTATCGACAGATATATAGAAACAGGTAACGGTAAACAGTCCGTTATAGACGCAGGTTATCAGTGCAAAGCTCCTGCACAGTATGCTCAGAAGCTCCTAAACAAAGGTTACGTCACTGATGAAATCAATTATCGTTTAGAACAAGCGAAAAATGAGAGTATAGCGAGTGCAGAAGAGATAATGCAGTACTTTACGGACGTGATGAGGGGCAAGATAAAAGACCAATTTGATATGGAAGCGTCATTGTCAGAGAGAACAAAGGCGGCACAAGAGTTGGCGAAGAGACAGATTGATATTCCTAACAGGTTAGCAGGAAATGAAGAGCCGACACTGAAGATAAAGTTAGACTTTGGTCAGGATATGCCGAGTAGCGGAGAGGTTTCAGTGGAAGCAGTACAGCCTGACATTAATTTAGAGGGTCTGTCGGATTGACAGTGAAAAACTACACCGATTGCCCCGTGGGTTGATTTCCTGCGGGGTATAACGTACACTTATAGGAGCTGAAAAACTACACAAACTCGTGGCGAGGGGAACTTATAGGCGGTATAACGTACATAACAGATGGTGGAAAACTACACACTTTCCCCTGCGGGGAGAGAATACGAGACGATAAGGAAGAGGCAGGTACGGTCAGGAGAGTATGGCAGGCAGACAGGTAGAGAGCGCGGAGATAAGCATACCCGTTAATGAGTGTGTGATACCGATGTACAAACCGATACTTAAGGATATACTGACACACGGGCACACGCATTATATAGGTAAGGGCGGAAGAGGTAGCACGAAGTCCTCATTTTACGGGGGCATAGCGATACCGTTGCTCATTGTCGGTAACCCGCTTGTCAATGCGGTATGTTTCCGTAAGGTCGGAGCTACCATACAGAACAGCGTGTACTCACAGGTAGTGTGGGGAATAGAGAAGCTTGGGCTGACACCACTGTTTCATATACCGAAGATATACAGTAACCCGATAGTATACAGACCGACGGGGCAGAAGATAATCTTTATGGGAATGGACGACCCGAACAAGGTCAAGTCTATTAAGGTAGAGAAAGGCTATATCGGAGTTACTTGGTGGGAAGAGCTTGACCAATTCGCAGGCGAGAACGAAATGCGTAAGGTTCTTCAGTCCACAATGAGAGGCGGAAAAGACTTTTGGAACTTTATGACGTTCAACCCGCCGATAAGCAGAAACAATTGGGCGAACGAGTATGCGGAAGATATGAAAGACCGTGACGGAGTTCTCGTTACCCACAATACATATTTGGACGTACCGCCTGAATGGTTGGGATACCCGTTCTTCGAGGAAGCCGAGTTACTGAAAGAGAGAAATGAGCGAGCATACGCGCACGAGTATCTCGGAATTGCTGTCGGTACAGGTGGAGACGTCTTCCCTAATGTATGTGAGTTCGACGCCGACGAGATTATGGACAATGGTTGTAGGCGTTCAGATACATTTGACCATATATACAACGGCATAGATTGGGGCTATGCAAAAGACCCGACACGATTTGTCCGTATGCATTTTGACCCGACAAGGCTTGATTTGTATATCTTCAGGGAGTACAGCACACACGAGAAGCGTAATGCCGAGATATTCGACGAGCTTTATGAGAAGCTACATTTAGTGGATAAGACAGAGCAGGTAATAGCAGACAGCGCCGAGCCAAAGTCCATTGCTGACTTCAAAGCATACGGAGCGTTTATTCGTGGCGCACAGAAGGGAGCGGAGAGCAGGCGCTACGGCATCAAGTGGTTGCAGGGACTTAATCATATCTATATTGACCCGAAATATTGTCCTGATTCGTTTTGGGAATTTGCTAATTATGAGTATGAACAAGACAAAGACGGCAACTTTATATCTCAATATCCTGATGGTAACGACCACAGTATCGACGCGTGCCTTACGGGAGATACCGAGGTATTTACTGCTGACGGAAATAAGAAAATCGAGGATATGGTGGATACCGAGGGTTATCTTCACGCGTATGATATTAAGCGGAACAGATTTGTTTTGACACCTTATTGTCATTGCAGAAAGACGTTTGATTATGCCGAGATTTACAGAGTTACACTTGAGGACGGTAGGACAGTTGAATGTACTGATAACCACAGGCTGTTAACCACAGACAGAGGTTACGTGAGAGCTGACGAGCTTACCCACGAGGACGCATTATTTTGTGAAGACGGCTACGCGTATGTTAAGTCCGTGACGAAGACAGCTAAAAGGACTGCGGTATATGACTTGGAAGTGCCAATCTACCACAATTTTGTACTGTCTAACGGGGTTGTTGTGCATAATTGTCGTTATGCTCTTGAGAAGTACTGCAACAGAAAAGGTAATTAATAGGACAGTTCGTATAATAGCCCGAATAATGGTACAGTGGTTTTGATATACTGAAATGGGACGGCTTTTATGTGTTAAAAAAGCTACACCAACGGTGTTGAGGTGGACTTTTATACCCTATTTTAGCCCTTATATTTATATACTATGATACGGAAAATCGGCAAAAATGGTCAAAATTCCCGAGAAAACACTTGACAACATTATTTACTATGTTATAATCGAGAGGAAATCAAGAAAACTCATAAAAAGGAGACAATCAAATGGAAAATTCAGCAAACGTATTCAGATTTGAGGTAGGACAGCACCTTGCAACAACAATGTTGTATGGCGGTATTGCGAACTACGAGGTGGTCACGCGTACGGATAATACCGTTACAGTACGTGAGAGCCATATATCCGAGGATACAGGGGATAGAGTTTTTGGTGAGCCGAAAACATATGACATTGAGCTGTTGGACGCAGTAGATTTTAATGTATCCGAGGGCAGTGGCTTTAAGAACTTGGGAAAGTGCGAGGCATTTAGGACTTGGACATATTATGACCACGTTGGATATTGCTTCGCAAAGACGGGTGTTTGCTGATAGGGAGTAATGTTCCTTAACAGCGACGGAAGCCTCAAATGGGCGAAGAAATGCTACACAAAGGCGAGCCGAAAGAGCCCCACGGGGTATCAGGTAGTGTGGGAACAGAACACAGGGGGATATAATGACTAAAGAAGAGAAAGAGAAGTACATAAATAAGCCCGCACTCGGGGTGGCAGTGACAATGCCTCACGTGACCGTGCGTGCGGTAGAGGGGGATACGGCGATATTTACCGTGCCCGCCCTGTATGGAAAGGTAAAGGTGCACACAGCAAAGATAAAACACTCTAACGGGAAGCCGTATTTTTTCTTTGAGAACGCGCAGATATTTCTTGACGACTTGCAGTGAGCCGTAAAATTTTGTGTGGGTGCTTGACAAGTGAATACCACTATGCTATCCTATGCTTACAAATCAAAAACTCATACAAAGGAGAAATCAATTATGACTTATTCAGTATTCGACTCAGAAGCATTCTGCGGTTACACACAGCAGACAACATTTTGGCAGGACTTCTCAATTGCGGACGCATTTGGTGTTTCCGCTATCAAGGACACTTACAGAAGAGCGTTCAAGGCTTGGAAGACTAACGTTATATACGTTACAGAGCTTGTAATGGTACTTAATTGGAAGTCTTGGCAGTGGGCAGAGAAGAACCCCGAGTATTCCAAGGTATACGTTGACCTGTTCTACGAGGCACAGGGTTGGTGCTATGACAATCTTGAGGGTGACGACCTTACATATTTCTTTAGGACTACGGACTGAGAGGAGGGAATTATGACAGTTTTTGAGAAGACTATGGTTATTGTTATGCTTGTATCCTTATGTATAGAGGTGGTTTGTTTACTTATACATATGTGTAATATAGAAGCAGATACGACTGACTTGCTGAATAATGCACGTGCGTTATATAAACTGCTATCTGACAAAAGGTTAGTAGAGTGCACAGGCAGTCCATATGTTAACGAAGATTTGGAAGAACTTAAGCAACTGGTTGCAAGAAGCAGAAAATATACAGGTAAAGTAAAAGGAGAGGAAGCATAATGTCAGGTTACGAGACATACGAGAAGTACGCCCTTGCGTCAAAGACCGCGTTGGAGCGTATAGATAACTTTGAGTGGTTCTGTGCAACACTTTGTGCAGACATTGACGCGTGGGCATACGCACACGACGGAGACCCCGTGCATATTGTGCGGACTATATATAACGCAATAATGGACAGCGTAGAGGGACTGCCGATAGGGGGAGAAGAATTAAAATGAGCAGACGAAGTTTAGCAGAGCTTAAGGCTCGCTTGGTTGAGGCAGACGAGACGCGAGAAGAGCGTCATATAGAACACGAGTTCCTTGAGGACTTGAAGAAGTCTATCGAACAGACCAATCAGGCGGAGAGCCGTGAGCCGAGCCGAAGCTACAAGCCGTCGTCAATGGCGTGTATCAGGAATATGTATTATCAGGTCACGGGCGCGCCACAGGACGAGGGAATGACGCCGTACACACTCGTTGGTATCTGCAACAGCGGGTCGGACATACACGACAGGACGCAGAGGTACGTAGACGCAATGAAAGAGAACGGCTACGACTGCGAGTATATCGACGTTGGACAGTTCGTGGCAGACCAAGGTCTCGACAGGATAGACGTGGTGTCCAAGCAGGGAATGGAGACGAAGCTGTTTCATAAGACATACAATATGAGCTTCTTATGCGACGGTATCATTAAGTACAAGGGTAAGTACTATATCCTTGAGCTGAAGACGGAGAGTTCCTTTAAGTGGCAGAAGCGCGACAGTGTCGACCCGAAGCATTATGCACAGGGAACAGCATATTCAATAGCGTTTGGTATCGACCAAGTTATATTCGTGTATATCAACAGGGATATTCTTGATATGAAGTCCTTTATGTTCGAGCCGACTGCGGAAATGAAGAGGAAGCTGATAAGTGACATTCTCAAGTGCGACGGGTACGTGCAGAAAAATGAAGTGCCCCCGAAGCCAAAGGGTGTGCTTAAGTCCACGTGTCAGTATTGCAGTTATAGAGAGAGGTGTAAGGAGTACGAGAAGACAAACAAGGGGGAAAAGAATGAGGAAGAAGGAATACTTTGACAACATTATAAGAGGCGAGGTTAAGAATATCGGTGTGTTTAAGGACACTCTGAAGCAGATAGAGGAAAGGTACAGCCCAAAGGACGTTCAGGTTAAGTTCTATAATGACGACCTTGAAGCGCCCGAGAAGAACGTCGGAGTACCGATAACACTTGTAAGAGGCGGTACGGTAAATACAGGATACAGCTATGCAGACAAGGAAAGAGTAGCAATTCTTAACTTTGCTGACGCAATGAAGTATGGCGGTTGGGTTGAGAACGGTGCGCAGACGCAGGAGGAGAACATCTGTCGGTGCACAAACCTACACCCCGTTTTGGGCAAAAGTGACGCTGATAAGAATTACTATGCCCCGAACAAGAAGAATGTGCTTGAGACAGGATTTGAGCTGTATACGAACAGAGTTATCTATGCAAGGGACGTGACAGTGTTTAAGGACGACACTTCTTATGAGAACGTTGCACCGAGAAAGCTTGACGTTATTACGTGCCCCGCGCCCAAGGAAGCCCTGAAGCCTGACTTCGCGTTGAGCTTGTATGAGGGCAGAATGGAGCAGATTGTGCTGTCAGCGGTAGATAATGGTGCAGATTGTATCGTGCTTGGTGCTTGGGGCTGTGGCGCATTTGCACAAGACCCAAAGGTGGTTGCACAGGCGTTTGCAGAGGTGCTTAACGTATATAACGGCTATTTTAAGCATATCGTATTCGCCATTAAGTCCACACCAACGTGGGGAGAGGACGGAGCATATGAGATATTCAGAAGAGTGTTGAGAGAGCATTATACAGCAGGAGAGGTGGTGGAATAATGAGTACTTTATTCAGTTCAGTTAACCCCGAGGCAGTAAGTAAGATAAGACTTCACGTAGAGACTAACTCACAGACGATAGACAGTATCGTAGCAGAGATTATCGAGCCGTACATCAGAGACTTGGATAATTACGTGCAGTTCGTATCCGATTGTCTTAAGGACGGTAATAACCCGCCGTCAGACCAAGAGCTTGAAGATTTCTGTATGAACCTCGCCGCCTATATCTATTGGGCAGGCGGTGGACAAGAGCAGTTGGGTATCAGAGACGACATATCCAATGCAGTCTATAAGGAAGCATTTAACAGCGCCCGAGACGAGACGAAAGGAACAGTTCAGGATAAGAACAGCCGAGCGGAGATAGCGTCACAGCAGGAGCAGTTGGTCAGTATTTGCTATTCAAGAGCCTTTAAGACTATGAAGTCAAAGGTAGAGAACGCGCAGGAGCTTATGAGTTCTTGTAAGAAAGTTCTCACAAGACGTACCAATGAGTACATTATGACCAAACAGTCCATCGGAACATAAGTGAATACAGAAAGGAAATGTAGCTACCAATGCACAGTGAAGATTACGTTAACGGATTTAGGCAGGCGGTATTGTGTCTAAATAGCTTTTGGGATAATATAGATATGTACTATGTTGATAACCCACGTATCAGACACCTTGATAAGGAAGCAAAGCTTGAATTACAGGGAGCAATGAACGATTGGGCAGACAAATACTTGAACAAGGTGGTGCGGAAATGAAAGTTGCCTGTTATAATGCGTGTTCTGTCTGTTTTAGTGACTTGGAATACGGTGACGCTTTTTATCAGACTGACACACTGTATATGAAAGTGTTTGACCCAAAGGAGTCTGACCCTGATAAAGGCGTGGCAGTAAGGCTTGACACGGGGCGTTTGGAGTATTTCAGCGTGACTGATATGGTCACGAAAGCCGAAGTAAAGGTCATTGCAGACATATGAGTGATTTGTTAGCCGAAGTTAAGTTGATACGAGACGAGAAGCTTAAGTTATGGGTTGCGCGCTACCTCGACAGTTGCGTGCCACCCTATTTTTTCACCGTACCCGCGAGTTCGTCAGGGAAATACCACCCGTCCTATGCCTTGGGTGTAGGTGGCTTGGTCAGGCACACAAAGGCAGTCGTTCAGATAGCCGAAGAATTACTTCAGCTTGAGCAGTATCAGGACTTAAATATCAACTATCACGACGAGATAATCACTGCGTGTATCATACACGACACCTTTAAGCACGGTGACATAGACGCAGGACATACTGTGTTTGACCACCCGAACGTAGCGTCGGATTGCTTCGAGGGGTTTATGGTGCTTAACCGAGCAGACTTACCGATAAGTCAGGTGAATACGATATGCCATTTAGTCCGAAGTCATATGGGACAGTGGAATACGTCACCGAAGTCAGACGTGGTATTAGATAAACCTATTACAAGAGAACAGCAGTTTGTACATATGTGTGATTATTTAGCAAGCAGGCGAAATATAACAGTGAGGGTTGAGTAAGTGAAGCCAAAGAAGAAAGAGAAGATATTCTATTGTCCTTATTGTGGAAATGACGCACCTTACTTTGTTAAGGCAGATAAGCCTTGGCGTTGTCGTTTCTGTAAGCAGGTTTTCAGCAGGGACGAGCGGATTAAGGGATAATTTTTCAGAAAAATCTTAAACTGTCCCATTAATGGTATTGACAACCCTCAATATCCGTAGTAGTATGTACTCATAATCATAAAACTCATAACACGTAAAGGAGATAACACTATGGAAAACGTAATCTTGGCAAATGAAATCAGAACAGCATTCACAAATAAGGTTAATGAGTACCTTGCAAAGGGTATGGAGATTAACGTTGGTACAATGTCGGGCACTTCAGGCGAAATCAGCCGTATTGATGTAACAGACGGTAAGTATATCTATCGCATTAAGCTCGACAGAGACTATATGAAAGTTGCCGAGAACGACTATGACTTTAGAACACATACGGTTAATCTTACCGTTGAGAAGTTTGAGAACAAGAGAGCCCCTGCACTCGACACATTCGCAATCCTGTGGGGTGGCGAGGGAGAGTTAGTGGAAGAGAAGATTTGGTATTCCATTGACGACAGAAAAGCTTTCGTAGATACAATTGAGAATGCAAAGCGGCACATTGAGTTGCGCGAGGCACGCTTACAGGCGCGTAGAAATGACCGTAGGGAAGTAGTAACTGACCCTGCAAGGTTGGCACTTATCTATAAGCTTGTTAAGAAGCAGAGAGGTTATGCCACAACGCCCAAGAAGAATATCCTTAAGGTTACACGTGAGGGTAATAGGTATTATGTTTACTTCACAGCCGACAGCAAGAAGCGTGCGTTGTATATTCACGCTTGACATTCTTTCGTTACTATGTTATTGTAAAGACACATTAGAAAACTCATAAAAGGAGAAGACGCATATGACACCTGTAATGGAGAAAATCGCAAAAGAATACAACGTTATCGAGATTAGCGAGGGTTTTTATAGAACGTTCGGTGGTCGTGCATATATCATTACGAGGGACGAGGATTATGCTATTTCGTCTTGTAATGGCAGACATATCTGCTTTGCTTCTAACTTCAGACTTGCCTGTATTAGGGCAAATAACGTATGAGGGGGTAACACTATGAAGAGAACATACACAGGCACATTATTCCACCCTGACCTTACAGAGGCAGAGGTACGTCTTTATGTATCCAAGAAGAATAAGTATGAGCGTGGAAGCCGTATCTATATGGCTGACGACGTACCCGAGGACGAAGAGTTACTTGAGTTCACAGGACTTCGTAGGTGGGACGTTATTGAGGGCGGTAAGGAAGCAGAAGTGCTTGAGGAAATCGTTGACGAGATTGACGAGAACCACGAATACCTTGTACTTTACTTCGAGAACAAGGTTGAGATTTACTGCAACTCAAAAGTTACAATGTTCATTTGGTGAGAGGAGAATAGGAATGCTTACAGAGCAGGGAAAGAAAACATACGAATTGGTATTTTCATATAACCTTGGCGGGTTCTATAATGAATATATGGGGAACATTATTATCGAGCCGAGCAAGCTTACCGTTGACGTAATGAATGACTTGCTGAAGTTCCTGTCAGAGAATACTGATTGGGTTATGGGCTACGAGGATATTGGTGACGGACGGCAGAACGTGTTCGTTACACAGGCTGACTTGCTTTGATAAGCGCCTGTGGGGCTAAAAACTACATAAATTCCCCGTTAAAAATAGTATCAGGGGGTCACTTTGAGTGATAGAACGTAAGCGCGTATTCGTGTGCGCGAGGTGTGGGAAGCGGATAGCAATGGACGAGAGATATAAGTACGCAGTGGTCAGGTGTCCACGGTGCGGAATGAGCAGAATGAGGTATGTATGAAGCTTAACTTCTATCGGAAGCTGTTTAGACAGGAAGCAGAGGAAGCACCATTAACACGCGAACAGCTCTATAAGGTCGGCGTGAATAAGCTGATTAGGGAGTTGGAGAGGTGTTGTACAGACGAGCAGTTCACGAGATATAAGAAAGACGTGGTGCGTGAGATTAAGAGACGTGTCAGGAGAAACAACAGTTGGGTAAGAGCGATTGGTGGAAAGGCAGTCAGAGGTGGCAGGGAGCTACACCCAAGAAAATCCAAAAGTACGAATCGAGAGGAGAAATGATATGACAAATACAGAGAGAGTATTCCAAGAGGAGCTGTGGCGAGAGTATACTGCTGACCTTGACCAAAAGAGGGAGAAAATGATTGCACTTATTGGTAAAATGGGTGCAGACGAGCTTGAGCTTATGTGGCGTAAGTTCCAAGAATTCGAAATGGACTTGTTTATGGAGCAGGGAAGAACCGCTTAATGGCTAAAAGGAAGAACGTAGGAAAGCCCTTTGAGGACGAGGTAAGAGAAGCGTTGGATAGGACAGACGCCTATTCCTTGCGCCTGTACGACCCACCGCCGTATCTTAAAGGAATTGCCAACCCTTGCGATATTATCGTGTATCGTCAGGGTATTTTTTATATGTTCGAGTGTAAATCAGTTCACGGTAACAGACTTCCGATATTCAGTAACGACCCAACAGGACAGCATATCTATGGAAATATCAGTAATGCACAGTGGGACGGTCTGACCGAGGCGAGCCACCACCGCGGTGTTGTAGCAGGTTTACTTGTTTGGTGGGTTGACCGAGACGTGACAAGGTTCATTCCGATACAGACTGCACAGGCGGTAAGAGACAGGGGAGATAAGAGCATTAAGTATGACGCGGAGCTTGCGGGAAGCTACACTATCGGGGGTCACAAGAGGCGTGTATATTATGATTATGACTTTCAGCCGTTCTTTGATACTTACTATGACGTGCATTATCCGTATCGTCGCGAGGGCGACTGACTTTGTAACATAACTGTAACATTGCAGTGGTGAATTCTGTGGTAGTATATAACTATCAAATTAGAAACTCATACAAAGGAGATTAAAACTATGACAAATTTTGAGAGAGCACTTGAGATTATTGACAGAGCGTGTGCAGACAATGCAACACTTGACCGTAAGGCATTCAGAAATGCACTTGTACGCACGCACGCAAAGGACGAGGCGTGTAAGTTATCCGAGGAGTACTTCAGAGGCTTCACACAGGCACTTTATTATGCAGGAGCAATCTCATTTGAGGATAGGGACATTCTTCGTATGGCAATGTACGAGAATATCCCCGAGGGGGTGAATGTATGACCATATTGGAGTGCAGAGAGCTTGATAGGCAGATAAACGAGTGGACAGCGAAGACAGACGCGTGCTTCTTCCCTGTTTTGCGTGCAGAGAATAATCAAGTATACCTGTATCTTGAGCCTGAAATCAATACAGAGCGAGGAAGTAAGAAGATTGCAGAGTATACCGAGCAGGCAAGTGCGCTGACGAATGAGCTTCATATCGGTAATGCAGAATTCCTTTGGCGTGACAATTACAGAGACAGACAGGAGTACGTAATCCGTTATTGGCTTGCAAAGACAGGCGGTGTTAAAATGGATAGCACATACGACGACTTCCTGTATTATGCCGACGGTGAGGGTTTCACTATTACGGATAGAGATATTTTCGTGAATGGTGCGGATAATCTGCTTCGACAGTTCAAGCTGTTCCTTGAGAATAATCCGAAGTATACCCTGAAGTCCGAGGACGGCAATCTTGTATTAAGGAGAGCGAGCTGACTATGGCAAGTTCTGACAGTGCACGCGACCCCACCAAGAATTCAGGGTGTGACGCATGTCAGTTTAGGGATAACTGTTATGAGGCATACACTGATATGGCGAGGCTGTGCCCCGAGTACTTGGAATATGAGGTAGTACCCGACGAGTAGTTGGCGGAAAACTACATTAATCGGGGTGCGGATAGGAAAAATTTTTGGAAGCTGACCCTGTGGGTGGCAGACCGTAGGATACGCGTGTGCGCGTGAGTAAGGAGAAGCTGACTGCCGAGGACGGGTAGCCGAGGAAAGATATGATAACGAGGAGAGGAGAGTGAGGACGTGGCAGATAAGAAAGAAGAGAGTTCGGTTGAGCTTGATTTACGTACCTTAATAGACAGTTGGGGACGTTTATTAGAACTATTTGGACAGTTCGTGTCTGACGCAAAGGAAGCATTAGGTATTCCTGACGTGCTATTGGCAGAGGTTGAGGCAGATAATGAGGATACGGTGTCTGACAGCCCTGACCGACAGGAGAATTATGAAGCTGACGGTGAGGTTGACCGTGAGGTACGGGAATTTTCAGACGCAATATCCACTATACGCGGAACGAACATAAGAAGTAGCAGGAAGTCCTCAAAGGAGAACTTTTGTGAAAAAGCGGGTGTAGCTCCCCGCCCGACGCAGGGAGACGAATCAATGAATGAGATGACGAATGAAGAAGCAATTGTATGTTTGAAGTACCTGAAGCGGAGCATACATCGCGGAAGTAACCTTGAGACAGCCGTAAACAGGGCTATTTTAGCGTTGAAAGCTGACGACGGTACTCGGGACGGTATGTGGCTTGTGCAGTCCAAAACAACCGCTGTGGGGCGTGACAGATACCGTTTGAGGTGTTCTAACTGTCGTAATTCGGCGTACAACAGTGACAGCCTCGTAACGGGATATTATCTGCGGTACTGTTCTTTCTGTGGTTCGAGAATGAAAAATTACAAAGAGTTCGAGTAGGAGAAGTTCTATGGAGATTAACGCCGTAAAAAAGCAGATTATGGGTAAAAATCTTGACCCATTTTATATATTTACAGGGGACGAGATAGAGGCACAGCGTATATACATTAACAAAATCGCCGAGGTCACAGGTCGCACCGTGGAACGCACAGATAGTGTAGCTTTCGCCCTACGTAAAAGGACGGGTTTGATACCGAGACCGACACTGTATGTTGTGCGCGACGACAAGGAATTTATGCAGGCAGAGAACGCGTGGGACGAGATAGACGCCCTTTTAGGTGATAAAATGCTCATTTTTCAGATAACCACGGTAGATAAGCGTACAAAATTCTATAATTTCTTCAAGGATAAGGTAGTTACATTTAATTATATGGACGTTGACGTGTTGTATAAGTACGTGCAAAAGGAGATTTCACTATCTGACGAGCACACCGAGCAGTTAATTATGCTGTGCGAGCAAAACTACGGACGAATTCTTTTAGAGATAGACAAGGTACAGCAGTACACACAAGAAACGAATGTAGCTCCTGACGAAGCGTTTTCCCGATTGGTTGAGGACGGTACGATACACCGACCACCGACTGACGCTATCTTCGCATTTACTGACGCAGTGTTGAGAGCTGACCCATATCGAGCATATATGCTTTTAGAGGACTGCAAGGCGATAGGAGAGCCGTCTTTAAGGCTAATTAGCGTACTTTATACCAATATGAAGCGTGTTTTACAGGTGCAGACGTGTGCAAGCAGTGACGTGTGCGCTACAACGGGGCTGTCGCAGTGGGACGTGAAGTGCGCGAAGAAGAACTTGGGCTTTTGGGGCGGAGCTGACCTTGTGCAGTTTCTTAAGGTGTTGCAGGCAGTAGAGAAAGGGATAAAGACAGGAGAAGTAGACGACGCTGTGGCAGTGGAATACGCACTGTCGCATATATTCTAATATAAGGGGCAGGCAGGAATGAAAGAGTACAAGTACTGTTTGCGCTGTGGGCGCAGGCTGAAGAACGAGGAAGCACGGATATTGGGCTACGGTAAGACGTGTTATAAGCGAGTAGAGACCCGAGCACCGATAAAACCATTGCTTCCGTGCAGGAAACCGCTAATCCCGCAGTCGGAATACTGACCTTGGAGCAACTTTTGCTATTTTTGGGGTGTAGCTGAAAGCTCGCTTCTGCCGACTCGTTGATTCGGAGCTGTCAACTTCGAGCTTGCTTTTGTAACCTGTTTGTAACACAGCTGTAACCTACGGAGCAGTCACATATGCTATACTGTGGGCACATTAAGAAAACTCATAACACGTAAAGGAGATTATCGGTATGACAGTTATTTACAGAGAAAGACACTTCACAAGTCCCTATACTTGCGTTGATTTTGAGCGTAAGCTTCACGCAATAAGCTATTTCATTCCTGACGGAACAAGCTTGTATTACTTCAAGGTTGACAGATACAACTATAAGACTGTTGGCAAGGAAGACATTATCAGAATAGAGGGGGTGTGAGTATGCAGTTAAAGCCGTATTGTGTCGTATACGTCGTGTGCGGAATTCATTATCATTACAGGTGCAGAGCAGTGAGTAGCAGGCAGGCTAAGCGGTACTGTCGAGAATGTATGGGGGTCGACAACGAACATATCACTGACGTATATCTTGAGTGGGATTAAGGGGCAGGAAGCCCCTTTTCTTATGCCCCGAGCACAGCCGACCACACGACCCGCGAGGTGTAGCTTCAGAGAAGCCACCGACGCCCCTGACTGAATGTTACAAACAGGTTACAAAACGTGAAATCGCTTGCAATGTGAATACCACCGTGATAAACTAAAGGCACAATTTTAAAACTCATACAAAGGAGATTTCAGTATGGAAAAGTTAGCAAATGTTATCAACGCACTTATGGACGGTCACGCTGTAAGGGGTATCAGTATTACTCCTTATGGTATCTACGAGTTAGTGGATATTTACCGTGGCGAGCAGACCACGACAATCAATTCTGACGTTGTAAAGGTTCTCGATTACTGCGGTATCGCGTATAAGACACAGGGTATCGGTTGGAAGCTTATTTAAGGGGGTAAAACAAAATGACATACGATTACGCAATGGAAAGAAACGACTATAAGAGAATTGACAAGCTCAATACGCTTACTAATGTTGATACATTCTATGACGACGTCAGGAAGCTCGTTAAGAACGTTCACTCTGACCATACTATCAAGCGTTGGCAGTGCTTGGCAGACGCGAGGTATGACGAGCTTGCAGGTATAGAGCGTTGAGGGGGTAGACGATATGTTGACAGCGGATAATATCAGGGAAGTTGCAGGCAGGGTACAGTGGAGTGATTGGGGCATAGACGAGAGTAACGTAGCGACCTACATTAACAAAATAGTGTCCGATTACGGGTTGACTACCTATGGGGACGAGGTCGCGTGTGCTTTTCAGTCTATCGGGTGCACAGTCACCGCGATTTACGATTGGACAGACGGAAGCCCGATTTACACGGTAAGCTTACCGATTACTGCTGACGAGTATCAGGACAATCTAAAGGAAGCCCGAGAGTGGGCAGACGGTTGAGAAGCGGGGGTTCACCCCGTTTTTCTTTGCCCCTGCGAGGTGGCTACACCAACCGCTCCGCGGTGCGTGCCCGTCGGGGGTTGGGGCTCGCCGTGGCTGTCCGCGCTGTAATGTGTTTGTAACACAACTGTAACACACAGGGCGGGTAGTACGCGCTATAATATGGGTACAGTAAAACAAACTCATAAACAGTAAAGGAGATTAAATCAATGGGTAAGTATTCAGACAAGAACGCACAGGAAGTATTGGCAAGGGTAAACGAGCGTATCTTTATTCTTGAGGAGAGAAAGGCTAATTGGGACAATATGTCTTACTGCGAGCGCAAGTATTATACACCGTTGTACTTTGAAATGCGCGAGGTGTGCAAAGAGTTGTCAATCTTCGATTGGTGGATTGACAAGCTGTCACTGACAAGGCTTTACCAAATGAGGCAGTTCTTGGAGACAGCTATCGAGCTTGGCTTCACAGGCTATGTCTGCTTCAAGGTAGGCGTCAGCGGTTGTGCTAACGGTATGTGGGCGCATACAATGGAGACAGAGACAGGTTATTCTCCCGAGGGTTGCGACTTCTTGTACAGGTCATTCACAACAGATTACACCTATTGGGATATTCTGTATAAGGAAGACGTAAAACTTACAGAGCTTGCAGGACTTAAGTTCGACGGCTTCAAGACAGCGCGACAGCTCAAGAAGTTCCTTAAAGAGCCCGTTAATGGAAAGACAGCATAAGGGGGTGTCAGTATATGAATATCTACGCAGTAAAGAAAGTTGAGCTTACTAAAGGAATGGACAGGGACGCATATATGCAGGCGTTAGAGAACGCGCCTGAGATATACTGCAAAGGGCTTGACGAGGTCACAGAATACGTCGGATACAAGCTAAAACGAGGACGTACAGGAATGTACGGTGGCACGGTAGGGAATACCGAGTACCTTGCATACAGGGTGGGTTGACAAGCCCACCTTTTCTAATGCAGTTCCGTTTCAGCAGGAAAACAGGTGTAGCTCCCCGAGCCATTTCTGCGAAATATCACGCAGTGTAGCTTCTGAAAACTGTCCGATTATTGGGACACTTTGCGCGACTTTGGAAAATTATTAAAAATAGTGTTGACAAGTGGTAAGTACTTCGATATACTTAAGGTGCAAGTTAGATAACTTGACGCACTCATAGAACGGAGATTTTAGCAATGAGATACGACAAGAAGCTTATTATGAAAAAGGCACACGAGGCATACAGAAGCGGACGCTATGGCACATTCGCTAACTGCCTGCACCTTGCTTGGGTAGACGCAAAGGCAGTAGCAGAAATCCGCGACACATACGGCGAAGTTAGAACGTGGTATGGTTGGACACTCGTAGGACGTGAAGTAAGACACGACGAGACACACGTTGCACAGATTGACCTTTTAGCTCCCAAGAAAGCACGCGGATACTTCGCAACGTCTTTCTTCACATACGAGCAGACGGTAGAGCTTGGCACACAGCCTAAAAAGGTTGCATAAACACTCATAGAAAGGACGAAAGAAAATGAACGTTAACTATTATGTACCCGCAGGATATAGAGAAGTAATCAATGCCCGTGTTAATGCTATGACAGACACACGCGAGATTAGGCGAGAAATCCGCTATTACACCGAGGTATACAATATCCGTATCAACAATTACGGCGACGAGGACTACGCAAATCAGGCAAGATACCGCGTAGACGTACTCAAGAACAGATACAACGAGCTTACAGCATAAGGGGGTGCAAGGTATGACAGACACACGCAACGCAACACACGAGCAGTTGGTAGAACGTGCAGTTGAGCTTATCAGATTGTCAATGGAATACAACGAGCTTACAGACGAGCAGATAAGGCAGAACGCAGAGGTAGCAGGCGACACAATTCTTCGAGCCTTTATCGAGCACGAAGAGGCGTGACCACAAGGCGGGAGCAATCCCGCTTTTTAACCGCCTCGGTGTAGCTTCGCAAACTGTCCGAATAATGGGACACCTGAAAAAATATTCAAAAAAGGGCTTGCATTGAATTGCATAGTGGTATATACTCATATCGTACCCAATAGGTACACACTCATAAAACTCATATAAAGGAGATTAGAACAATGGCAAGCATTACAAGAGAAAAGGCTATTAAGTGGGATACAGAGGCTAAGAAGTACGGCTCTTTCAGATTTGACGTTGAGTATTATGTACTTTGGAGCGAAAAGGCACTTATCAAGAATATCAAGCACGAGGACGGCACATATACACAGCACAAAATCAGATATGCCTCTGAGTACGTCAGAGAGAACGGCACAATCACAGAGGTGCACAAGCCCGTGCATATTGTTAACACTCTTTATCCTTTGGAGTCGGGCTGTTATAGAGTAATACAGGAGAGCTCAGAGGTAATTGGTGAGACAGTAACCAAGAAGAACTATAACAACCTTTGCAAACTGTCCGCAACTATCAAGCTTGAGGGGGTAGCATAATAGGGCACACGGCACATTGACAGCAGAGGTAAGACGTCCCTTAACAGGGGCGTTTTATTATGCCCGCAAACCCACAGCAGAATTCAGGTGTAGCTGACCTTTTCGCACCGTGGTGACAGGGAGAGTTGGCAAATGTTAACGAATTGTGAACACTACGATTTACCTATTGTAAATACCACCAAAGGTGATATTCTATAATCAGATACAGGGTATCGCTCAAAACACTCATAAGGGGGAAAAGACAATGGCAGTTAGCAGACACTATATGAACGATAGACAGTACCGCGAAGAGCTCATTAAGTACCTCGGACAGGGAAACGTTATAGGCAAGTTCTACGTAGACAGAGGACATTGGCACGGATTAGAGAGACACGAGCTGACAGATAACGGAATTATCATAGTTTACAACAACACAACAAACGACATTATCACAAAGCTCATAGCAAGACCCGCACAGGTTAAGAGATATTATCCTAACGGCGATTATCCAAGAAAGGTTGTACAGATTGCAAGAGAGCACACAGAAGCAGGATACAATCACTACTGATAACATAAGGGGCGGACAGTAACCGCCCTTTTAATATGCCCGAATTCTGACAGCCCCGACCAACCACGCACAGACCGACACGGTGTAGCTCCGCGAGAAAGTCCGATTAATGGGACAGTTTGGAAAAAGTGTAAATTAGGGGTTGTATTCACTATTGGAAGTGATATAATGTAAGTACAGTTTAAACACTCATAACAAGCAAAGGAGATTTCAAAATGTACGTTTACGACAATTACGATTTAATGGTAGAGCGAGCTTGGGACAAGTACTGCGGTGAGGCGTCAAATACTATGACACTTGCCGAGGTTATGGACGAAGTAGTTCGTGCGAAGTCTGTAAAGGAAGCAATCCGTCTTTATGAGAAGTACAGCGAATATATGGAGAGTGCACCTGATATGCAGATTGAGCTTTGGAGAGAGGACGACGTCATAGATACAACGTATTCTTGGCAGTACGACGGAGAGGATAACGGTTTTGTGGAAGAGTGGTTAGACGAGGACGACGGAGTAGTTGTTAGGTTTGTCGTAGAGTGAGGGGGTGCAAGTATGGCAGAGTTGACAGAATACGAGAAGAAGTCTTTGGATTATCTGAATGAGCTTTACAGCGAGTATCTTGAGGCGTGTGAAGTATCCCTTACAGACATTGCGCACCGTGTACACGAGCGTTTTATGACTTGTGTGTTTATGTTTGAAGAGGTCACAGGCAAAGAGGTTTGGTGGAACGGTCGAGTGGTACAGATAGCAGTTCCCGACGAGGAAGAATAAGCAGAGGCGGTCACACAGACCGCTTTTTGTATGCCCGAATTCCGCACCCACGAAGTGTAGCTTCGCGCGAGGAGCTCGGTCTGCTGTGGTTCGGTTGGGCTGACGGACAGGCTGAAACGCAGTAATATCAGGCATTTCCGCCGTTTTGCTGTTAGCTGACGGTAGACAGAAGCAGGCGGAGAGGAGCAGTTTCAGAGCAAAAACGGGTGTAGCTGACAGTGCCACCTGTTGCCTGCGGTGTCAAGAGCAGATTGACAGTGTAATCTGTTTGTAACACAACTGTAACATAAAACAGCTAAAGGGGTATTGTATTTACCACCGAAAGTGATATTCTATACTTAACAAAGGAAAACTCATAGAAAGGCAGGACGGGGAAATGACAAAGGCAAGAATGTACAAGGTTTTAATCGCAGTAGCAACAAGCAACTGTCAGGTAATGGACATTTTGCAGGCTATCGCTAATGATAAGGCTATCACAAGTGAAGATTTCTTCGACCTTTTCACATATAGCAAGGAAAGAACAGCAGAGCTGTTAGGAACACCCGCAGAGCTTATCGCATAAACACTCATAGAAAGGAACAAACACAATGAACGAGTATTTACAGGCGCTTGAGACAGTTGAGAGACTTGGTAAGGATAACAGAGAGCTTCGCAGATATTTGCGTAACTGTATCGCACTTGGGGACGACACTAAAGTGCAGGAGCAGGCAAAGGGTGCAACACATATTCTGTATCTTCTTGGCTTAATCACGCTTGAAGAGCAGGAGCTTATCAGAAAGGCAGTAGAGGAGGATTGACAATGAGAGGACGTTACAGACTTACTTTTGAATTCGCGGACACGGAAAGAGAGGCACGCGCAGAGGTTATCAGAATTAACGCGCATTGCACGAGATATATCAGGACACATAAACCCGCCCACTATACACCGTGGGAAGCGAGAGACGCGCAGGGACGTGTTACAGAAAGCAAGTATATCGTTTGGTATTACAATTAAGAGAGGGGTGAAAATATGTTGACTGATATTAATGAGATAACAGCAAAGTGCAGAGAGCTTGACAGCGCCCGCCTGTTAAGTTACCACAGGGACTATTCAGCCCGCGCGTCACGTGAATACATTCACCATCAAGACAGTGACAGATACAAGGACTTGAATAGAATTCTGACAGCAATTGAAGCGGAGCTTTTAGTTCGTATTCATTAAGACAATCTACGCGAAATCTCCTATATTTATGACAGAGGGACGGGACGACAAATCCCGCCCTTTTGTCGCGCAGGAAAACGCGCACAGCCCGCCGACCACCGACAGTGTGTAGCTTCTCGGAAGCGCTGAATGTCGGCAGTGGTTGGAGTTTGCAGTGGTTTCCTTGGTACTGTCTGACAGGTGAGCCGAGCAGTAAATACCAAACAATCTAAAACAGTTGTAGCTCCCGTCTTTGTTGAGTTCGGTAGTATTTTTAATTATTTTTCTGAAAATGTGAAAATAATGCTTGACAGGTGGTAAATACTTTGCTATTGTATAATCACAATTTGGAAAACTCATAACAAGCAAAAGGAGATTTTATCAATGAGTACAGCAGACAGAATGGTAACACACAAGCACCACTATCTTTCCATTGAGGACTGGCGCGATAACTATTATATGTATGGTTATTGGTTCTTGGTAGGAAGCTCAAAGGACGCGACAGTTCACGCATATGTATGGGAAGAGGATACAGCTATTAAGTACGCAAAAGAGCACCACGCAACGGTGTATACAGGCGGAAATCACAACCACTTAACAAGAGTAGCAAGCTTTGAGGAGGTATAAGATAATGGGCAACAGAGCAGTTATAACAACACGTGAGAACTTCGAGAATAACGGTATTGGTATCTATCTTCATTGGAATGGTGGCAGGGACAGCGTAGAAGCTTTCCTGAAGTATTGCGAGATAAGAGGTTTCCGTGCACCTGATACAGACTGCTACGGCTTCGCAAGACTTGCACAGGTTATCGCTAACTTCTTCGGAGACGACGGACTTTCCGTAGGTATCGACACATTGGACAGACTTGACACTGACAACGGCGACAACGGAACATACATTGTCGAGGGGTGGAAAATCACAGGGCGCGAGTATTTCCGTGGAATAGAGCAGGATACATACGAGCTTAACGAAATGCTTGAGGCTATCGACGAGAGACAGGCACGCCCTATTGGTGCAGAATATTGGCACGCAGAAGACGTACCGACAGCAGACCTTAAAAAGGGCGACAGAATTATCGTTCAGAATTGGAAAGGCGAGTTCAAGACATTGACCGTGCAGGGCTTCGGAGACAACAGACGAGTTAACGGAACAAACGTTAAAGGAATGCCGTTCACTGACGAACTTGAGACAGGCGACAAGGACAATATCAACAACTATTACAGAGAGGCAACAGCGAAGAGAGTAAAGTCAGAGTAATCAATCTAAAATCTCCTATATATGCAGAGAGGCGGATACAACTTCCGTCTTTTTGTTTGTCATCAATTCGTCTCGGAGCAAAAACAGGTGTAGCTGACCGCCCGCTTTCGAGGCACTTTTTGGTATTTTCTGTGATTTTTGGGGCGAGTGTAGCTTTTGAATGGCGCTCGGAGCTGTCGATTTGGTGCAGTTTTGTAACATATTTGTAACATAAAGGGCATTGTAATCACTACGAAATGTGATAATCTATACTCACAAGCACGGAAGTGCAGAACACTCATAACAAGCAAAGGAGATTTTGATTATGTTCAAGTACACAGTATCCAATTACGTAGAAGAGGTTGAGGTCGAAAGATGGCTCGCAGTAGCTATTTGTGGAAATGCTACGGTTTCCGCTATGGAAGTAGCCGTTGCAACGTCCTGTTACGACGACGTTATGGACGAGCGTGAGGTAAACGGAGTAGTCGTCGGTGTTAAACGTGCATAAGGGGGTAAAGCAAATGTTAGAGAATAAGTTCTATAAGGTATCCCACGAGGGCGGAACATTCGTTACAGCAACTTTCTATAATCCTGTAACTAACGAGGTTAATTCCTGTTGTGTTAGAGATTATGATTATGCTGACGGTTCACACGATAATGACGAGCTGTACTATATGGAGATTAACGAGGAAGCACGCAGAGCTTTCCTGCACTCTCGCGGTATCATTCTTGAGGGAGATACAGTCCGTGTTGTTAAGGGCAGAACAATCGAGCACGGCTTCATAGGTACAGTTCGTAAGATTTGTGACTTCAATGACAGATATGGACGTTGGGTAGCAACATATGCTTACTTCGTAGAGGGCGGTAAGATTAACGTTGCTAATTGCGAGCTTGTAAAGGGGGTATAAGTTATGGCACAGAAGAGGTATCCGTTCAACGTAGAGAAGCACGCGCACGACATTATATTCAGACGTAATCGTGCTATGAATGAGCGTTCTGACAAGGCGTTCAACGGCACGCTTACTGCTGAAGAGGACGAGAGGTACGAGAAGCTCATTAATGACCTTGGAGACTTGCTCGACGTCTTTATGGGCAGAGACGCACGAGGTATCGTGTGGTTGACAGGCAAGGAATACGGTATGGCACGAGACGCCGTCAATTGGGCGTGTGCTATGAGAAGTTAAGTCCGAGAACATAGCATACAGCACGACAGGAGAAGCGGGGCACAGTTCCCGTTTTTCTATTGCAGACATTCTTGGTACGCGCCAATCGCAGGCACGAGGCGTGAGTGTAGCTTCCGCACAGCCTGTGAGCTGACTTGAGGGCTGATTTGCCTGCAAATGCAGTGTTTTCAGGGGTTTGCAGGTTTTCCGAGCCGAGTAGAGGAAAGCCGAGAGGTCTGCTTCGAGGCAAAAATGAATGTAGCTGACCGAGCGAAGGACGAATGACTTCTGAAGTAGTTGTCAACCTGTTGCTCTCGTTTGTAATCTGTTTGTAACATTACTGTAACATAAACCTATTGTATTTACCACGAGATATGTTAATCTATAATCACAGTTCGGAAAACTCATAGACAGGAGATTTGATTATGACTATTAATGAAGCACAGAGAATTTGCAGAGAGACAGAGGCACAGTATGGCGAGGGCTTGAAGCCCGTAAAGTGGACAGCTATCTACGCCAATGAGGCAGAGCTTCTCGCAGAGCTTGCAGGCGTTAACGTTCCCGCTGATAACGTTGCACCCGTATACACATATATTGGATACGAGTACGTTCATTCTTTCGCAAAGAGAGTACAGGCAGGACGCGAGCTTACAGAAGCACAGCTTCGTCAGGCAAAGCGTATCGCTATTCAGATACATAAGGCATATTTAATTCGCGAGTATACAAAGGGGGTATAAGCATATGACAGACGAGAGAAGAGCAACACATAAGGCAATCATTCAGAAAGACACGGCAGAACAGCTTATGGAGCGTTTTCTGTGGTACGTAAACAATTTCAATCCCGTTGACGAGGACAGGTGCGAGGACTACGAGCTTGTTAAGGCAGAAATTATCGAGAGAATGAAGAGAGGAGAGAAGTAATATGACAACGAGCATTATCAAGGCAATGGAACTTCAGGAAGTAAAGCGCAGACAGTACGAAGAGCTTATCAAGTACTACGAAGAGGGCACAGTTAACGGTATCGTTAATTCCTATGTGGCAGTCGTTGGATATTTCCACGGTGAACCGTCACGAGTAAAGACAGTAACAGGGCGTGTGCTGTATCTGAATTAAGGACAGCGCAGGACAGCAGACAGGGGGCGTGTACAGCGCCCCTTTTTGTATGCTTCAGTGACAGGCGGACAGGACAGCCGAGTGCGCACAGCACGACGTGTAGCTTCCGCATTTCGTCGGCGGTTGGTGGCTATTGTGAACTCTTCAGGCAGGCACGCGCACTGATACGTCAATTTCAGATTGACATTTTAGATACGTCAATTTCAGATTGACATTTTTGCTCGTTGTAAATACCAAACCAACGAAAAGAGGTGTAGCTGACACCTGAAGATACCGAGATTATCGGTGTTTTGTTTTGATTGGAGAGTAGGCAGTCAGGACGGGTAAAAAGAATTTTTGGAAAATGTGAAAAAATGTATTGCATTTTATCCTATGTGGTATATACTATACTTACAAGCACGTTAGGTGCTAACACTCATAAAACTCATATAAAGGAGATTAGAACAATGGCAAAGGTTACATTCGCACAGGTTACATTCGAGGAAGCAATGGACAGATACTATGAGGCACAGCTTGCTTTTCAGCAGAGAGTGCTCGACTTTACAGAGCGCGAGCTTGCAATGGGCGAGGAGAGCCTTGAGGACGCTTTCGTGGACGGATACAACGAGGCATATTGGTGCGGTTGGCGTATGGTCTGACCGCGCTGACATTCCGAGCCAAACGATACTCAACATTATTGACAGGAGACATAATTATGTATACAGATATTATCGTACTTAATAACGCAGAGACAGCAATCTATAACGAGCTTCGCAGACTTCGCGAGCAGTGGCAGGATATGGAGACACGTCTTGAACAGCGCCCCGAGGACGAATACAACTATGGCGCTATATGCAGGATATTAGAGAATAACTATAAGACTTGCCGTCGTTTCGTAGCTGACGCGTGGGGCGTCGATATAGAGACAATAGAGGATATTATACACGGCAAGTATCGCGTAATCGCAGAGGAAAGCCTACCGATATATAACGCGTAATACGGACAGTATAGACAGGCAGTAAAGGGCACTTGCTAACACGGCAGGTGTCTTTTATTTTGCAGTGAATATCCGACAGCAGAGAACAGACAGCAGGCGGGCAGTCCAACGCAGTCACGGGGAGTGTGTAGTTCGCAACGAACTTTTTGCTGTGGTTTGGTCAGCAGTTCCGAGCGTGCGAATGCGCCCGTGCAGGCGTGCGCGCGAGGGCAGGGGGTCAGCTCCGACAGAAAAATATTTTTGAGGGGCAGGGGTGTCAAGTCGTTTTGACAATTACAGTGTGTCCGTATAATGGGACAGCTTGCCGTGTTTGTTCTGTATCCCAATAATAGGACATATCAGTTAGCCAGTGCTAACCGTTGCACGGAAGTGCCCCATTAATGGGACATATACAAGTTAAGCTATATTGAACTTTTTGTTTAGAAAAGTGGTATGTACAAATAAGGAAGAGAGGCGTATACTATTAGTAGGGGATACCGAGCAATTCCCCACGAAAACTCATAGAAAGCAAAGAGGTAAAACACTATGAAAGACACAAGAATAAACCCCGCAGACATTAGGGTATTACTCGACAATCAGATTAAGCTGTTTAGGGACGCAGACAAGGCAACAGAGCTGTTAAACCGCTTTGGTCACTATCTGACAGTTTCGCAGGTTGAGGGATACATTAAGGCTATCAAGGCAATTAGAGAGGGGGTGTAAGCAATGGCAACAATGACAATCAACAGAAACCCCGTCTTTTCAGCAATCACAGCAAGCGCACACCACGCATTAATCGCGGGCGCGTCAGGAAGCGGAAAGTCAACTTTTCTTGAGAATATCATATATGACATTCTCACTCATAACCCCGCAGAATGTCAAATGGTTTTGATAGACCCTAAGCGCGTTGAGTTGAGCCGTTTTAAGCATACAGCGCATTGCGCAGGCTACGCGACAGAGCCCGAGGACATAGAGGCATTGCTTAATAAGTGCTTGGCACTCGTAGACTATCGCTACCGCGAAATGGAACAAGCAGGCGCGCGCAAGTATACAGGCACGAAGCTTTATATAATCGTTGACGAGCTTGCAGACATTGCGTTTACAAGTAAAAGAGCTTTTGAGTTATTAGAGCGTTTGGCACGCATAGCACGTGCGGCAGGGGTGCAGTTAATCTGTGCAACACAGAATATCAATGCAGAGGTTATCCCAACACGTTTGAAGTGTAACCTTGATACACGTGTATCCGTCCCCGTTTCTTCAGTATCAGAGAGCAGAGTTATTTTAGGTATTGCAGGCGCGGAAACGTTGAGCATAGGGGAAGCAATAATCAAGACAGGTTGCAAGGTCGAGCGCGTGACATTCCCCGAGGTAGATACAGAACCGCTTATAGCTTTTTGGAAGCGTTAATCTTCCAACGACAGCCAACAGCCACAAGCCCCGCCAATAGGCGGGACTTTTTAATTGTCTTCTTTTCATATAGGGGGACAGCCCCCACACCTTGAAACGACCTTAACCCCCACCCAAAAATCAGCCCGCAATTTTATGCCCCACGCACCCCACCCCCTGCCCCGAGAAAACCATATGGAAACCGCAAGAGGGAGAGGGGCTTGCTAATTTTTTGAATGTCATTGATTGTAGTTAATTTCCCGTGCAAGAACCTTCCGAGCGGGGCATATACGTGTGATAGGAAAACCTTCCGAGCGAGTGTTGGCAAGGGAAGCAGGAGCGATACGGAGCATAAGGGAGCATACGGGAGCACGGATACCCCCACCCACCTGAAAAAACGGCGTTTTCGTCAAGCAGGTGTTGAGTGGTGGCTTGATTTTTATTAGTGCAGAGTGTGTAGTTATTTCCCGCGCAGGTGAGTATTATTTTGACGGCGGGCAGAGAAAAATGATGTTGACAGTGCGCTTGAATAGATATATACTATGTTTGATTAGTTGAGACACAGACAGCAAAATGATTTTACATAATGCGGATATGAAACGGTGTCTCGTTGCTATGAACATAAGGTGAAAGACCCATACAGCAACTCTTATGATAAACAGATATGCAGAATAAAACCACACGGGGTCTTGTCTTAAACCTTTTACGATTTAACTGCCTTGGTTGATAGCGACACAAAGGACGTTAGAGAGTAGGAGGTATTTTTTATGAATTTTTCTGACGCGTTTAACATTGAACTGACACACGGCAAGACGTGGAATGGGGCTGACTGCCTTACGTCTACTTCGAACAGGTGTCTTGACTTCCTTGGGAGAGTGGGCGCTCTTCGCGGGGCGTCTGCGTACGCTAAATGTGACCTGTTCGACGAGGCGTATAAGGAAGATAAGGACAGTGCTATGAAGCTGTTGTTCTATGCCCGTGACATTCGTGGCGGGCTTGGGGAGAGAGACGCCTTTAATCAGATTTTCGCTCACTTGGCGGAGACGCATACTGACAGCGTCGTCAAGAACATTCCCAACGTGCTTGAGTTTGGTCGAGCTAAAGACTTGTACAGTCTCATAGGGACACCTGCCGAGAACGCTATGTGGGACTTCATTGCCTGTCAGTACCGCAGAGACTTGCATAACCTCGCGGAGGGCAAGCCTGTATCCTTGCTCTCGAAGTGGCTTGCCACACCGAATGCGTCCTCAAAGAAGACAGCAGAGTTAGGTAAGCTTACAGCCAAGAAGTTAGGGTATTCCTTTAAGACTATGTCAGTGTACAGGAAAGCCCTTGTTGCCTTGAGAAAAGCGATAGACACCCCTGAAGCTAAAATGTCCACGAACCGTTGGGGCGAGATTGACTACGAGACAGTCCCCTCAAAGTGTAACGTGCAGAACAGGGAAGCGTTCAAGAGGCACGACGGGGAAAGATACACCGCGTACATTTCCAAGGTCAAGACAGGTGACGCCAAAATGAATATGGCGACGGCTAATCCGTGTGACATTATGCAGAAAGTGGTCAAGGGTGATAACTCTGTCGAGATAAACACTATGTGGGCACAGTTACCCAAGGTCACGACAAGAGCCCTTGCCGTCGTGGATACTTCAGGCTCAATGACTTGGGGGCGTGGCGGTATGTCACCGCTCACGGTTGCTATCTCTCTTGGTATCTACTTCGCACAGAACAACGTCGGTGAGTTCAAGGACAAGTTCTTTACTTTCTCAAGCACACCTACGCTCAAAGAGATTAAAGGTGAGACGCTTGGGCAAATGTACGAAGACGTACATCGTTCCGAGTGGGGTAATTCCACTAACCTCAAGGCTGTCTTTGACAGGATACTTGAGATAGGCGTTAAGTATCATATCGACCCTGACGAAATGCCTGAAGCTATCTGTGTCATATCCGATATGCAGGTAGACTGTGTCCGTGGCTGTGATAGTGACGGCTTTATGACGTTCACTGACGTCGTACGCGGTGAGTACGAGCGTGCAGGGTACAGACTGCCTCACGTTATCTATTGGAACGTGAATGCGGTCAACCCTACTTACCACGCGTCTATGTCGGACAGTTGCGTGTCCCTCGTGTCAGGATACTCACCGAACATTATGAAGCAGGTAATGGATAACTTGGGGAAGACACCGTTGGACGTTATGAATGAAATTCTTGCGTCTGACAGGTATAAGGACATAACAGCGTGAGATATAAAGTGCCTTGAGTTCGCTTGAGGCACTTTTATGTTATACTGATAAGTGAATAAGCCCTCGACAGGATAATGGGAGATAGAACATTATGGCGAAGAAGAAGAGCGCACCGAGACCGCATAAGGTCACAGCCAAGGAGAGAGCAAGCTTCGACAAGATTGACAGTCAGCTTAAGAAAGGCGAGCGTTGGGTAACGGTCAACGGACGTCATATGATTGTCAAGGATAAGAAGAGGTAATCGCTATGCCTGTTCATAAGGTCGGTAAAGACGGATACCAATGGGGTACGACGGGCAAAGTCTATCGCGCCAAAAATGCCCGTAGGAAAGCTGAAGCGCAAGGCAAGGCTATCGAAGAGAGCGGTTGGACAGAGCGAAAAAGGAAAAAGAGATAATGGGCAGTTCAGGCGGTAGCAAAGATAACTACTCGGACGTAGATACACATTATACGAAGATAAACCCCGACGACTTTACACATATGGTGCACAGGTCAGGCATATATAACTCGGGCTATTTTCAGTCTGCAAACTCGTGGAAGATTAACGGCGCATTACGAGACGCGGTAGCCGACGGAATAAGCGTACGCGCGTCACTTGAGCTTGAATATGGTGACGAGGACGAGCTTGCAGAGGCATACAGGACGATAGACGCAATGGACAAAAGTATGCTTCCACTCAACAAAGATATTGAGTTAGTCCGAATGGCGGATAATGGCTATTTAGAGAATTTGATAACGAACGGTGGGGCAGAGTTGGACGACGACGTGAGAGGACGCCTTATGGACGCCTCAAAAGGCTTTAGAAAGTTCGACGAAAATGACGTAGCAGAGCTTCGCAGGGTGCTTCTTGGTGACTTTGTGCGTGAGCACGCATATATGTCAACAACATATGACACGTCCTTGACCGATTCGGAGTTCTCGTATCGTAGAGTACGCATAAATATCGACGCAAAAGCGGGTACACCCGCCATATTCAGTCCGACAGGAATGGAATCGGAGTGCGTGCTGTCCCGTAATGTCGGTTATGGCATTAATGATATACAAGTGTCCGCCGACGGAAGACAGTTGATTATATCCGTAGAGACAGTGCCTTGACAGTAGTAATTACCGTGATATAATGTAAGAAAACGAGAAAGGGGAAGTCGGAAATGGCAAATATCAAGGAAGATACAAAGAAAGCAAAAGCTCGCTTTGTTGCAACAGGCAAAGGAATGACAATTACCAAGGGAAAGAAGAAGCCCGAGAAGAAGTAATTAGTCAGGATAAGGAGAATTAGCCGTGGGAAGCACAGGGGGTAACGAAAATAAGGGAAGTCGAATGCTTGCGGGTGCAAGTGACGGCAAGTACCACCAATTTAAGTGGGAAGCAGAGGGCACACATAATTATGAAAGTGACCGAGGTGCAACCTACCGTTGGTTTGAACAAAATTCTAATGTTGAAGAGTTATACCCCGAGGTGAGGGCGCATTTGAACGCGTTTGACTATTGGGAACGTGGTCATTTTATGGGCGGTCAACAGTATGGCAAGTTCTCTGATATGGACGACACAAGACAGACATACACGCGTATTTACGATAATATTCTTGACCGTTCCGTCATTAATGAGGGCGTTGAAGTACATAGACGAGCTACGCCCGAGTTATTATTCGGAGAGGGCAGACGCAGTGTTACTGAAGAAATGTTGCGTAATGCAGTAGGTAATGAGGTCATATCTCTCGGTAATATGTCTACGGGAGCAGCGGCAGACGGACTTACTATCGGAAGAGGCGCTTCCAAGCCTATTGACTATACTATCCGTATCCCTGCGGGCTCTGTTGGTGCAGGAATGTATATAGGACACAATAGTGTAAACCCTACTTGGGGAGACCAACAACGTGAATTTATGCTGAATAGAGACACTGCATATCGTATAGTTGGTTATGAGCGTATATCACAAAGTGAGAGGCAAGATATTGAAGATAGGACGTGGGATACCGCGCCTGAATATCGTGTAATTCTTGAGTATATAGGCAGACAGCCACATAATTACGATTAATAGTTGACAAACTATACTTACTATGTTAGTATATACTCAAACAATACAAGGAGGAACTAAAAATGGCAAATAAGAAAACAACAAAGAAGAACACAAAGGCAACAGAGAGAAAGAGCGGTTTCGACGCACCCGCTTACGGTGAAATCGTACCCAAGGGAACAACATACAAGAAGCTTCCCGACGGAACATACAGAATGATACCACCCAAGGGAGCAAAGAAATAAGCATTTGGTGTAAGGAGAATTAGCCGTGGGAAGTACAGGAAGAGTTTCTGCGGGGAGCACAGGCGCAGTATCGGGCGGTGAACTGCCTGTAAGACGCAAGGACAAGGACGAATATAAAACATTCGATAGTCGGCACTCGGATACGCATAATTATGAGCGTGACGGGGGCGCGACTAATCGTTGGTTCTTGGAGCATAGTAATGCCCAAGAGCTTTATGACGAGATAAATAAAGACCGTGACGAGTGGTTAGCATTTGACCACACTTGGGTATATGGTCATTTTATGGACGGACAGCAGTACGAGGGTTTCAGTAAAATGGACAAGGAAGACCAAGACGCCACTCGGATATACGATAAGTACCTTGACCGTTCAACGATTAATACCCCTTTTGTGGTACACCGTCGTGCAACGGCTGAGTTATTGTTGGGAAAAGGAAACAGGACAGCAACGGAAGAGGATATACAGCGTATGATAGGACAGGAAATATATTCAAGAGGTAATATGTCTACGGGTGCGGCACGTGAGGGTCTCACAATCGGAAGTAACAAGCAGATTGAGTACGAGATTAGAGTTCCGTCGGGCACAGGCTACGGTATGTGGTTAGGTAACGACGACGTTAATTCTTACTACGGCGACAGACAACGCGAGTTTATGTTAAACAGAGACCTTATTCTTATGCCTGTATCATATGAGCGCGTAGGCGGTAGCGGAAGAGCACACGGACGCGCCGAGTATCGTGTTGTACTTGAAGTCGTCAGACGTATCGAGCACGATTATAGCTAATGTTGACAAATTATACTTACTATGTTAGTATATACTCAAACAACACGAAAGGGGTTAAGGTAATGGCTAACAAGAAGACAGCGAAGAAGAACGCAAAAAAGAAGTCGGGATTTGACGCACCTGCATATGGCAGAATGCTTAAGCCTGACGAGAAGTTCGAGAAAATGCCTAACGGTCTGCTTAAGATTGTGAAGAAGTAATCGAATGGGCAGTCGAGGGGAACGTATAACAAACACCGCTTCGGAGCGCGACCCGTTCGAGGAAGCTACCAATTTAGAGGGGCTTACAAGGTCGGAACAGCGTGAGGAAGTGCGCAGGTTGCAGAATGATATGGGTCAGACAGGCTATGAAGCAGGTGACCCTGACGCACCGTCCCGTAAAAAGGTGTATGTAAAGACCTCAAAGGCATTCGATATTAACTATTATCTGAACACAGGCAAGGTCGGAAGTCCTGACAGTGATTGGACACGTTTGGGGTACAGCGAGAGCGACATTAAGCGGGACATAGCACAGATAGACAACGGTATGAAGCCTATGTCAGAGGACTTGTTAGCGTACAGGTACGTGTCATTGAGGTCAGCTTCTCGTATACTCGGATTAAGCGAGAGCGAGCTTGGCAGGCTTAAAGTGGCAATGGCGTCAGACCCGAGTATGAGCAGTGCACTTCGAGATGTGTTGCAGTCAACGGACTATACACAGCGTGCATATACGTCACTGACATACACAAAGGGGCACGGAACATTCGACGCATACCCTGTACGATTTAGGGTAGTAGTCCAACAGGGTACGGGTGCGATAATGACGAACAATCACGCAGAACACGAGGTACTTGTGCAGAGAAATCAGCACTATAACTTCACGGGTGACGCGAGGATAGTACGTGAGTGGTCAACAGCAAGAGGCGAGAACGCGGCGTACTTGGAGATAGACGTAATCTTATAAAAAGGGGGGAATTGAAAGTGCCGAGAACAAAGAGAGACAACAACGCAAAAATGAGGTTTGTCGCTACGGACAATGACACAAACAATCCTGTTAAGAACACAAAGAATACAAAGGCAGTCAATGCACTTAAGAAGAAGCTTAACAGTAAGAAGTGACAGGAGAAGAAGCTAATGGGAAGCTCGGGAAGTGACAATAATAACAGCCGTTCGATAGGCGTAACGGACGTTGACCTTGGCGCAAGAGGTCAGATTACCGTTGATATTCCGCTCGTATACAGTGCGGATAGCGGAAGCCCCGTAATGCCAAGGAGCATACAAGAGTTTGAGAGTAAGCGTAAGAACGCCAAGATAGAATTTGGTATGGTAGTAACTGCTGACGGAACGGTGCTTGAGGAACGTAGAGGCGGTAAGGGCGCTGTTAAGTCGTCTGTACGAGCATTTATCAATGGTGATTATTTTTCACATATCCACCCGAGGTCAGGCTACTCAAGTGACGAACTTGGTGGCACATTCAGCGACGCAGATATTAACAATTGGGCAAGGTTCAATATATCTTCATTTCGTGCAGTTGCTTCCGAGGGCACTTACAGCATAACCAAGTCGCCCGCAATGATTGCTGACCGCGCAAGTGCAGTTGCGTTTGCTAATGACTATGCACACTTTATACGTGAGAATAGCAGGTCAGCAAGTGCACAAGCGTCACCGATAACACGAGAATATAGGGCGTTATCAAGGGAGTTGTGGAATAGGTGCGTGCGAGGTGAGATAAGTCGCGCCGAGTACGCCACACAGAACGACCAAGCATATAACAATTGCGTGGCACAGTTGAACAGGATAAACAATGTGGCACATATAAATGCTCACAATTGGCTGTTAGAGAACCAAGGCAAGTACGGATACACATACGGATTAGAGAGGTGATTAAAATGACAAAGAGAATCGAAAATCGAGACCTGCTTAACCCTGTAAAACTCGTAAAGAAGCGCCCTGCGCCCAAGCCGAGCGAGATTAAGAAGTACAAGGAAAGCAAAAAGAAAAAGTAAGACTTTTAGGGCAGTCAAAAGCTGTCCTAAATTTATGCTTGACAAACTATACTTACTATGTTACCTTATAAGTGCAAATAGAAACTCATAGAAAGGAGAAACAGATATGGAAGAAAAGAAAATGCGCAAGCCTATCACGATTAGATATGTGTGGCTGTACAAAGAGCCCTTTGGCGGATATGCGCGAGAGCACACGTCATACACATATGAGGATTATCACCGTGTCGTGCGGATTTTGCACGAGCACGAAGACAAGTACAAGGTAATTTCAGTTAAACGTGAGGGGGTGTAATCAATGTTATACGAAGAATTTATTGCAGGTACGGGTTGCAGAGACACTGCACAGAATTTTCAGGTATTCAAAGACCTTGAGGTTATGTATATGAATTCTGACATACCCAAGGATAAGATTTACGAGTACGGTAAGAAGCTCGTAAATAACGACCTGACTGAAGCGCAGGTTATTTGGAACGAAGACGTCGACAGACAGATTGACAAGCAGAAAGAAATCCTTGCCATTTGGAAGAGAGACATTAAGAGGTACGAGGAAGTGCTTGCTGTCGAGACTGACGAAGAGTGGAAAGTGTATTGGAAGCGTGAGCTTAAGTACGCCAAGAACGAAGCCAAGAATATCCGTTGGAATATCAGACAGCTTAAGGAATGTAAGTACACATAAAGGAGAGTAAGACAATGGCAAAGAAGAACTATTATTACGTGTTGGTTTGCACCGCATACGGTGCAGTGTTCGTAACAGATATTCTGCCCAAGCATAACGCCGAGTGGGATAAGGAAAAGAGCCCCAAGGCATTCAGCAAGGATATGGCAGAGGACGTGGCTATCGGGCTTATGGCTAACGGATATACCGCCTATATGGTCACAATGAAATGGGAGCTTACCCATCAGCCATATTTCTACGAGCGGGGTGAATTCAAGTGGGTAGAAAATGTCGCTTGACAAGTAATTACTACCGTGATACCATAAGGGTACAAATCAAAAACTCATACAAAGGAGAAACTAAAATGGAACTTAAGAAGACTTATTGCGTAAGGTTTAACAGAAAGACAGGCAAAATTGACAAGACATTGAGTGGTCTTGGAAATGCTATGTTGCGCCTTTGGGCTCTTCAGAACACGACTGCAAAGTCCAAGGACAGCATTATCTTTGACGAGGACGGCTTGGTCATTATGTACCTTGAGGGTACAGGAGACTTCCCGAACGTCACGAAGTATGGAGAGGGCACTGAAGAGGGCATCCACTTCATTGACGAGTTCTGTGAGGGAATACTTGAAGCGTTAGCACAGGGGGAAGACTGAAAATGCAGACATTGACACAATTCAAAAAGGAAATGCTTGTATATGCAAAGACCGTAGTCGATTTGGAAGACGGAGAGACACCTAAAGATTGGGTTAATGCGTATATCAACGCAATGCGGGAAGACGGGCTTATAGTTACAATCAACGGTAAGCAGTTTGTCAAGGAATAATCATAAAAGGGGGAAGACTGATATGGAAAATCCGACAGTACTTGAATTCGTAAATCAGTTAATTCGCGGGTCAAATGATATGGGAAGGGACAAGGTTGTGTCAGTTGAGACACTCACAAGAGTTGACCGTCCTGCGGTATACGTGGTGCATTGCGTAAGAGAAGCTATCAACGTGCACCCGAGAGAGTATGACATTTTAATCAAGGAGAATGAATGATATGAATACGAGAAAACTTTATCAGATTATCACGGAAAACAAGGGCGCTATTCTCGAACCTGTCTATTCAGAGTTGCTTGGAATGGTCAAGGAAGAACTTGCCAAGGAAGCGGAAAAGGAAGCAGGAAGAAAGCCCGTTATCAGAAACGCTGTTAAGCAGTTTATCCGTAAAGACCTTGTACGCCCTAATCTTACCAAGGCTAATGTGCAGGAGATTGACGGGGTCAAGTATTATGGTTATTGCGACGGATACAAGCTTGCGTGGTCACCTATTGATTTTGGGTTTGACGTTGCTGACGAGAGTTGCACATTGAATTGGCGTAAGATTATCGAAGTTAATTATCAGAACAGGGGTACTATCCCTGTAACTGACGAGTTCAAAAAGGAGCTTATGCTGTTTATTAAGACGGAAGCGGGCAAGCCCAAGTATCTTCGTGAGCCGTTTAAGCTTACAGGAGAGAACGGCTTTGTTGAGTTAATCAATCCCAAGTATCTCAAAGTGTGTCTTGATTTCACAGGAGCTACGGAAATAGTCATTGACTTAGCGGACAATACCAAGCCACTGTTTTTTCACGGTAAAGACGACAGACACGCTATGTGCCTGCCGATAAGACGTTGAGGGTAGGCGGTGAGCACAATGAAACTGAAGAACCTAATTCCGAAAGTAATCAGTCAGTTTGAGCGTATACAGTTAGTGAGTGCACGGTCAGGGGACACGTTAACCTTTGTGACATACGTGGACGGTGCTAACGCGTATGACGCTACCGTTATCGAAGCCCTTATGGATAAGAAAGTCTTTGGTATATCGTCAGACAAGGACGACAAAGGAGAACCGTTCATACGGATAATGATAGTCGATTATTGACGCAGGGAGACGAGAAAACTTCCAATATGGTCGGTTGCAACCCCTATAAACATTGTGTAAAATGTTATTTATAGGGGGTTTCTCCGTATGAACAACGACGTCACTCGTATAACAGTCAATTTTATTGATAGGAGCGCTTAAATGTTCTCTTCTGTTTGGGATAAGATAAAGGAGTTTTTCTCAAGAATGCTTGGATATAATCAAAAAATCGAGGAAACCTTGCACGTTACACCTGCTGTAAGTGACAAGATGGTCAATGCCATTGAAGAATGGGATGCAATGTATCGAAATGAGGCTGAATGGTTAAGAGAGCCTACGTTAGACGACCCGACGCGAGTAGTTTCTATGGGACTTCCCGCGTTTATTGCGAGTGAGAAAGCTCGTATGGCGGTGCTTGAACTTAAATCTGAGATTACAGCACCTACGTCTTCCGAGAGAGTGGAAAATCCTAATTACTTCCCGCCTCAAGCTGACGCGTTCGGCAATATTCGTGTAAGCGGACAGTCCAAGACCGTCGTGCAGGAGACCGTAGACGGCGACACAAAGCGTGCTGACTATATGAACGAGCAGTATCAAAAGAAGCTCATATCAAAGATACGTGCACAGCTTGAGTATGGTATCGCAAAGGGAAGCCTGATTATCAAGCCGTATGTTGTCCGCACCAAGGTAAGCGGTGTAGCAGGCGTCGCAAAAGACCAACAAACCGAGACGGAAGAGACATACAAGTACTTTATGGAGTTTGATTTCATTCAGGCAGACTGTTTCTACCCTATCTCATTTGACGGTTCGGGCAACTTGAGTGACGTTGCATTTATACAGACAAAGGTAGACGGAGATACGACATTTACGCGCCTTGAGAGACATAAGCTTACAGGTGGAAATGTGCATATCGAGAACTACGCATTTAAGCAGAAAAACGCGCCTGACAATCAGAGTATCGGAAATGTTTCTTTGGGCGCACAGATACCGTTAACGGAAGTCCCCGAGTGGAAAGATATACCGCAGGCGGTAACTATCAAGAACGTAGACAGACTGCTCTTCGGTTACTTCAAAATGCCCGAAGCAAATATCATTGACCCTCATTCCCCGCTTGGTATGAGCGGTTTTGGTCGTGCAAGAGACCTTATCAGAGACGCTGACGAACAGTACTCAAGACTTATATGGGAGTTTGAGGGCGGTGAGCTTGCAATTGATATTGACCGTGACGCGCTTGAGTTTATGAACAACGATAACGGCGGTGGAAACTCTGTAATGCCGAAGCACCAAAAGAGACTTTACAGACAAATCGACCTTGGTGAATCTGACACATACAGACCGTTCTCCCCGTCTCTTCGTGATACGTCACTTATCAATGGTCTCAATAACATTCTTATGCGTATTGAGGACGTATGTGCAATGAGCCGTGGTACTATCTCTGACGTGGCACACGAGGCGCGTACGGCTACGGAGATTAAGATATTAAGACAGCGTTCATTCTCGGCTAACAGAGAGATACAGAACGCATTGCAGGTTGCCCTTGAAGACGTTGTATACGCAATGAACGTTTACTGCACGCTGTACAATATCGTAGACGATATTAAGTATGTGGATAAAGACGGCAAGAGAGTTGCGGATACCTCTAAAATGGGTAAGTACAACGTATCCTTTGAGTGGGACGACAGTATTCTCATTGACCAAGAGAGCGAGCTTGCAACAAGAATGGCGCTGTATGACAAGGGGCTTGAGAGCCGTATTGCTCTTCGTATGTGGTACTTCGGTGAGACTGAAGCACAGGCACAGGACGCACTTAATAAGATTGCTGAAGAGAAGCGTGAGGCTATCGAGAACAATATGATGATGTCTTCCGCACTCGGACAGCAGGTTCGTGACGGTCAGGGACAAGAGCAAGGACAGGGGCAGGGTGAAAATCCTCAAGAGCAGGCACAACCCGTTAATCTTCAGAAGATAGCTCAACAGGCTTCCCAAAGTGAGGATACTCAAGAGCAAGCACCTGAACAGGTGTCGGAGAACAGTTAATGTCCTATTAATGGTACTCATACTCTTTACACGAAACTATTCTTACTATATAATGACATTGTGGTAGTGTTGTTTTCTGCCGTACCTCCTAAGTGCTTCGAGGGGGGTACACACAAAGTACCACCTCGGGGTGCTTACAGGAACGACAGTTAACCGCGTCATAGGGGATAGAGCGGGTATGACATTCGCTATACAACTTTATAACCTATATCAGACACCGTGGCAGTAGTAATACTATCAGGGTGTTTTTGTCGCGCAACGGACGTTTAAACGTTGCACAATCAGCGCAGACCCGCAACTGCGGAATTACAAATACAGCGGATATAAAAGATTGTTTTTTGGAGGTAAAACACAATGAGCACAACCATTAAGGATTTGTTCGAAAAGGCAGAGAACGGTACATTGACTTACGAGCAGTTTGAAGCACTCGTCAAGGAAAACGACGTAAAGTTCGTTAACCTGAAAGACGGTAACTATGTAAGCAAGTCAAAGTACGAGTCCGACATTGAGAAAGTTAATCAGCAGGTTGAGACACTCAACGCACAGATTAACGACCTGAATGGGACTATCACAACACGTGACGCAGACCTTGAGGGCTTGAAGAAGCAGTTGGAACAGGCAGGCGAGGACAAGGTAAAGCTTGAGCAATTGAGCACAAGTATGACTGACTTGCAGGCAAAGTACGAGGCTGATATTAAGGCACAAGAGGACAAGTTGCGTCAGCAATCTTATGAATTTGCTGTTAAGGAATACGCGAACACACAAAAGTTCTCGTCCAAGGCGGCAAAGAGAGACTTCGTTAAAGCAATGATTGAACGCGGTCTCCAAATGGACGGCGATAAGCTTATCGGCGGTGACGACTTCAGAGCGAAGTATGCAGAGGAAAATGACGACGCATTCTATGTTGAGCCTGCCCCTGCACCCGTACCCGAACCGACACCTGCACCCGAGCCTGCACCCGCAGAGCCCGCAAAGCAAGAGCCGTTACCCACAATGGTTGCATCAACACCCGGCGCGTCAAATGACGACGGCGGAGACGTCTTTGATTTTGGCTTCGTAGGTGTTAGAGCACACGAATAAACATTTATTTTGAAGGAGAGAAACATTATGCCACCTCTTAATTACGCAAAGCAGTATCAAAGAGCACTTGCACAGGCATTCCCTTATGCCCTGAACTTCGGTGCACTTTACAGCACACCCAACAACAGACTGTACAGATGGATTAACGCAAGAACAATCGAGATTCCTTCTATTCAGACAACAGGTCGTGTTGATGCTGACAGAGACACAATCGCAACAGCACAGAGAAACTTCACAAATAGCTGGGAACCCAAGGTTCTTGAGAACGAGAGAAAGTGGTCTACTCTTGTACACCCTATGGACATTGAGCAGACAAACCTCACAGCTACTATCGCTAACATTACACGTGTAATGAACGAAGAGCAGAAGTTCCCTGAAATGGACGCTTACTGCATTTCCAAGATTTACAGTGATTGGACAGGACTTGGTAAGACAGCCGACACAACTGCTGTTTCCGAGTCTACTGTACTCCCTATCTTTGATAAGCTTATGCTTAATATGGATAACGAAAGAGTACCTGTACAGGGCAGAATTCTTTACTGCACAAACGAAGTAAGGACAATGCTCAAGAACGCTGATAAGATTTCTCGTTCTATCGACCTTGAGGGCGGTGAGAACAGACTTAATCGTATCGTCTCTCGTCTTGACGAGGTTGAGATTGTTGGCGTTCCTGCAACTCTTATGAGAACACTGTATGACTTCACAACAGGTTGGGCAGTAGCCGACGGTGCAAAGCAGATTAATATGTTCCTTGTTCACCCCACCGCAGTCTTGACACCTGTATCTTACACATTCTCAAGACTTGACGAGCCTTCCGCAGGTTCAGAGGGTAAGTGGGTTTACTACGAGGAGTCCTTCGAGGACGTATTCATTCTCAATAACAAGGCTGACGCTATTCAGTTCAACATTTCTGACGGAAATTTTTGACAGCTCCCACAGTAAAGGCTATGACTGATGGGAGCGTTTACGGAGTAGCCGTTAGCGATATTCAGACAGACGTAGAGCTCGGTGAGAGTTCTATCCTTGACGGTTCTTTCACAGGTACTCTTAAGTTCTTGAGCGGTTCTAATCCTATCACAGACGTTTGGGGCGAGGGCAACTTCCTTGCAGTAACGTTTGAGGCAGACGATTGGACAGCCTATACTTCCGTTAAGGTTGGTCTTGAGAATTCACAGGGTACAGGTCTCGTAGAGCTTATTGGACACCTTGACGACCTTGACAGCGTCTTTAAGATTGCTGACAAGGGCAATCAGAAGTTCAAGATTGTTGCTACTGACGGTGTGAGCACTGTTACAAAGACATACTTCTTGAGTGAGCTTGTTTGTCTTGATTCTTAATATTTGGGGGTAAGCAGTATGGCAACATATTACGCAAGACGTGGAAACAAGCTTCTTAAGATAAGCGAGGACTATATTGACCGTTATCTTGGTCAGGGATATTCAATCACTGATATGAACGGCAACCTTATCAAAAAGGGCGTACCTCACGATACTAATGCTCTTACAGCAGAGGTAAAGAAGCAGGACGTAGAAATCGCAAGCCTTAAGAGCGAGCTTGAGGCAAAGGACGCAACTATCGGCAAGCTTAATGACGAAGTTGCTTCACTCAAGGGCAAGCTTAAGGACGCAAAGGCAGAGCTTGATAAGTTCAAGTCAATGCCTATCAGTGCAAAGGCAGACGAGCCTGCAAGTGAGCCGAAGCCCACACGTAAGCGCAAGCAGGCTACCACAGAGCCGACAGAGGAATAAGATTAAAGGAGGGTTCGACAATGTACTTAACATATGAAGAGTATACGGATATGGGCGGTACATTGTCCGAACTCGACTTTGATTTTTACGGCTATGAAGCCGAGAGTTACATTGATTGGTACACGTTCAACAGACTTCAGAAGGAAGAATGGCAGACGGAAGACATAATGAAGAAAGTCAAGGATATGGAGTTCTACCTTATTCGACTTATTCAGACAAGGTGTAACGCACTCGGTGTTGGTGGAGTAGACACGTCAACTTCACAAGGCGGTTACGGGGACGCCATACTCGCAGGACAGTCTAACGACGGAGTGTCCGTACAATACAACCACCTTGCGGCGCACGACGCTATCAAGTCATTGAATGACGAGATTAAGGACGTCATACAGCGCAGGCTTATCGGGGTTGTAAACGAGCTTGGCAGAAAGATACTGTTTAGAGGACTTTACCCGAATGAGTAATGTATACCCGATTTGGTGGGATAAGACGCTCACCCTGTATAACAAGCATACAGAGAGTAACGGAGAAGTTACTTGGTATCGTACGACCCTTAACAACTGCTTTTGGAAGTACACAGGCGACGAAGTCAGAGTGAATGACGCAGTGCTTGCAACAAAGGACACGACCTGTCGTATTCCCGTTGGTCAGCCGTTAGATTATCTACCGAAAGACGAATGGGACGCGTCGGACAGCAAGGATACATACTTCACACTTGGACGTGGAGATATTCTTGTACTTGGGGAAGTTGAGGATACGATAAGCGAGTATACTCGCGGAGAACGGTCTACGGACTTACTCAATAAGTATCGTGACCGTGGGTGTATCGAGATTAACGAGTACCGAGACAACACAGGTGCAGGCAGAGTTGACGAGCACTATTTAGTAAGAGGTATCTGATATGTCGGTAACAGTCTATGTTAACGAAGAGGCAATACAAGCCAAACTTGATAGTCTGTTGGACGACATTACGCAGTCAAAGATACAGGGTGCATTTGCAAGCACTATCAATCCATACGTTCCGTATGATACAGGTAGACTTGCACACGATATTCGAGTAGACGCTGAAGGTGTTCATTACAGAGCGCCATATGCCGAGAAAAACTACTACGGAGACGACATTAAGCACCACAAGGACAAGCACCCTCTTGCGACGTCACATTGGGATACGGTTGCAATGGTATCTGAAAAAGATAACTATGCAAAACGTGTTGAAGAGATATTGAAGCAGAGAGCGAGAGAGAAGTATGGATAAGAATAAAGCTGTTGTCAACTTTTTACTTACCTGTCCTGCTATCAGGGATAATCCCTTGTTCTTTAACTTTGCGCAGGCGAGCGCAGACAATAGTCAGTTCAACACACGTGCAACTGAAGTTGCTTTAAACGTACCGTTCATTGACGGTGCAGTGCAGAAAAGATATACGTTCATTCTTATCTTTTACAAAATGGTTGCACACAGGGCTGTTATCGAGAATGCCGACGACGAGAATATGGAATATGCTTTCGACGTACAGAGCATTATCGAATGGATAACAGAGCAGAACAAAGCCGAGAACTACCCTGACTTTGGAGATAAGTGTCATATTGAGAAAATGGAAGCGCTTACCGACCAACCAATACTTAACAGTGTGGACAATTCCTCAACGCCCGCACTTGCGAAATACAGCATTTCTATTAGAATAGAATATATAGATACTTCCGAAGTAATTTGGAACGTGAAAGGAGATTGACAATGGCAATCAGTAAGTTCAACTTAAAGCCCGACCAAAGAGCCGAAAGAAAGCTTCTCGTACACGTAATCGAGTGGCAGGCAGAAGACGGTAAGTCCTATGTACTTCAGGATTCAGAGCCCTTGGATTGGGACACTAACTATACCGCTTATTACACAGAGTCCAGCGGTTCTTACACCCCTGTAACAGGCGGTTCTGCACCTACTTGGACAACGGGTACATATTACACACGTGTAAATCGTACTATCCTTGGTACAAGAACACCCGACTCCTCTATCGAGTACAACGCAGATATTGAGACTTCCACAGACATCAGAGGTTTCAACTATACTGACGTTAACAAGACACAGCCCTCACAATCCTTTGACCCTCACCTCATTCTTGGTGGTGATAAGTTCGGTGAGAAGCTCAACGACATTCGTAAGAGAAATGCTATCACAGAGCTTTCACAGTTCACAGTCTATGTAATCACAGCATTCGTTGGTGATTCAAGCAGTGGTTATGAGGCAGAGCGTCACGTAAACTGCACAGTATCTTATGACAGCTTCGGTGGAGAGAGTAACGTAAACTTCCCGTTCACAGTTAACTACTCCAACATTCTCACAAACGGTACGGTTGATAAGCTGTCTGAGGACTTCACATTTACAGCAGACGTTAACCTGTAATCCTATCGGAGGTACGGTATGAAAGAAGACAACACGGCTAACGAAAACCCTACGGTTATTCGCAGGTCAGCCACAAAGTCAGCAGACAGTGTTAAGACGGAAACTCCTGTAAAGGGAGAGGAAGCCGTCAAGACAGAGCTTCCTGTAAACGAGGAAGAGCCTGCTGACGTAGCCATTACAGATATTCACGTATCACAACGCCGTCAATTCAGGATTGATGGGGATAATGACAGACGTATTTATCTCGACATTTCTGATATGAACGTAATCACACGTCTTAATGAGGCGTACCCTAAAATGAGAGCTTCGGCAATTGAGGCAAGCGACAGACTTGCAGGTATTGACGATAGTGAGGGTGCAGACGTCTTGGAAGAGCTTGCAAAAGCACTTAAGGGCATTGATACGGGTATGAGAGAGCAGATTGATTATGTGTTCGACGCACCTGTATCTGACGCGTGCGTACCCAAGGGTACAATGTACGACCCGTACAACGGTCAGTTTAGGTTTGAGCATATCATTGACGTTCTCTCGACGCTGTATGCTAACAACCTGTCTACCGAGTTCAACAAGATGAAAGCGAAGGTTAGTGCGAAGACGGCAAAGTACACGAAGCGTAAGAAGTAATGTACGAAGTACCGACAACGGTAACGGTAAGAGAACAGTCATTTACAATACGTAATCGTGGAGATTATAGGGTTGTACTTGACTGTTTTTCTTGCTTAGCTGACACGGAATTAGACGAGCAGGAGAAGTTATTCGCCTGTCTCATAATCTTTTACGAAGATTTTAATGAGCTTGAGGACGTGCTTGCCGTAAGTAAGGAAGACTTACAGACACTCGTCGAAGAAATGTACAAGTTCTTTGATTGCGGAGAGCAGAACAGCGGTATGAAGACACCGTATAAGGTCATTGATTGGACGTCAGACTCGCACCTTATCTGTTCTGCGATTAACAAGGTATCTCACCAAGAAGTCCGTGCGGTGGACTATATGCATTGGTGGACGTTTATGGGATACTTTATGGAGATAGGCGAGTCTGTTCTTGCTACGGTGGTAAGTATCCGTAGTAAGATGATGAAGGGGAAGAAGTTGGAAAAGTACGAGCGTGAGTTTAGGCAAAGTAATCCGCAGTACTTTACGTGGGATAGCAGGACAGCGTCACAAGTGGAAGACGACGCGTATATCCTTGAGTTGTGGAATAAGGAATAATTAGGGGGATAGTGCTATGGCAGACCACGATTTTACCCTTAAAGGCAATACCGAAATAAAGGTCGATAAGAAAGACCTTGATAGCGCGCTTAAGTCTGCTACTAAAATAGTAGACGACGCGGTCAAGCAGATAGAATCCGACGGGAAACGCGTAAAGTCAGTCTTTGACGATTTAGGGTTAGATAAGACTGCAAAAAGCGCACAAGACACAGCTAAAGCGGTAGAGCAGGAAGCTACTGCTATTAGCAATGCCGTAGCGCAAAGCAAGACACTATTAGAGTTAGAGCAAGAGCGTGAGCGTGTTGCTAATCGCATTACAGAGTTAGAGAAGCAACGTGACGACGCTAAAGCTTCCGTTGGTCGATTAGAGACCGCAAGGGATAAGACAGCATTTGAGCGCGGTACGGACAGCCGTGCTTATCAGAATGCAGAGGCACGACTTGAACGCGTAATTCAGTTAACTAACGAGCGCACGGAAGCTGTTGAGCGTGAAAAGCAGGTATTAGCAACACTTGACGCTCAAATCGCAAATAAAAGAGCAACAGAAACTACGACAATACAACCCGAGAGTGTTGAGCTTATTCAGCGCGCTCTTGAGGTTTATTCACAATACAAAGATAAGTTAGACGAAACAGCACAAGAGAACGCCAAAGTGCTTCAGGCACAGATGGAGTCGGCGGACAGGACGACAATATTGGTTAGCAAGACGGGCGAGTTGCAAAGTGCACTTGACGGTCTTGTAGGTTCTTTGAGAGAAGTTACCGAGGCAGAGGCAAAAGCCAAAGAAGAGCAAGCCTCAATGGATATAAGGTCATACCTTGGCATTGAGCAGTTTAAGGAGTTACAGCCCGAGCTTATAGGTGTTAAGCAAACCATTCAAGGCTTGGCTCAGATGTATGAAAACTTAAGCAATTTACCCGCACCCGAGTTTACCTCGGAGTTAATGGGTATTGCAGAAGTTGCAGATAACACAAAAGAGCGCTTGCTTGGTATTGTAAACACTTGGCAGAAGATATTTAACGAGACGTCAAAGGGGCTGTCAGGAGACGCTCTTGACGCGTATATATCAAAAGCGGAAGAGGCTAATCAGGCTTTTGTTTACTTATTTCAAGAGCTTGAGAAGCTTCCTCAAATGCAGTTTTCCGTAGGTACGGACGACGCACTTGGACAGCAAATAGAACAATTAAAGACGTGGCGTGACGAGTTAGGACGTGTTATTGCAAACGCGCCACAGTCTATTCAAGGGGCGTTACAAGGGCAGTTAGAGGGTGTATCACATACAATTGAAACTCTCGAACAGAAGCTTAAGACGATTAATGAGACTAACCGTGCAAGGTCTTCCGTGGGCGATATTCAAATGGGTGAAGACGTCAACGGTATGGTCGCGCAGTTAAATAACCTTAAGGCGAAGTCTGAAGAGCTTAAGGCTAAATTAGCCGAGTTAGAGCAGATAAAACAGCGCGTATTAAGTGGCGAAGTTACCATATCTAACGACGATTTTGCAAAGCTTAATCAAGAGATTACTAACACGAACACCGCAATCTCTGAAACGGCTAATAGAATAAAGAGTGTTGAGCAGGAGATTTCTGTATTTGGAAAGTCCGCGCAAACAGCAGAGTTCTCTATCATTCAGCTTATTCAGAGGCTTAATGAGTTGAAGACACAAAGGTCTGCAATGGATAAGGCGGGAACGGACAAGTCTTCGCAAGAATATCAGAATATCGAGCGTCAGATAAACAATGCGGAAGCGGGTATTCGTCAGTATTACAGTGAGCTTAATAATGCCACAAGGACTACTAATGGTGTAACGAATGCTACGGAAAGACTTGCTTCAGCAGTACGCTCTGTTGGAAATTCTAAAGCAGGGCTTACCGTTGGTGATATATTCAACAGCGTTACAAGCGGTGCAAAGCGAGGATATAACGCGGTAATGAAGTTAGTGTCCGCATTAAAGTCACTTGCGGGCGGATTGATGTCTAAAATCAAGCGTGGATTTGATAATATCGGCGGGTCTGCTGAAAAAGCGTTCTCGACTAAAACCCTTAAGCGTAACTTGACCACGTTGCTTAAGTATACCCTCGGTGTACGTAGTTTGTATTTTGCATTCCGTAGATTAAGGTCTGCATTAAAAGAGGGTATCGACAACCTTGTGCAGTTCCAAAGTGCTACGAATGAGACCAATCACCAAATGACAGAGTTCAAGACGTCTATGCTGTATCTCAAGAATGCGTGGGCGGCGGCATTTGCACCTGTAATCAACGTTGTAATGCCGATACTGACTGCGTTAATGGACGCGCTTGCTACGGTAGGTAATGCCGTTGCGAGGTTCTTTGCGGCGCTCACGGGACAATCTACTGTCATTCAGGCGCTTCGTGTTAGCGTGGGCGATTATGCTGACAGTCTTGCGGGCGCAGGTGGAAGTGCTAAAAAGGCGGCGGACGAACAAAAGAAGTTGAACGACAGGTTGGCGGCGTTCGACGACCTTAACGTACTTGGAAAAGACAAGGACGACGAAGACGAATCACCGTCGGGTGGCGGTGGTGGCGGTGGACTTAACACCCCGTCAGTCAATGAAATGTTCGAGCGTATTGAGACACCTATGAACAGGCTCGCAGAAATGCTAAGAGAAGCTTGGGAGACGGGTGACGGATTTGAGCTTGGTAAGACAATTGCAACGTCCTTGAGCGAGGGATTTGATAAGGCATATCAGTGGCTTACAGGTGAGGGCTATCAGAAAGCAATGAAGATAGCTAACCTTATCGGAACGTTCATTGACGGTTTCTTGGACGTTGACGACCTTGGCACTAACTTCGGTAAGATGTTCGGTGCGGCGATTGTCTTGGGACTTGATTTTATCAATAAGGTAATCACGCCCGAGAGGTTGTATAAGGTTGGTGTACGTATCGCGGAAGCGCTTAATGCGGCGATACCTATGATTGTTCCCAAGTTAGGTAAGACTTTGGGCAATCTCTTGTCGAGTGCTATCAATGGAATATACGGCTTTATCAGCACCGCGGACTTCGTAAGTTGGGGTAAGTCTTTTGGTGAGGCTATTAACAACTTCTTTAAGGAAATGGGCAAGGTCAACGCGGAGACGGGCAAGACAGGGTGGGAGACACTTGGCGCAAGTCTTCACGACGGTTTACGTGGTGCAATGATATTTGCTATATCTGCATTGAACGAGTTGGATACACAGGAAATCGTTGACGCAATTGCAGAGTTCTTTGACGGGCTTGACTTAAGCTCGCTTAAGCCTGTCTTCGAGGTACTTGTACATAAGATATGGGAGACGATAAAGGAGATAGTAGCAAACAGCCCCGAGATACAAAAGGGACTTACAGGTGCTATCGGTATCGGTGCGGGTGCACTTGCAATAAGTACAGGCGCTTCCGTTTTGGGTACAGTAGGCTCATTCGCATTGCAGGGTGCAATCACAGGTATTTTCTCAAAGGGAATTGCAGGAGCACTTGGCGGACAGGCAGTTACAACAGCTATGACAAATACCGCAGGTCAGGCAATGGCAGAGGCGGCGGGAAGTACCGCAGTCTCTACGGGATTTGGTGCTTCCATTAGAGCAGGCTTTGTTGGCGCAAAGGCAGGAATTGCAAAGGCGTTGAGTGGAGTTGGTGAATGGTTGTTTGGCGGTTTTGGTCAAGCAGGATTGGAGACGTCGGCATTAGGTAATTTGGGTATCGGCTCGGGACTTGCGGGCGTACTTGACGTTGGTGCAGGCGCACTCGGTATTGCAACTATTGTACAGGGTGTTCAAGGTCTTGGTAACCGACTTGGTGACATTGCATACGAGATAAACAGTATGGACGCAACACCACTTGAGCGTGCAGGTATTGCACTTGACGCACTTGGTGGCGGTACACGCGAGTTGTTGAGCAATGTTGCGTCAATTCCAAGCACTATTAGTGAGATAAACGAACTCGATTTGTCCTTCAGTGATTTGGCAGAGGGCGCACGTATCGCTTGGCAAGAGATTGCTAATCCTGATGCGGCGGACGACGGTGTTGAATGGGCTTCCCGTATGATAGGCGCTAATGAGCAACTCTATGATTCGTACACGGATTGGGACGGTATTGAAGAAGCTCGTCAGGAGCGCGTACGTAATATGCTTAATGGTATGCAGGAAGACTATGCTAACTATTATGGTCAAATGGGACGTGAAGCTGTCGGCATAGCACAAAGTATTGACTTCGCATATCAGACCCTTGCGGACAATGAAGCACAGCGTGAACAGGAAAGACAATCACGTGTTCAAGCGATACTGACAAAGAATTCAATCAATGAGGGTCAGCGTTCTATCGCAGAGTACTATCAAATGCTTGGTGAAGCTGAATTACTGCAAGAGCGCGTAGATATGATAAATCAAGGCTACCGTGAAATGGCAGAGCGTTATCAGGATTTGGCACAGCGCGAGAACCTGATAGCGTCTATGAATGACAGTTACCGTGAAATGGCAGAGCGTGCCGCCGAGACTGCAAGACAGTCACAGGAAACGTCAACGGCAATTGCTAATAGCTTTAATGAGGCGTCTGTTTCCGTTACGTCTGCCGCCGAGACAATGGAGCGTGAAAGCGCAGACAAGTTTGCGTCTATCGGTAGTGCGTTCACGTCAGAGATACAGGACAAGGCAGTACCCGTAGCAACGACAGTTACGGATAAGTTCTCTACGTCCTTTATAGCTGTCGGCGAAGCAAGTAAGCAGGGTGCAATGGCAGTTTCCGAAAACTTCGGATTAGCCTTTGAGAGCATTGACCAAAATGCAACAGACACGTGGAACTCGATTAAGGAAACCTTGAGCGAGGGGGGTGATATGTTCGTTGCATTCTCTGACGGTATGAACAGCACAATGAAGTCGTTGTTGAACGGTCTTATCGACGGTCTTAACAGGTCAATTACACAGCCGTTGCAAGACCTTACAAAGGCGCTTAACAGTATACGTAATTTGGACGTTGACGGAAACAAGCCTTTTGCGGGTATTCCTTATCTTGTTGTGCCTACGATACCTCACTTGGCACAGGGTGCAGTCATTCCGCCTAACAAGGAATTTATGGCTGTCCTTGGTGACCAAAAGAACGGTACGAATATCGAAGCACCTCTTGATACTATCAGACAGGCAGTAGGCGACGAGCTTACACCTTATCTTGAGCAGTTGATTGAGGTAAACAGGCAGGTTATTCAGGCTATCAATGCAAAGCCTGTAATCAGTCAGAGCGACATAGGAAGAGCGAATGCGAATTACACGCAACAGCAAAAAGTGATAAGAGGCACTATGGTATAATTGAGCTATGCAAAGTCATTCTAAATACTACGAGACTGCGATACGCTTACACTCAAGACCCGTAGCTCGGGTTAGCGGTAAAGTCACGTTTACAGACACAACAACTTTGGACATATCTCACGAGAATGTGCTTCAGGACGAGATAGGCATATCAAGACAGTGTACCGACGGTGAAGACTTGCAGTTCGGAAGCGTATCTTCGAGCCTGCTTGAAATGTCTATCAGAGACACGGATACTTCACGGTATAAGTTCTTTGGTGCAAGGGTTGTGCTGAAGTACAGTATCAACATTCACGACGACGTGTTTGAAGACATAAAGCTTGGTGAGTTCACTGTCACTGACGCAGAGAGAACGGATAAGACGAAGATTAAGTTTACTGCATATGACGATATGCGTAAGCTTGATAAGAACCTGCCTGCTGAAAGCTTGATAGGCACGCCGTACGATATGCTCGTGTTAGCGTCACAAAGCACGGGTTATCCTTTGGCGTTTGACGAAGCATATGTTACGAGTAACTTTATCAACACGCATATTAATATGTACATTGACAGCACGAGCGGTCTCAAGACTTGGCGTGACTTGGTCAAGACTGTTTGTCAGTTACTCGGTTGCTTTGCAAGAGATAACAGAAACGGTGCAATGGAGCTTGTTAAGTATCACACGGTAAGTGATACGGAGTTAACAACAGCTAACTTTTATACCGTTACCGTGGCTGATTATACCTGTACTTATGTCGGACTTGCTGTCACGAGTGCACGAGGCACATATACGTCTCAATTAGGCAGTGAGGTGCAGGGACTTGTAATGAAGATACCCGACGCACCCGCTTGGGATAACGGTATTGACGTTACCCTGCAAAATCAGACTGACGCGTTGTTTAGTGTGTTGCAGAATATCGTATACACGCCTACGACCATTGATATGCCCTCTGACCCTGTGTTTGATTGCGGAGACAGGGTAACGGTTGTTACTGACGACGGCGAAGAGATAGAAACTATAATCACGAGCTATGATTGGCACTTCTCGAAAATGACGCTGACGAGTAAGGGTGTTAACCCTTATGTACAGGGCGTAAGTACGTCAGACATAGCGAGTGCAAGACTGCTTGGAAAAGACCAACAGAGCAGTAAGTTCACATACTATACATACGTTAACGGACGTGTATACGAGATAAACACGACATTTGATAGAATTGTAAGACTTCCGTTCAAGGCAAACAGTGATACGACGGTCACCTTGTGGCACGAGTTCAAGTGGCTTAATACTTTTGCCGTTGATACACAGGAGATAACACTTAAGTATTATCTTGACGGTGACGAGTTTTCATACTCACCTGTACACACATACGGAGAGAATGGTTATCACACGTTCGGCACGCAGTTTTGGTTACAAGACCTTGACACGAGCAGAACGCACATATGGGAAGTATATGCGAAGACAAATAGCGGTACAGCTTTTATAGACAGAGGCGACTTGCACGTCTTGCTTCAGGGTCAGAACCTTGAAGTACAGGATAAGTTTAACGGCGAGCTTGTCTTTGAAGAGGTATATTCACCGTTTGTACTCGGAGAACCTCTTGGAGACTTCATTGAGAGCGTTGCAGACCATTTTGTTAACAGACCTGTTGACGCTACGCCTGCTGACGAGTGGGGTGCATACACAGCGGACGACGACCCGTTTCTCACATTCAAGTTACCCGTACCGAGTGCATTTGCGGATACACACGGTGCGTATCCTATCGGACAGAATATTGTCGGACTTACGGGTACTTTGGGTATTGTACAGGAGAAAGAGCACAATTATATTGTTACCGAGGGTGGCGATAATATCGCGACGGAAGACGACGATACGCTTATCACATAAGGGGGAAGAATATGGCTAACGTAGAGATACACGAATTGACATTAGCAGAGCTTCAGAAAGACAGCGACGTATTTGCAATACAGATACAGAGCGGTAATGTGTGGGTAACAAGGCATATCTCAAGAACGTCACTTGCCACGCATATGCTGAATACAATGGAGTTCGCCACATATCTTGATACAACGGCGGACACGGTCTTTGGTGCTATTAACGAGCTTAAGGCAAGTTCGGGTGCGTATACGGAGCTTACAGGCAACCTTACTATCGGTTCTACCACGCTTGTGTTCACGGACAATTCAATCACGTCTGACAGCACTATTGATTGGTATACGAGTAATGCACAGGTTGCACCTACGAATGTTGTCGTAGACGGTACAAATCATACCGTCACATTCACGTTCATTGCACAAGAGAACCCGTTGGGTGTAAAGGTGGTGATTAAGTAATGTCGGCATATTACAGAGTAGGTATTGCACAGACAGGGGGCGGGTCACCTGAATTTAGAGAGACCGAGATTGCTACGGATACAAACAACACGGGCACTCTCACTTTCACAGGGGATATAGCTGATTACGACCTGATAAAGCTTTATCTTACCAATTATAGTAATGCGACTGTTACGGAAATACTTACGACACCAACGCTTTTATCTACGGTCTTTTCGCAACAGAATGAAATGGTATTTAACGAATACGCGAATAATCAGTATGCGACATATAAAATCACGTCGGCAACTACGTGGACAAGGCAGGGATATAGAAATATCTATATATCAAGTGTTAACGGATTAACCTGTACGAATAAGACCATTACGGAAACTGAGATATATAATCGAGGAAGTTATAGTACGGGTAATGTAACGATAACGAGCACAGGGCTACTTGATTACGATATGATATTTGTATCGTGTTCGTATGACGGTGTTCAACCTAATGTCGTACCTATTGTTAAAACTTTAGGTGAGGACGCAAATACAAGACGCCCCGCTGTCATAACGCCATACGGAAGAGCAGAGAGTATACAGATTTCAGACACGACAATGACCGCAAGTAAGTATTACTATGTATGTGGGATAACATTAGAATAAAGGAGAGTTGATATGGCATTAGTAGGACACACAAGACTTGAGCTTGCAAGAGACGACAACTTTAGGAATATAGTTAAACGCGTAGAGAAGCATAACACTATCACGCCGTATGTGCAGAATGCTATCGGACAGGGTAACTTCCATTACACAGCAGAGCGTGGATATATAATGCCTATCAGCCAATGGTTTAGCGGTTGCTTACTTACTGATAAAAAGAACCCCGAGACATTGCCTGACGGCACAGTAATCGAGCCGGGCTTTTGCGGAATGATAGCATATGACGCGAATATCACGGCTATGGCAGGCGGTGTTGACAGCCAAGGACAGGGCGGTTATTCAGGTGCAAACTTGAGAAGAGGTTCATTTGATACCGTAGACAGCGGAACGATAGCAGGCGGCTACCAATATGTATGGACTTGGTCAAACTCACAGGGCAATGGAATTATCGAGAGTGTGGGATTGTGCAGGAACAATCTTGGCAAGATAAACTTCACAGAAGACGAGGCAATTGAGTCGGCTGATAACTTCCCTGTTGACGATTACTTGGGCTATGTAAACTGTACAGATAACTTATATGATATGTTCATTGACTACGAGAATGAAAAGGGATACAAGGTATCTTACTCTAACGGTGTTATCACGGTAAATGTATATGACCTTAACACCAAAAGATTGCACTTACTTGGAAGTGCAACTGATATTATCGGTGACCCCACGGTGCACACTATCTCACAGGCAATTGACAATTACGCTTCAACAACAAGTTCAATGAGCCTTACGAGCACTGCGATACACTTGCTCACTTGGTCTAACGGCGGTTCTACGATTAATGACTATGCAATCAGTTTGTCGGATTGGACAGTAACCGCACGTTCGAAGACATTTAACGACGTTACATTCCCAAGGCTGTCTAACAATGTACGAGCGTGGACAAGAGACGGAATGGTGTACATAGAAGACAGTACAAACGGTGACTATGTTTATGCTCTCGCAAACGAGTGCCACAAGATAGTTAAGTGTAACCTTGTTACAAGTCTTGTTATGGACATTTGGGATAATCCTGCGTACAAGTACGTGGGGGTTACGACATATGACCAAAACGGCGGTGGTATGCTTATGCCTAACGGAGATTGGTATAAGTTTGGTACATACGACGGTAGCTTCAGTGATAACAGTTATGCAATCTACTTCCATAACGACAAACCTTACATTGTAAAAGCAAAGCGTGGCGGTAGTACCTACGCGGCAAGTCAAGGGTATAATCCAAACAACTTTGGCACGTGTGTAAGGTTCGCTCGATACAATTCGAACACGATGTTATTGTCTACTTTGTTCGGTAATATCAGCACGGTCAATAACCTCTCTGAACCGATAATCAAGAGCCCTGATTTGACTATGCGTTTGACGTATAGCATAACCGAGCAGTAATTGTTATAATCGAGGGAGAGGGGAAAGAGCTATGGTGCAGTTAACACGTGGTACGACACCAACCATTGTTATACACGTTAAGACAGAGATTGACTTACACCAAGTCACTCAAATTTGGGTGTATATCTCTCAAATGAACAAGGTCAAAGTGGACAAGCTTATCTCCGACGTCACCTTTGACTATGAGCATATGAATATCACGCTCACATTATCACAGGAAGACACGCTTGCCCTCAAGGCAGGCGACGCCCTGTTTCAGATAAGAATGTTGCTTCAGGACGACACAGCACTTGCTACGCTTGCAAGTAAGATTACCGTCAACGAAGTATACAAGGGTGGCGTAATCACAGAGGGAGACGGCGACAATGGCTGAACCTGATTTGGTACAGAGACTATCCGTATCATTCAACGTAATCAACAACTTGGACGTTGATTTCAACTCTGACACGCCTGTAAATGCAGACTTTGGAGACGTGTATGTTGTCGGCGGTGATTGTCGTGTCCTGTATGCTTCCACGGCAACTTGGAACAGTCAGCCACAGCTTCTTTCTGCCAAGGGATATATCTATATCTACTCGGATTACAGGCAGGACGAGCACGGCAATAACATACCAAGTATGAAAGTCGGTGACGGTACGGCGTACCTCATTGATATGCCGTTCACAGACGAGCTGATATATGCGCATATTGAAGACCAAGTCAGACATATCACGCAGACAGAGCGTGAGTTTTGGAACAACAAGGTTAGGTGTTATATCTCTGAAGTACAAGGGTCAGAGGAAGTAATATTCACAACGAAGTAAAGGAGAAAAAAATATGGCTTCGATTTCTTGGACAAAAGTACCTGTATTAGCAAAGATGACGCTTCCGAGCGGTAATTCATATTACTTCAAAGACGCGGACGTCAGAGATTGGGTTGGTGACGGTACAACAAGCGGTGCAGAAAAGCGACTGACCGACGTTGAGACAGCTATCGAATCGCTTGCAAACGCTACGCATTGGTTAGGTGTTACGAGCACGACACTTTCCGACGGTGCAACGACAAACCCTATCACTATTGGCAGTTCGTCAGTAACGGCTGTTAACGGTGACATTGTACAGGACGCTAACCACGTTGAGTATATCTTTAATGGTAACCTTGCAACGCCTGCTTGGCAACAGCTTGGCTCTTCCGTAGGTACACTCGGTAACTTCGCATACGCTGACGAGGGTGAGAGTACATTCACCGTGTCAGGAACGGCTAACTCAAGCTCTGTATCATTCAGCGGTGGCACGACAGACAGTGTCCTTGGTGCAGATACAACATTCACGACTGCTGACTCTGCTGTCACACTCGGCACACCGACGACGGCAAGTGTCACACCGTTCGGTTCGGCAGGTTCAGCACCGTCTTGGACAGGCACGGTTGCAAACGAAGAGCTTACTATCGGTTGGGACGCAGGTACAGTGCCGACAGCGGGCACGGCAGTCGAGGTTGTAACGGCTCTTCCTTCCACAGGAAACACAGCAAGTGCACAGACAATCACAGTAGGAAGCAATGACCCTGTAACGGCAGTCACAGGCGTAGGAACGGCAACGGCTTCAGGACAGTCGTTCACTTCCAACAGCACGACTATCACAGTCACACCGAAGTCTAACGCTTGATAAGGAGACTTTATGGCAGATATTGACGTTTCGTCATTCAAGTTACCGAATGATAATAACAATTATTATATTAAAGACAAAACCGCAAGAACTAATCAACTTGATACATCGAATTTAGGTTCAATATATCACCTTGGTTTTTATCTTGACGAAGACGGTGGCTTGTGCCAAGTAGACAGTGTGTAAGGAGAATACGATATGCCGACAGAATTACCTGATAGTGCAAAAGTATTAAGAAATGATGTAGGTAAGCGAATGGCTACTGCTCTTGAAGCTATTGCTCAAGGCGGTGGTGGAGGTGCTTCTGTAATACAGAAAACAATGGCAGAATACACAGCCTTGCCTTCTTCTGAAAAGATGAATGGCTCGATATATAAGATAACCGATAAGGCTCTTATATATTGCCTTGACGAAGAATATCACGCAGTTAAGGAATTAGAACACGCAGAATACGAAGCCTTAACTTCCGCAGAGAAGAATAATGGGACTATCTACGTTGAAACCGATGTTGAAACGACAGCAGAGGATATTCCATATTCTCAAGGTGTTAGTGTGGCGGATAAGTTGAGTGAGATAAAAGTTGATAAATTAACTTTTAATACAGCTATCAATACCACGATGGGTGCATTTTATAGAAGTGCTTTTATTACAGTTGATATATCATCATACGGATTTACTAATCCACCAAAAATATTTATGCAACCTTTATCAGAAAACGCATATCCGATAGGTGTGTTAGTTTTAGCACAAAGTATAACGGCAACATCGTTTCAATTTGCGTTTGCGGCTGGTCAATCAAGCACGGCAACGGATGTTGAAATATTTATCTTTATGCACGGCAATTAAGGTGGTAAAAACTATGGGAAAAGCGATAATCAATGGACGACAGATATTCGGGAATGTGCATTTAGGAGAGGGCGGCGATGTGGCTAATCCAAATATTGCCGACGTATATGACCCCACGCAGACTTATAATACAGGCGATAGACGTATATACAATGATGTGCTATATGTCTGTAATGACGATAACGTTACAGGTACTTGGGATAGTACAAAGTGGGATAGTGCAACAATTGACGAGATTATCTCTGCTTTGACCGCAGATGACATCGAGTATTCAAGCGGTGTTAGTGTGGCGGATAAGTTGGACAGTTTGTCAACACCAATAGTTGATGTAGATGGTACAACCATTACAATTAGTCATATTGATAACATATATACATTAGGTATGAAAGGTTGTCCTGTTTCTTCCATATATCAAGTAATGGCTAATTACACTACAAGTAAGTTTTTACGTTTCGTTGCTTGGAATTTCACTTCTTCAAAGCCTGTTGTTATATCCATTGGTGAAAATACAGTATATGTAATTGACGCATCTACTTGGCAAGTATTACCTAATACAAATAATGACCAAATACACGGCGGTATTACATATATAAAGAATTAAGGCGGTAAACACTATGAGCCTTGATAAAGCTATACAACACGGCAAGGAATATCGTAAGCAATACAGAGGAAGTAAAGCGGTAGATTGTACTTGCCGAAATCACGGCAGTTGCGTTTGGTGTCGAGATAACAGGCTTTATAAGTTTAGGAAGGTAAAACTATGGCAGATACGAGGGGAGGCTGATAATGAGTAAAAAGAATTTAATAGGGCAATATCCGAGTTGCGATATGTTAAACAACGCAATTCGATTTATTTTTGACGGCAGGACTGATGACGCAATAAGCGAAATTGTATTTGCTATCGAAAAAGCTGACGGCTATCTTTGTGATGATATTAAAGAAAGGGCGAAGGCTATACAGCGAAGCGTGTTTATAAGGCGGTAAAAACTATGCTGAACAAGATTATCAAAGCAATTAAAAAGCGAAGAATGTGCAAACTTCACGGCTATAATTGTCCCGAATGTATTTATCACGATTTCATTTATGAAGGGTGCATTTTTAGAGGTAATCGTTGCAGATATTTACGAGGTGAGTAAGGCGGTGGAACTATCGTGGGCGACGTGAGAGGTAAGATAGAATGTCAGGCATAATAATGAAGAACGGTATACCGTACGGAAACGGTGATAACACTAATACCTGTACACAGGTAGAGTGTGACGCGTGGGAACAGGCAGTGGCACTTTTGAGATTACATTGCTATTTATCCCTGCGTCATAACCGTAGGTGTGTTATACTCAACTTAAGGGGGACGATACTATGAATAAGATTGATTGGAAGAGAAAGCTTACGAGTAGAAAGTTTTGGTTTGCTATTGCCACTTTCGTATCTATGCTTATCATTTACTTCACAGGCGACACCGAGAAAGCAGAAAAGGTATCCGCAATCATTATGGCTGGGGCAGTAGTTGTGGCATATATAGTAGGCGAGGGACTTGCTGACGGCGGACACATAGGAGAATAAGAAGTGGACGTTAACGAGTTTATCAAGACAGCCATATCCGCCGTTATGATGATAGTTGGTGTGTCTACTTTCATTATCGCTCAAGTGCGTAACAGCAAGGCAAGCGTAAAAGAATACGAGAAAGAATACGCTGAATTACAGTCAGGCGTGTTCAAGGCTAATATGAAGTTAGACCAAGTATGTGCCACGACTAACGAGACACGAGCGGACATAAAGGCTATGAACAAGACACTTGCCGAACACGGTGAAGAGATAGCGGTTATCAAGCGTGACCTCAAGACTGCGTTCAATCGTATTGACGAAGTCAGAGAGTACGTTAAGAGCAGAGAAGAGAGAGACGCAAAGCAATGAGCAAGGCGGACTTTATCGCGTTCGTATTAGCGTGTGTGACAATTGTCGTAGTGGTTGCAATCTATTTCAGGGAGATAAGTAAGAATGACTGAATTGGAAGCAAGAAACAAGCTGATAGAAACAGCTACTAAAGAGATAGGGTACACAGAGCAAGGTAAGAACATTACCAAGTACGCTCACGACTTTGATACCAAATACCCCACGTTCTACAATACCAAGAAGCAAGGCGCGGAATGGTGTGATTTATGGTATGATTGGACACACGTTACGTCATTCGGAGAAGAGACCGCAAGGCGTATGTTGTATCAGCCTGTAAAGTCAGCAGGTGCAGGTTGCAAGTTCTCGGCGGGATATTACAAGCAGAATAAGGCGTTCTATTCAAAGCCACAGACAGGCGACCAAATCTTCTTTTACGTTGGGGGCGAGATAAATCATACAGGAATGGTAGTTGCAGTATCAGGCTCACAGGTAGTAACAATAGAGGGAAACAGTAACAACGCTGTAAGGAAGAATTATTATTCCATTGCAGACGGACATATAGCAGGCTATGGAAGACCAAATTGGTCATTAGTGGCAGACAAGCCACAGCCGACACCCACACCAACACCGACAGGAGAAACGTGTATGATTGAAATGCAAGTATTAAGTTTTGGCTCGGTAGGCGAGCAGGTAAAGACAATGCAGATTATGCTCAATTCCAAGGGCTTCAAGGGCGCGAACAACAAGCAGTTGACCGTGGACGGGCAGTTCGGCAGTAACAGCGTTCACGCTCTCAAGCAGGCACAGCAGGCGTGGAATATGAACCCCGATGGCATATGCGGACAAAAATCTTGGTCACGCTTGCTCAAGGGTTGATACAGTTGGGTATAGACGCGGTTTGACATAGGTAACTATCCTCCATATAGTTAGTACTCACGATAACTCAACAGGCACATCAGTTCAGCATAAGAGCCTCGTTCCGCGTCACGGGGCTTTTATGTTGCCCACAAAAATTTCTTTCCAAGTGGTATTGACAAAGATTATGAACTGTGTTACCTTATACTCACAAGCAACGAAGCTTGACAAGTACAAAGACAAGGACAAGTCATTAAAACCCTCGACGGAGTGGAAGCAGAGCAGAAAATGGAGCGATTAGGTCGCAGTGTGACCGTGTAAGCCTCTGACGATAAAGTCCTCGACCGCACGGAGTCCTGTTGTGCGGTATAGAAATGTGAGCCAAGCCCTTAAGTGAGGCAACCCTGACTATCTCGCGTGGATAGCAAGCCGTTGGAAAGGGGACGGCAGGACACGGCAAAGATGTTAATAACTCATAGAAAGAGAGGGAAAATATGACGAATTCAGAATATGACGACCTGCTCAAGCTTATCGATGGCGTGGTCACTTTAGTCGAACACCAACAGAAGCAGATAGACGGACTGACACGCGTTGTCGGCGGTCTGTTAGGCATTGCAGAAAAGCTGACGGGGACGGAAAATGAGCAAGTACAGGACTGACTGTTATTTCTTTAACGAGGATTACGTACAAGGGTACACCGTGAAGACTTGCACATACCCAAGTTGTCCGAGTTACGGTGTATGCGACTGCGAAGCCTGTACGGGTGAAAACGGGCACTATGTTAACCGTAGAACGGCTGACACTTGGGTTAGACAGCGTATGGCGGTCAATAAGGCAATGGCGGACATTCAGGTGAATATGTCAAAAGAGATAAAGACAAGAGGGGAGAACGAATGATAGTTACAATTTCAGAGGGAAGCAATAACAGCTATGTGGTGCTTCAGTCTAAAGACCAAAGGTTTATCAACGAGTGGGGCACGCAGATAGAGTGCCGTTCGACAGGTATGTACAAGAACCTTGCGTTGATTTCAGCGTGGGCAAATAACAACTATCGAGAAGAGTGTTTGTTTGAGGTAGATTGATATGTCAGATTTTTTACTTACTAAAAATATACCTGCTTGGGAACAAGTACGTCTTAATCCGAAATTGACGATAGGTGGTTCACTTTATCGTTGCCCGAAGTGTAAGAATGAGTTGTTTGTTCCATATGGTCGTTCTATTAATGATTATAGATATTGTAATAATTGTAAAGGGTCATTAAAGACTAATGAGGTAGAGTGATATGGGTAAGAGACGGTCAGACAAGAATATCGAGAGATATAGGTTGCATTGTGCAAGCGTTATTCCGTTCGGAAACGGCGAAATATCGCTGACCGTGGCAGAGTATGAGAATTGCCCTGTCATTATGATAGAGGCTCTTAACGAGCGTTGTGGGCGGTTTGACACGGTCACTGACGAAATGATAAACAAGTCAATCGCACCTGTCATTCTCAAGTTTACTTCACGCGACGGTCTCGACGCGTTGCAAAGAGCGGTAGACTTGGCAAGGCTATCTTATGAGGAAGACGAGGAAGAGGAATGAGTAGAGTGGTGCAAAGGGCACGAGAGAGGCAAGAATAATGGATAAGGCTACGGAACAAATGATACAGAATTGGGCGAAGAGACGCTGTTGGCGGTGTGGCAGGCATAGTGTCAATCAAAGGACACTTAAAATGGTCGCACTCGGTAACGGGTATGTTTGCACAAGGTGTCATTCGGAGCTGTTTGGAGAGAACAAATGACAGCACAGTATTACACTATCTATACGCACCTGATAGAACACGGAAGCATAACCACGAGGGAAGCATTCGACTTATATGGGTGTGCAGGGGTAGGCAAGATTATCAAACAGATAGAACAGAACGGAGCAGTAATCCGACGGAGCAAAGAACGGTATACCTGCAAGAACAAAATGCAGACATACGTGACAAAGTACACCTTGGAGAGGAGTGGGGAGAATGCAGAGTGAAAAGGCAATGCCAAGACGAGATAACTACTGTAATCCGTGTCGCATATGTGGTAACACGAAGATTTCAGAGTATATAACACCAAGTGGCAGTTATATGTCGTGTGACGTGTGCAAGGTAAGCACAGACATAGGCACAACTTCAATGGAAGCGTCACTCTATTGGAATGCAGTAATGAAAAAGGAGGAAAACGGTAATGGAAGAGAAGTTTAAGAGGTACAATGAAAAGTGCAGATTTGTTCATTTCAGATTTAGGAAGGACTCTGACAAGAAGTATTTGGACTTCCTTGATAACTGTGAGAACAAGACAGCGTTCTTACGTTATGCCATAGATAAAGCTATCGAAGGCAAACTGTAAGAGAACAGGAGTGACTATGGACGAGAATAATGATAACATAACAATGAGCCGTATAGCTTTCGAGCGTATGCAGGCGAAAGACGAAAGAAACGACACTTGGCGTAATGTTACTATCCTCGTTCTGATAGTAATGCTTGTGGGCACAAACTTGGCGTGGCTTATCGCGTGGAATTCTTATGACTACGTATACGAAGACACGGTAGAGGTTGAAGCTTCACAGGACGGCAATGGAGTTAATATCGTCGGTGCAGGAGACATTGACTATGGCACAGACAGTAACAGTACGCAGGAGACGGAGAGTATCGAGAGTACGCCGTAACGGAAGTAACGGAACTCGTCGCAGACGAAGTTAATGAGACTGTATGATATTCTCAACAGCGTACTTCATATCGACTTAAGCGGTTTCACGAACACGGACATTGAGAATGTTTTCCGTGAGTATGAGACAGACGAGGTATCAAACGCAATCGACCAATGGATACACTCGGAACGCGACAGGAAGATAATGAAACGCAGACTGATAGACGGTATCTGCTATGAGCCTCTTGCAGACGAAATGCGAATGTCGGTAAGACAGATAAAAGACGTCATATCAAAATGCGAATGGATACTGTTTAAACACATTTGACGGTTTTCGGACATATTTTAATTCCTTTCTTAAACACATAGAGCCCTCACGGAGACGTGGGGGTTTTATGTTGCCTGAAAACTGCACGCATACTTCATTTTATACGCAGGCACGCTCTGACAGAATGAGACTTACAGGGGGTCTCGTATATGTCCTTTATCTACTTCAATCCTAATCCACGTAACTCTTTAGTAGGGGACTGCTCGGTAAGAGCGGTCAGCAAGGCAACAGGCAAAAGTTGGGAAGAGGCGTATCTTGGATTATGCAGTGAGGGACTGATATACGCAGATATGCCGTCAGCAAATTACGTGTGGGGAATGTACTTGAGAAAGTACGGATATGTCCAAAAGATGATTGCTTCAGTATGCCCTAAATGTACCACCGTTGCCCAATTTGCTGACGAGCACCCCGAGGGTATTTACGTTCTCACCTGTCAAAGTCACGTTGTCACCGTCGTAGACGGAGACTACTACGATACTTGGAACAGCGGAGACGAAGTCGTTTTGTATTACTTTGAGAAGGAGTTTTAATTATGGCTTATCCTAACTATTATTCACCGTTCTATCCACAAACGTCACTTTATGGCACTCAACCGACAGCACCGACGACGCCACAGCCCACACAGAGCAACGGGATAACGTGGGTACAAGGTGAGGCGAGCGCAAAGTCGTATCCTGTAATGGCAGGACAGTCTATCTTGCTTATGGACAGTGAGAACCCTGTTATGTATATCAAATCAACTGACCAAAGCGGTATGCCCTTACCGTTAAGGGTATTCGATTACACGGAGCGTAAGAGCGAGAATACAGCCCCAAATAACGCGGTACAGCCTAAAACGGATTATGTATCTCGTGACGAGTTCAACGCATTTAAAGAGGCTGTCAGGGCGGAAATAGAGCAAGCTAACAAACCGACACCCATAAGGAAGACGACAAAGGGGGAATAATGTATGGCAAGTCCAATGTATCAACAGTTCCAACAACCTAATCCTATGGTCAATATGCTTGCACAGTTCAAGCAAAACCCTATGGCGGTCTTATCACAACGGTTTAACATTCCGCAGAATATGAATGACCCTAACGAGATACTTCAGCACTTACTTAACACTAATCAGGTGTCGCAGGCTGACGTTAACAGGGTAATGCAGATGAAGAATGACCCGCAGATACAAAATCTGCTTAAGTAAAATACGCTTTAATTAAACCAAAAAAGACTGAAATTAATTAAAATTTCTGACGATTTTCTTTAATTAAACGCAAATTAACACAAAATTAACTGAAATAAAGACCCCGTAGTCATAGGCAAATAACTACGGGGAAGAAAGTGGGACATTGTCTGTCCATAAGTCGTGGCAATTACAGTGTATCACTTTCACTCTTTTATTTCCAACTGACACTTTAACTCAAGTTTAACTCGTGTACGTGAGTTAAACGAATTAGTTAACTCGATTTCTATTAGTTGCAACGATAGGAAATAAAAACACAGTAAAGGAGAAACACTATGACAGATTCAAACGTAGTAACAACAATGCCTGTCGCACCCGCATACGCAGGTTACGGTAATGGCGGTTTCGGCTTTGGCGGAGATTGGGGCTGGATTATCTTACTGCTCTTGTGCGCAGGTGGCGGTTGGGGTAACGGCTTCGGCGGTGGCTTTGGCAACGCTATGGTTGGTTACGACTTTCCTTGGCTTCTTAATGGACAGTCTGCTATCAACAACAACACCAATAACGGATTCCAAAACGCTCTTCTTAACGACAATGTTACCTCTATTCGTGACGGTGTGTCAGGGCTCTCAACTCAACTTTGCGGACTTGGTGGGAATATTTCTCAACAGCTCTGTTCAGGTTTCGCAGGTGTCACAGCAAGCGTGACAGGTGCACAGAATGCACTTGCACAGCAAATGTATGCTAATCAGCTTGCAGACCTTGAGAGAAGCTTTAACGCACAGACAGCAAGCACACAGGGTATGCAGGCTATTCAGGCACAGCTCGCACAATGTTGTTGCGACCAAAAATCAGCAGTATCCGACGTTAAGTACACTATCGCTTCCGAGGCTTGTGCTACACGTCAGAACAGCACAGCAAACACGCAGGCTATCCTTGATAAGCTTTGTCAGCTTGAGCTTGACGGCTATAAGAGGGAAAACGATAACCTCAGAACACAACTCAATATGGCAAGTCTTTCCGCTTCACAGACGGCACAGAACGCCTTTATTCAGAAAGGCTTTAGTGACGAAGTTGACGCGCTGTATAACAGACTTTCCAATTGCCCCGTGCCCAGTACGCCGGTCTTCGGACGCACCCCGATTTTTCAGTGCAATCAGAACACCTGCGGTTGCGGAATGTAATGTGAGGTGATACTTATGGCGGAATATTTAGCGAACACTAATCAGCTTGTCGCACTCAATGCACCTGTAATCTTTGCCGCTTCTATACCGTGTACTCGTGGTTGCGTATATCACGAGGACGAAACAGGTATTTTTATTCTCCGTGGTATCACTAACAATTGCTTCGCACGCTATCAGATTACGTTTAACGGAAATATCGCAATTCCTACGGGCGGTGCAGTAACACCTATTGCTATCGCACTTACCGTGAATGGCGAACAGAGACCGACGAGCAGAGCTATCTTTGTGCCGTCGGCGGTTGATACTTTCGGAAACGTAACGAGCACAGCAATCGTTACAGTGCCCAAGGGCTGTTGCTTCTCGTTGGCAGTCGAATACGTAGACGCGACGGTTGACGACCCTGCAACAACACCCACGCCCACTATCGAAGTGGAGAACGCAAACCTTGTGATTACTCGCGTGGCTTGAGAAAGGAGAGACGCAAATGAAAGTTCTATATGAAATTCAGGACATTCTTGAGGACGAGCTTAAGACCATTGCCAAGAAAGACGACATTACCTCAATGGACTTGGAGAACATTTACAAAATGGTCGACATAGTCAAAGACATTACGACTGTTGACGCAATGCATAAGGCAGAAAGCGAGGGCTACTTCCGTGATTACGCGAGAGACTATTCACGTGGCTATTCAGAGGATTATGCAAATGCTTACGGCTCTTATCGTACTTCTTATGACGGTAGACGTGGCAGGGACGGTGACAGCGACGGCAGATACAGTGAAGACAGCGCTTATCGCAGAGGTCGTGACAGTATGGGTCGTTATACAAGTCGTGACGGCGGTTATAGTCAGCACGGACGTGACGAAATGATTGAGCAGATGGAAGAGCTTATGCGAAATGCACGTACTGACGAAGAACGTGAGGCATACCGCAAGACACTTGAGCATATGAGGCGTTGATAGTATAATTATGGTGTCCATATATCCATATGGGTATCTACTTCTTAACAAGCGAGAAGCGGATAGTGTAAAAGCTATCCGCTTTTTGTTATAATCGTAAAGAGGGGGACAGACTATGCCTACTTCAAAGAAATTGATTATAGACGGCAGAGAGTTTGACGTACCGATTGTACAGCTTAAACGTAAGGGCGATATTCTCGACCTTGAGGCTACGCGTACTCAAGACGGCGTATTGCACCGTGAAGTTATCGGAACGTATTATAACTATACGCTTAATATCGGACAGTGCAGAGACGCTAAAGAGTATGAAGATTTATGGTGGGTGCTTACCGCGCCCGTGCCAAGCCATATGGTACAACTTCCTCACGACGGCGTTACTTTTGAGGGATACTTCGGAAGCGTACAAGACGAGATATTCTATGTATACGACGACAACGGAAGACGATACAGGGCAAAGGGGCTTTCCTGTAACTTGGTAGCTTCAGCACCCGCAAGAGTTGCACAGTCTAAATTCCCGCCCGAGAACAATTCATAAGTCACTCTACTCATATCATATTTTTCCTTATCTTTTAGGGGGTTGGTCACACAGCCCCCTAACCTCTGCTTGACAAATTGTACTTACTATGTTATCATAAAAGAGTAAATCAAACTCATAAAAGGAGAAAGCATATGACTATTGAGCAAATGGAAAAAGAAATCAGAGCACTCATTGCAGAGCACGCCCCGAGAGGCACAAAGTTTAAGTGGAGCAACGCGCGAAGTGCGTTCGGACACTGCGCATATAAATACAATCGAGACACAGGAAGATATGGCGGGTTCATTATCAGCATTAGTAAGCCACTCGCAATGCAAAACGATTGGGAGACGGTAAGAAAAACCGTAATTCACGAGATAGCGCACGCTAACACGCCGTCACACCACCACGACAGAGTGTGGAGACGTGAATGTATCAGACTTGGTGGCGACGGTGAGCGTTGTTACACGTCCATAAAAAGAGGTGGCGACGTAAATACAATCCCGTACAAGTACATTGGTATATGCCCTAAATGTGGTGCAAAATTCCCGCGTTTCAGACGTACCGAGGGGTATCACTGTGACAGAAATGTGAGCATTGTGTGGAAGCTTAACGACACACAGGTCGCATAAACATTATTGACAATGTTTTTAACGCAGTATATAATGTTTACATATTCGATACTATGTTGTTATCACTATATGGAACGGATATTGCAAATGTTTACCAAGTAGGAAAGGGGGTACACAATGGCAGAGGACAGACTTATAAAAGCGCCTGAATTATCAATGTTGGTTGACGCGAGCATACAGACAATCACCACGTGGTACAGGTGGCGTGACGCTAACCCTGACAATGAGTTAGCGCAGTTATTGCCTGACTTCATACTGCAAGAGGGTGGCAGGCGAACAAGGTATTGGAAGTACTCTGACGTGTGGAAGATAATTGAGTTCAAGAACCGTATCCCACACGGAAGATATGGGATTATGGGGGCAGAGACACAGAAATATGCCACTAATTCCAAGAGGTACATTTACAGAGACAGAAAGGGGGAGTAAGACGTGGCAAAAACAACAACTATCAAAGCGACTTATCGTATGTCTACCAAGATTAAGAACGACTTCTTTACCGTAGAATATACGGAAGAGAGAGCCGTAGAAAAGGACGATAATATCGAAGACGAGAGAGCAAAGCTTTGGGAGACTGTAATTACCGAGATAGAAAATCAGGTTGACGATATTATCGCGGTAAACACAAAGAACGAGGGTTGATAATCACGCGTGAGCGTGCTATCATAAAATTGCTGTGAGACAACATTACTTGTGTCAATAGCCCTCAACCGAGGCTCGCTAACGACACCGTTCGTGTAAAGTAGTCTTCAGCCGTATCGGTTATGCAGGTGTGAGGTGTATAATCGTATACCGTGTAACCGAATACGGTAAAAGCAAAACAAAAAGCTCGGTGCGGATAGTTCTCACACAACTATCTGTGTCGAGCTTTTTACTACCACAAAATATGCTTTGATTAAATAAATTAAGAGGGGTATGAGACAATGCGATACACACTAATTGGGTTTAAACAACAGGACGCAATAGAGTTAGGTTTAGACGTCACCGACCTCATATTACTTGACTATATTCAACGTGCGAACGGAACACCTGATATGAAGCACGTTATCGTTGACGACGTATCCTACGTATGGCTGTCACATAAGAAGATACACGAAGACTTGCCAATATTGGATATTTCAGAGGGAACACTTAAAAACCGATTACTTAATCTTAAGAAGAAAGGAATGATAATGTCCACGAGTGTAAAACTGCATACAGGGACTATGTCTTATTATTCTCTTACGGTAGACGCCACGTCACTCACAAATGACGTGCCAAGGCAAGAAAACGAGATTGCAGGTCATTCTGAAGTGACGTGCCCACGTCATTCTGAAGTGACGTCTAATAATACATTAGATACCTATAATAAATTAGAGAATATTAGTATAAATACTAATATTAAGAGTAACCCCATTCAGTCAAAAGATATTGACAATTTTGTTAATGACTATAACGAGATTTGCAAGTCATTACCCAAGTGTGCAAAGGTTACGAACAGCAGGAGAAAATCTATTGCCAAGATACTCAAGAAATATTCTAATGAAGACATATTGCAGGTGTTCAATAAAGCAGAGGCGTCTGACTTTTGTACAGGTAGAAATGACAGAGGTTGGAAAGCTGACATAGATTTTATCTTAAGGGAGAACAAGTTCGTATCAATTCTTGAGGGAAAGTACGATAACAATAAACCGTCAGGGACATTTAACGGCGGTAAGGATATATTCAGTGAGTATGGACACGTCCATACAGGTGGGACAAGAGGTGAGTTAGTAAATGAGCAATTCTGAATGTTGGTACAAGAATGTATGCAGTGATTATTGGGAAGTTGACGCTGACCAAGACTGCCGTATGCATTGTGCCAAGTACATTAAAATGAGCTATTTAATGGAGAACAGCGGTATTCCTATTAACAAGCGTAAGCCATTACTCTTACAGCCTGAAGTATGTGATTACGAGGCATTTAAGAGGCTTGCAGAGATTAAGGACAGTATTGATATTTTCGTTGAAGAGGGTAAGAGCCTGTATATCACAAGTGCTCAAGTGGGAAACGGTAAGACGAGCTGGTCGCTGAAGCTTTTAATGAAGTACTTCGAGAAAACTTGGGAGTTCAACACGTTCAAGCCGACGGCGAGGATTGTGCACGTTCCTACATTCTTGTTGAAGTGTAAGGACTTTAAGAATGACGACCCCGAGTTCGAAGAGATTAAGAGACAGTTGCTTGACCTTGACTTGGTCGTATGGGACGACATTGCAGGTGCGTCTATGACACAATACGATTATTCGCAGTTATTAGCCGTGTTAGACGCACGAGACTTTAACGGACTGTCTAACATATTCACAGGCAACCTTGTAAGCAGGGAAGACGTTGAGAAAGCGTTGGGGGCAAAGATAGCAAGCCGTATGTGGAACAGTAAGACAGAGGTAATCGAGTTCAAGGGCTCGGAGCGTAGATAATATAGCAACAGAGGACATAAATTATGGTGCAACTTCAGATTTTATCCAAGGTCTTGCAAACGCGAGACGATAGTATAATCACCGATAATTTACTCACGGAAGACCATTTTAGTGAGTATAGGGAAGAGTTCAAGTTCATTGAAGAGCACAAGGATAAATACGGTAATGTGCCCGACAAAGAGACATTCTTGGCACACTTTCCGACTATTGAGTTATTTGACGTTTTTGAGAGTGACAAGTATCTCATAGAGACAATCAAAGAGGAATATCTGTATTCCGTGTCCGTCCCTGTGTTGCAGGAATTCGAGCGCTTGTTAAGAGTGGACAGTAACGCCGCCAATGAGTATTTGGAGAGCCAAAAGCACGTCTTACAGCCTAACTACTATATCGGCGGTACGGACATTATCGCGCAGGCGTCAGACAGACTTACAGAGCATATCGAGCGTAAGGAAAATCAAAAGAAGTGGTATTTTGAGACAGGCTTCCCCGAGTTGGACGAGGTCATTCACGGATTACAGCGTGGTGAGGAATTCTTGGTTATCTTTGCGCGTACGGGTGTCGGTAAATCTTGGATGCTCGCAAAGATATGTGCACACGTATGGAAGACAGGATTTAACGTTGGTTATATCTCACCTGAAATGTCAGCGAATAAGGTAGGCTTCCGATTTGATACGGTGCTTCGTAATTTCAGTAACAAGGGTTTGTTATACGGTAACGGTGACTTGGACGAAGATAAGTACAGAGAGCATATCGAAGAGCTTACAAAGAACAATAAAAATCACCCGTTTATAGTCTCAACGCCTATTGACTTTGACAGGAAAGTCACGGTCAGCAGGATACGTAATTGGGTTAAGCAGAATAAGCTTGATATGATAGCGATTGACGGTATCTCATATTTGTCTGACGAGCGTGGGCGTAAGGGAGATAACAAGACAACGTCACTCACGAATATCAGCGAAGACCTTATGGAGCTTTCCGTAGAAATGGGAATACCCGTTGTCGCTGTTGTACAGGTTAACAGAACAGGTGTCATAGGTGCAGACGAAGACGGTACACCTGAATTGGACAGCATACGAGACAGTGACGGTATTGTGTATAACGCAAGTAAAGCGATAGCTTTAGGACAGAAAATGAACGGCGTCTTTGAAATGGGTGTCAAGAAGCACAGAGACGGTGAGTTCAACGTCAATCTGCATTACTCGTGCGATATTAACACGGGTGTATGGACATTCCTTGACAGTGACAGAGGAAGAACAGGCAGGAGAAAGAGTAGCGGTGATAATAATGTCAGTGTCGGTAAGCCCAAGAAGAGTAATACCGACGTATTCTGATTTTAGTGCTTGACAAGTAATTACCACTGTGATAATCTATTGACAGAAACGGGGGAAGACCCCAAGAAAACTCAAATAACTCATAGAGAGGTGGTTAACAAATGCAGAAGAGAGAAATCATTAATATCCTTATGGAGCGCGACGGGCTTACAAGGGAAGAAGCAAGAGCGGAGCTCAAGGAGACAATGGCAGAGGTACGCGCTTGCATTGCCCGTGGTGAATTCCTTGAGGCGGAGGACGTATTTGCAGAAATGCTCGGGCTTGAGCCTGACTATCTTATTTAAGGGGGTGCAAGTATGGCAAGAGTAATCGTTACAAAAGAAGACATTCAGCGTTTCAACGCTATGACTGAGGCGCTTGCAGGAACACCCAATTACAATATGTTCTACGTATTCCATCAGTATCGTAATGGAAACCATTGGTACGACTTGGGTTGGGGCAGGGTTATCGAGCACCGTTACGGAGAATACTATCTCAAGCGCGTTAAGGATAATTGGTATCTTATGTGGGAGTTTGCAGACGACGTGGAGCGTTGGTTTTTAACGACTGACGTGGTTATGGCGTACTTTGGTATCAAGGGGGAAGCGGTATGACCATTCAGGAGAAAAAGGACTTCATAGAAAATGCTCTTTGGGGCGCAATGGATAGAAATATCTTGGAAAAGCTTTCTGACGAAGAGATTGAGGAAAGATACGAAGAGATACAGGATAAGTACAGAGAGTGGGAATGGGACGCTATATCGGACATTCCTGACGAGTTAATGTAAGGAGAGCGAATATGATTGGATATGAAATGAGACCACGCATTAAGATACCGCCTGCACTTATCAGAAAGATACTTGAGGACTTTGAACTATGGTATAAGGTTAATACTCACGGGAACGACCTCAAGGTAATCAAGTATTGTGGTGTGTGGAAAAATCGAACAGAGTTTGTGTCCGCTATTGACGAGTATATGAAAGACCGAGGACTTGAGAAATGAGTGACAATTCGGTAGGAAGTTGGTTGCATATTCACGGAACTTTTTTGCCCGAAATGCGGAGCAAAGATGACGAAGGAGAAGAATGATGGATTTTAATGGGTATAACGTACATATTACGATGTCACCCTTACCAAGAAGTTGTGTGGAATGCCCTTACTACTATGGTGGAGATTGGGAAGAAGATTGTGGGTGCTTACTTACCCCATATCAAATCAGTCTTTGGGGGACTGCTTTAGAACGGTCAGGAGATTGCCCGTTAGAAACTACTGATAATCAGTATGACGCACCGACAGAAAAACAGATTGAGTATGCTAAATCTATCGCTAAGGATAAGAATAAGGAACTCAATATTGCATACACGAAGCAGGCATACTGGGAGTTCATAAATAAGAATAAAGGAGAAGAAGAATGACTAATAAAGAAGCTATTAAACTTTTAGCAGATATACAGAGTATCAGAATGGAAACTCCTGATATTTATTACGAACCTCACTCGATACAATCAAGTAAAGATACCGATACTTATAAGCTAAATAGGGCTCATTCTGAATATGATAGTTTTTATGAAGAGCTGATTTGGGCTTGGTAAAGGGGGGTGAGAAGAATGACTAATAAAGACGCTATTAAACTAATTCAAGAAATAGAAGAAGATGGAAGGAATGTTACCTTTAAACATATTGAAGCACTTAACCTTGCTATCAAGGCTCTTAATTTGGTGTCGAGGCTTTATGGGTTCAAGTATGTGACTACCGAGGTGCTTTTAAGAGAACACGAAGTTGCTCATTTTGATATTTACAAGCGAGGTTGGAATGACGCAATACAGGCGGTCATTGACGCAAGCGATATGCCTGTTACGGATATTATCAAGGCGATTAAAGAGAACGAGTTAGAGGAGGATATTAATGAGCAGACCACCGATTAAAGCAATAACGGCAATAAAGAAGTATTGCGAGAAAACACAATGCAGGCGGTGTGTGTTTGGTAGAACCGTAGATTATGACGAACACTATGTTAGTTGTATGTTAGTTGATAAGAACCCTTGCGATTGGGAAATTGATAAGGAGGTAGAGAATGAAACTAATAATTGATATTCCTGAAATAGCTTACGAGGCTTATAAGGAATGGAATAAAAATATGGTGGCAACGGTTGAGCAGAGCCTTATCGCAAATGGCACACCTTATGAGGAAAGACCGCAAGGCGAGTGGATAGAACATACAAGCGAAGAAATGTCTAAACTTGGCTTTGTAAAATGCTCGAAGTGTAAGGCAGGTTTCCACAGGTACGAAAGAGGTATCAGACATTCCGATTTGCCTTGGATAGACGGACAGCCTTATGAATTACACTTGATAGATAACTTCTGCCCTAACTGTGGTGCATATATGCGAGGTATATCAGATGGTACAAATTGATATGGAAATGCCGGATTGTTGTGATTGTTGTCCATTCATCGCAATTAAAAATTTTACCGCACAGCCCTACTGCTATTATCTATTTAAAAATATAACAAATCAATATACCACAAAATTATCAGATTGCCCTTTACAGGAGGTGACTAATGAAGCTGATAATTGATATTCCTATGGACGCTTATTCGATGATTATGGACACTACTTTTACCGAATGTGAGGAAACAATGTTCTTACAGACACCCGAAGATAGATTAAAGACAATGTTGTTATTTAAGACACTTGGTTCTATCAAGAACGGTACACCTTATGAAGATAGACCGCAAGGCGAGTGGATAGAGAATACTAATATTTTTGGAGAGGGTACATATGAATGTTCGAATTGTGGTAATCCTTGGAGTTTGATGGAAGGCACACCCGCTGATAATGATATGAATTACTGCCCCAATTGCGGAGCAAAGATGAAGAAGGAGGCAGAGAATGACATTTAAAGAATGTTTGAATAAGTTTCACGAGTCTTTCCCTTTAGCAGAGGTAGACGATTATAGACCTGTATGCCACGAGTTATTTGAAAAGGACAAAAAGTGGGGTATGACTATATGGCTAAAAAACGGTGATATGGTTGTATATTATCCCAAACAGGAGGAGGCGGAAGAGAATGAGGAAGTGCATTGAACATCAATGGATTAGAGGAAATAGACATATCCCAACAGTAATGAAGTATGGTTCTTTAGCTCGTGCTATGTGGGTATGCAAAGAATGTGGCAAAAGAAAAGTGTTTTGATAAGGAGGCAGAGAATGAGTATATTAAGTCATCGTGACGAGTTTTTGGATTTATATAAGTATTCCAAAAACAAAGAATTTGAACCAAGTAAGCCTACCAAAGAAACTGATATTTTAGGATTTACTTATACGAATAAATCTAATGAGGTGTTTCAAGCAGATAAAGAAGGAATGACTATATGGCTAAAAAACGGTGATATGGTTGTATATTATCCCAAACAGGAGGAGGCAGAGAATGAGTGACCACGTTGAAAGAATTATTACTATTATACTTGCTATCCTTATTGGTTTTTGTTTTGGGGTATCTGCAAGTAAAAAGTACTATTCCGCTAATATGTTCTGCCCTGAATGTGGTAGGCATTATCGAGATGTTGTCTATTGCGAGTATGACGGAACAGAGTTAAAGGAGATACAGAAATGACTAACAAAGAAGCCATTGAGATATTAACTCATATTAAAAACACACCACAGATAACTTGGACAAATGGAGCAGACGTTGCTTTTGACCTTGCTATCAAGGCTCTTGAAAAAGATAAATGTTCCTCTTGTAAGCATTATGATAAAGATTATGGAGAAACCTGTCTTAATCCTGAAGGAACTTGCCGTGTATTTGAATATGACGGTTATGAGGAGGCAGAGAATGAAAGAGGTTAACGGTGTAATCCACGTACGCGTGCCTGAATATCAGATAGGCGAAGAAGTTCGCTTATACTTCAAGGATACAATGAGCGCCAAGGGTATCTGCGAGGAACAGGGTGCGTGGGTGAATGCAGAGTGGGTGAAAGACCGTAAGAGATACAGGTGCTCGAATTGTGGGCATATAGCCGACAGGGTGCTAACAGTTGGCGGGCGTGTGATTGAACAGTTGAGCGCATTCTGTCCCGAGTGCGGTGCAGAAATGACCGACGAAAACACGTAAATTAGTGCTTGACAATATATACTTACAATGTTATTGTAAAGGTACATTAAAAACTCATAGAGAGGGGAAATCAAATGACATTAGAGACATTTTTAGGTTGTATCGGCGGGGAGACTGTTAAGGTCACGAATAAGCGTGGCGTGTTTCTCTACGACGGAGACAAGAACGCTATCAAGGCATATCATAATGGGATTCTTGATAAAGACATTTGTATGG
>Ga0247611_10000282_pt1 | contig 105561 bp, 86 predicted proteins | sample 177DNAGHGhighgp2_FD_192422 | JGI IMG/M metagenome (GOLD analysis project Ga0247611, IMG submission 192422) | Sheep rumen microbial communities from Palmerston North, Manawatu-Wanganui, New Zealand - 1770 DNA GHGhigh gp2 | ecosystem: Host-associated > Mammals > Digestive system > Stomach >... | reverse complement strand
TAAAATTTCATCTGTATTTATCACTACATAATTATTTCCGTTCACTCTTTCGTAGTCTATTTTCAAATCCTCATCCATCAAATATCTATTCATTTTCATTACCTACCATCTCCTTTAGTGCATTAACAATTCGAATCCACTTCTTGGGATTATTTACACTTATCATTACACTTGTGTTTATTGACTTACTAACAAATTTACTAACCAAAGGAAAAGTAGCATTAGCAGTGATTTTAGTACTACTTTTCTTTGAATCAACTTTTATATCTATGTCATTTAAAAAAAGCGACTTGGCTGCTATGTAATCCTTAACTTTACCGCAAAAAGCTTCTTCGCTTTCTTTTTTCTTATCTTCGCTATCATTTCCAACAGACAGACCATCCCATGAATTTATAAACTCATATTCATACTGAATTGCTGCCTGTTCTAATGCATTTTTTAATACTATCCTATCATGCATATACATACCCACTATGCAAATTGAAACTAACATCATAAATATAAGCGGTATAATAATGGCATTTTCCACTGTATACATGGCTTCTAGCCTTTTTCGTATAATATTCTTTATCTTCATAACAACATACTCCACTCAAGTGTAAATATAATTATTGATGAAACACATAAAAATGGAATAAATGGTATACTTCCTTTTTTTGATATCTTTTTTAGACAAAGTCCAATTATTACAAAAACAGCTGCAATAAGTGACGAAACAAAAAGAAGCACTAATCCTACAAAAAAGTCGTGCATTATCATAATTGAAAAAACAATAATACAATCTGCTAATCCAAGACATCTAGTTAAATATGCCACTAAGCTTAATATGCAAGTAAAGACCAGAATCAAAATATAGTTTTCAATCATTATTGTTTTGTTGAAGCATAAAATATTAACGCTTTCCAACACAATGCTTATGCACAAAAACAAACTAAGCATCCAGATACTTATAGATTTCTTTTTTATATCTACGTATCCCATCACTATTAAACTTACAATTGTAAAAATCTTAATAATACTGTCAAATCCTATAACGCTAAAAATATTATTCATGTTGACCTCCACATTTACTACAAGGGCGTCTGCTGCTTACACTTTCTAATGGAACTTTTTGGACATTTCTTTGTAGATGACTACACCTTGAAGATTGATGATATCTGCTGCCATAAGATGTGTAATAAACCGTTGTCCCTACACCTTTACAATATTCGCATTTATAATATATTCCTCCCGAAGCATTTCTTTTACTTTCTATTTCTTTTGAAGATGTAGATAAAATATCTCTTGTTAAATATGTACATTGACTGTCTTTATGATAAACAGATCCATCTGGAGTTATATACACATACTCAGTTTCACTGCTTTCGTCTTCTTTACTATTTTTAGCAAACTCATCATAATCTTCGCCTAACCATCCATCAGCTACTGTCACAGCTTTTTTCTTAATTAAGCCGATGCCAAAAATATCAAATGGATTTTTTATACAATAATCAATCACAACTTCTATCTTAGAATTATTATTTAATATAGAGCTTCTAAGTACAACTAATCCTGCATTGCCACCAACTATATCATGTTTGCTTGCGTAATCCGTACCCAGGGTATCTATAAACATTCCTAGAAAAATTGCATCATTTAATCCCATTTGAGCAATATTTACAGCTTTATTTCCATCTTCGTTTTCTTTAAGGGAATTTATATAAGGAGCATTTTCTTTTACATTTTCATAGATATATGCGTAGCTAGAGCATCTTCTAACTGTTTCATATAATGCTTCATGTACTTTTGTTTCAATTGCAACTACTTGCAAAAGGTGCATTATAGTCATTACTGCAAAGAGTAAAATCGGGATAACTATTGCACCTTCTACAGTAGCACTTGCTTTAAGGTATGCCCCTTTTATATTGGATTGAATCTTTTGGGGGTTATGATCACATTTAATCATTTATCTCTTTTTCCTTTCGTAACATTAAAGGGGCACACTAACTATTTACGGTAAGAATACGATATTTCTTGTGTGTAAATATTAGATGTCTCATTTTTTCTAAACTTGGCCACGCCCTTAAATGAGACTATATAATTCTTCATTCTAAAATTTGCGTGACCCAGTTCTATCATTTTTAATTCCATGGCTCCCATTGTCCTCATATTTTTAACACTTTTATCTGCAATCAGAAGAAGCATTCTTAAATAATCATCATAAGCTAACCCTGAATCGCTATTGCTATCATCTTTAAAATCCATGTTTAACATAGCATCCAAAGTCAAAACCCAGCTATCATCATTCTTTACCAAAGGGACTTTACCGCCCTTCATAAGTTTTTTTAAATCAACAATGCTTTCTGCATAAGCCCACACACCTAGAATTAAATACTGTCCTGCAATTATTACCGCCTCAATGCCTGTAAAGCCAAGCAAAGTTTGAGAAAGGATTCTAGCCTGACTTTTTTTCTCACTATCAGTAAGTAGATATGCTAAATTAGCACCTTCCCTTATTACTGACATTTCAAACAATGTTTTTGACAGATTTTCCTTATCCGATTTTTCTCCGCACAAAATATACTCTAAAACATAGTCGAGTTCGCCGGATTCCTGCTTTTGTAATTTTTCATCCTTAATCAAGGAAGCTGCACTATTAAAATGCATAAATAAATATTCATTATAGAGAACATCATCCTTGGCATCTTTAATGGATATTCCAGAAGATAATTTTTCATTTTTTATATCACTTGCTAAATCTGTATACGAGATTTTTTTAGTAGAAATTGTAGAATCATCTTCAATGATCATGCCTAAATATCCATTTTCTATTGTGGATTTTATATTTTTAATTTTGGATAATCCTTGATGACTTGATGAAAAATCGATAGCTGAATAATCGAATTTCAAGTCTGAATTAGAAATTGCAGATAAATTACCTTTTAATGAATCCAACGCAGTTCTATATTGCGTAATCTTATCTTGTGTAAGGGTGTCGCTTATATTATTTAGATTATTTTCTGCATTATTTAGATATGTTATGTTTTTTGAAAGACCACTTTTAATTTTCTCTATGTCACATAATTTTCTTTGTGCTGACACTCCATCCTTAGATATTTCCTTATAATCATCATTAAATGAGTTATATAAGTCATCTCCTAAGGTATCTTTATTGGTCTGAATCTTTGTATCTAGCTCATTTAGAGCTGTCATACTATTATCTTTTTCTCCAGAAAAGCCATTTGCTGCTTCAATACCTTTATTTGATACTTCCTTTGTAGATGTTACATATTCTTTTATTTTATCATAATCTCGTTTAAAAATATTGGCGTATGAATTATTACCATTTTGGTTACTTGCTTCATCGCCTATTTCTTCTAAACCATCAAGACAGGTATACATATCATCGATTATAGATTTCAAATCAATATATGCTAAATCACTTGAGTTTATGACATTATAGACTTTTTCATTATCAACAGCTGCTAAGGCCATACTTGCAGGTCCATAAACACCTCTTTTGGCATAGGCACTTCCTGAAAACTGTGGTTTTCCACCCTTTATAACTAAGCCATCTTCTGTTGTCTTAATACCTTCTACTAGCGTAACTAATTTCAAAGTGTAACTATCTAGTTTTGCTAGCTGTTCTTCTACATCTTCAATCTTATCAGTAATTTCTTTTGTAGCTTCTGCCTGTTTTACAGCTTCATCAGAATCCTTGAATTTATTAACAACATCCGCATACACTCCGTACTTCATATAACTCAAAATCTCATCATAAACTCCAGCACCGCTATTATCTGTTGCATATTCAACTTCATTTATCTGTAATCCATCAAGCATAACTTCTTTCCCCATATCAGATAGGTTCGCATTAATATATTTACTAAGCTTTGCCTGATTTCTATCAGCATTTTCTAATACAAATACATTGAATTCATCAAGACAATCGTTATGATATGCTGAAAAACAAGATTCACTAGCTAATATGCATGCCTGTTTAATTCTTGTATTTATGCTAACATCTGTTGCAGATTTTAATAAAGCTGCAATTAATGACAAAATTATAGTTAAACTAAGTGTTGCTAGAATTGTTATCTGTCCACTTAGTCTTTTATTCATAAGATTAGAAGTCCTTTGTTGCATTTGTCATCTTAGATAAAAGAGAAGTTACTAACGATGTAACCTGTTTTTTAAATAGACTAGCAAGGCCGATTAATACAATAATTATTAAAACTATCTCGATAACTCCCATTCCATCTTCTTCCTTCATAAAATTCATAAACTGCTTCATACTTTTTTCTTCCTTTCATTTTTAAAAAATCTATTCTAAATTCCAAATGATGATAATGCTGGTACCATTACTATTGCTAATACAATAGCTAACATTATTAACATTGGAAATAGAAGCTTGGTTGATGCTTCTTCACCTTTTTTTAGTGCTAACTGTTTTCTAATCGTAAAGGCTTGTCCCATTTCATCATCTAATAACTGGAGCAATTCTTTACTTCCCTTTTTAACACTACTTTCTAGTAATGATGCAAACTTCATATATTCCTTTATATTTACTCTTTTACCAAAATTCTGATAGCAAAGAGCTTCGCTTATACCTGCCTGCATATTACACTCTGTTTCATACATTTCATCATATATGGCATGTTTCTTTATTTTTCCTGATTTAACATCTCTTAAATAATCACTAACTATTTTTTTCCATGCCAATCTTATGGTCATCCCTGATCCTAACAATAAAACTATCTTAGAGACTACTTCTGAATAATCATATTTCATTTCCTGAATTCGTTTTGCAGCCTTTTGTCGTTCGTTATAATAATCGCTATAATAATATAAAAATACTGCTGCTACACCCATTAAAATATAGAAAAAGGGAGATGTAAGTCCAAGATTTAACCTATAGGAAAGTTGCTTGTCTAAAACCTTATCTGGTAAGGTGATTTCTCCATTTTCTTGAGAATCATTAACTTTACTATTCACCTTTTTAGCAACTATATTCTCTATTGTTTGATTTTTAGCATCCTGACGTGGTAACACTGTTATTTCATAATTAAACTCTGAATTGTAAGTTTCATAACTTAACACTGCTTTAAGATTTACCTTCTTTGATTCATTATCTTCAAAATTATAATTATCAACTTTGCCGTTATAATTAACCACTTCATAATCATTAGAATACCAGTCAACCTTAACAACATCATTACAACACCATGTAATTAAATTCAGATCCTGTCTTACTTCATCCAATGTCTGATTTTTTCCTAGTATTTTTTCATTAATCTCATCACTTGCTCTTTTGAAATAATCGGACACCTCTGATTCAGATAATTTTCTTGGCTCAATACTTAAATCTACCGTTGTTATTAACTTTCCATCACTGTCATAAACATCAATTTTTTCTTGTTTAACGTCGCTACCTGCTTCTGGTCGTTTTAACGTATTACCTTCGATTTGTGTCTCATTACTATTATTAATCCCTGTCATTATGGCCAGTAAAATCGATGCAGCAATAATTAATATGGAAGTTCTTATTTTTTTATTCGTTTTTATTAGATTAGGAATTTCCTTTACGTCGATTTTTTTCATATTGAATTTATTTGTGTCGATTTTTTTCAATATGTCTTTTGGTATTAACTTCACTTAATTACACCTCTATATTCATTATTTTTTGAGAAAGTCTAATAGATATCATGTAAAGCACAAGACATATGCTCATAATTACAACTCCCAAGGGATTTCCATATAAACACTCAAGATAACCTACTGATGTAACTTTCAAATAAATAACCATTACTAAGGGAATACACTCCATTACTCTTTGTTCCATCTTCTTTCCACTAATCATGGTATCTATTTCCGAAGCTATATACCATTTTTCTTGGATTTGACCACTTGTATTTTTAATAATCTGGATTAGATTTCCACCACTTCTTTTGGCGTATTTAAAGACTTCTGCAAAATATTTTATATCTTCTATATTAGACTTAATCGCAAATTCTTCTATAACAGTTTCGATATTTTCATTGCTTCGAATTCGATTCCTAATATTATAAAACTCTCTTGTCATTTCATCGTCTTTGCCATAATTTTTCTCTAAATCTATTGCTGCTTCTGTAAAAGCATTCTCTATTGAATAACCAACATCAAGGGCAAAAGATACTGCAAGCATTGCTTCCTTAAACTTTTCTGTAAATATCGACACTTTCTTTCGCTTCTTATCTTCTATCTCATTTTTTAGAAAAGCCAATAATAACGGGCTTATAATAAAAGCAATTAAGAAATTTCCATAAAAACAATAGGCAACTGCTAATAAAAATCCTATTCCTTTAGCAAGCATTACTATGTCGATTTCATTCCAATCTAATTCCAGCAGTTTGAAATTTTTCTTTACAGAAAACTTCCCTGTCTGTCCTTTTAAGATGCCCAATAATTTTTCCATGTTCATCTTCACCTTCTTCCACGAATTCAAATAAAGGATTTAACTTTATTTCTCCATTCTCATATCTAAGCACTTCTGTTATTTCAACAACTTTTCTTGATTTATCCCTCATTCTCTTTAAATGAACAATTAAATCAATTGCTGATCCAATCTGTTGCTTAATTGCTTCTAAAGGCATCTTAATTCCACTCATTAACACCATGGTTTCAAGTCTTGATAACATATCTTCTGATGAATTACTATGTCCTGTTGATAATGAACCATCATGTCCTGTATTCATACTTGTGAGCATATCAAGTGCTTCACCACCTCTACACTCACCAACCACGATTCTGTCTGGTCTCATTCTAAGAGATGACTTAATTAAATCTCTTATTGTTATTTCATTTTTACCTTCCACATTGGCATTTCTTGACTCTAATCGAACTAAATTATCTACCCTTTGTAACTGTAGTTCTGCAGAATCCTCAATTGTTATTACTCTTTCATCTTCTGGAATAAAATTAGATAGGGCATTTAGAAATGTTGTTTTTCCACTTCCTGTACCGCCACTTATGAAAATATTTAATCTGGCATTAACCGCCTTTTTTAAAAATAGAGCTGCTTCCTTTGTTATGGAATTATAAGCAATTAGTTTTTCAATACTTAAGGGAGTTTTATAGAATTTACGAATTGTTATTGTTGGTCCATTTAGAGCAACTGGTGGTAATACAATATTTACTCTTGACCCATCCGCTAAACGTGTATCCACAATAGGAGAACTTTCATTTACAATTCTATTGGCCATAGCTGCTATTTTTTGAGCTATGTCTTCTAGTTTCATTTCATTTTCGAACTTTCCTTCATAACGTTTAAGCTGTCCATTTTTTTCAATAAAAATATCATCAGGACCGTTTATCATTATTTCCGTTATTTGTTCATCATCAAGGAGCTCTTGTAAGAGATCAAGCTTCCTAATTGCATTAAACAATCGCATTTTTAGATTTTCTTTTACTTGTAATGGTAAGCGATGATTCATGGAATAGTCCATTATCTTCTGATCTATAATGGCAAATATGCTTTCTTCACTTGGCTCGGATGTCATATCGAGTTCGTTATAAATTTCCCGTTTTATCTTAGAAAAAACTTCATCTATGTTACCTACCATCCGCCACCTCTTTTATTCTTGCGAATGTCCTACTATACTCAATTCTATTTAGTATATCCTCATTCATACAGTCTTCCGATAAATCCACAAGCACCTCTCTATAGTTATCAAGCAATGAATTCATCCCTGTTTCATTCATATATGTAACCATTGAAACTTCCCTTGCCTTATCAAAATAGTTATGAACCTTTGGCATAAACAACTTATCGCATACCGCATATAAATTCCATGGTGATTTTACTCCGTTTCCCATATCAATAACTATATAAGCATATCCAAGTTCTTTACCAAGTAATTGAAAAAATACGACCAAATCCTCCACACCTATATAGGATATATCTTCTGCACACATTACAGGAGAAATATAATCCAATCCTTTCTCCTTATTAATACATTGTCCTATTTTTTCACAATATTGCATTTTGTTTTGTTTGAAATAATAGAGAGCATCTGAAAGACAATTCATTCGATTATCTGATAATATGCCTGATAAACCGGCAAACTCTTCAAGACTGACAAATAATGTTTGTCCTTTTTTAGAATAATACTTTGCTAGACCTAGGGATAATACTAAACGTTCACTGTTATTCATACCAACAACTCCCATGATCTTAGTTTCATTTAGTCTTTTGTTTTTTATTTTGTTATTGGAAACCCTTTTGATTAATTCATTAGTTGGCTGATATTTACATTCATATAGCACGTCGGAATCTACCATGTTTATATCTTCACTATCTTCACAAAGAACCACAATTTTTTTGGCTGATGCCATATTGTTCTCACAATAATATTCGTAAGTTTCCTCATTAATCATTAAAAGCTCAATTTTTACATCTTTCAAATAATCAATCAAATTATCCTTGTCTGTAAATACCTGAGCATTATACGTGAAATCCTCTGAATCATTTAGTGTACTCATAAGTCTTTTTGCGTAAGTTTCATCTGAATCATAAATAACACAATTATTATGTGACATTCAACACCTCATTTCTTTAGTTTAAAAAATAATCGAAATAATCAATCCCGTAAGAATTGCATAAGCAAAATGTATTCTATGTACCTTAAAGCCGAAATCTGAATTAACCACAACACTTTTCTTTAATGCTACTTCCACAGCACCAATAATTCCAGCAGCTATCATAGAAAACACAAAAACTTGTTTAATTTCACCTCCTAAAAGCAAACCAAGACTAAACAATAATTTTACATCTCCTGCTCCAATTCCACCTACTGTGTAAACTAAATATGTTATGAAAAAAACAGCCACAGCACAAACTAAATTCTCAAATAAATTAATTGGACAATGTAAAAAGTGCTCTGTTAAAATCAAAACTAGACTTACACATACAGCTATTAAATTAAGTAAATTAGGAATCTTGTATGATGAATAATCAAAATAGACTGCGATTAACGCAAGAATTAAAGCAACTACAACATTTAGTATAATAATATCGACCTCCTAATGTTGTGGTCAAGAAATACTATACATTCTAAATTATTAGTTGTCAACTGTTAAAAAGACAAAATCATATTTTTATGATATAGTAGTATTATATTTTTGTATTAATGGAGAAATTATGAAAAGAGAAAAATTATTCAAAGCATTACTAGCAACGGGTTTAGCATTACTTGTGCTTACATCTGGAATGCTAATACATTTACAAGCTAGTGGCGTTAATATTATAACTGGAAACTTAAACGAAAAACGAAGAAATGAGATTAAGAGTCAAGGTAAGCAAGAAGTTCTTACAGCTATTCAAGAGGAATACAATAATGGCTCATCTACAAATAATATGCTACGCAATATTTTTGATGGCTATATTGTTTATCAAGCAAATAGCAAATATAACTTCGCAAAAATCAACACTTCTCTTAATAAGTCTCTTATAAACAGCGATAATATTAAAGTTGATTCAAATAGTGGCTATATTAGCTATGAAGATTCAAATTATAAGTCTGTTGCAGGAGTTGACCTTTCTTTATATCAAGGTGATGTTGACTTTAGTAAGGTTAAAAATGCTGGTTTTGACTACTGTATGTTACGTGCCGGCTATAGAACTTATGGTGGTGGAATCGTTACAGCTGATAGTAAATTTGAAACATATGTATCTGACGCATTAAAGAATAATCTTGATGTTGGCGTTTACTTTTTTTCATCTGCAATTAACACAAGTGAGGCTAGGGAAGAAGCTAATTTTTTATTAAATGCAATAAGACCTTATAACATTAAATATCCAATAGTCATTGATGTAGAAGACATCACCACCGGAACATCCAGACAAGCTAGTTTATCTTCAGATGAATTAACAGAAGTTGTTAAGACCTTCTGTGAAACTATCTCAAATGCTGGATATTCCGTAATGATTTACTCTAATTTAAAAGGTTTTGTCGCTAATCTAAATCTTGAAGAATTAGAAAAATACGATAAATGGTTTGCAAATTATAGCCAAACCCCTTACTATCCTTACAAATTTACCATGTGGCAATATAGCTCAACAGGCAAAGTCGATGGCATTAACGGAGATGTAGACTTAAATATCTATCTAAAAGAAAAATAATTAGTTATCTCTACTTAAAATGTCTCTTTTAAATTTTAAGATCATCTCTCTTGTTAAGGATGTATTATCATCAGTAATATCTATATCCTTTGCGGCAACCCAGGTTCCTACTGAAAGTTCTTCTTCTTGTAACTTGATTGTGTCATCCCCATCAAGTTCACAATAGTAGCCTGAAAGTACGGAACCTGATAAGCCCCAAGGCTGACTCTTATAATAAGTGATATTCTTAACTTTAACGCCTACTTCTTCCATAACTTCACGCATAACGGTCTCTTCCATTGTCTCACCAATTTCAGTAAAACCAGCTACTAAGGCATAATTAGTGTATGTTCTTCCTGCATATTTTGTTAGAAGTATCTTATCTTTGTTAGTTACAGCAATAATACATGCTGGAGAAATCTTTGGATAAATTGTATTTCCACATTTTGGGCACTTTAGCATTCTTTCTTTAGTGTCATGTTCTAATGTTGTTGCACATCTTCCGCAAAATCTATTATCACGATACCAACCATAAAGATGAAATCCTGTAATTAAGGCGTGTCCCATTGCCTTATTTTTTAATGTTCTAAAATTATAAACCCCAACAAATTCATAGCCCTCTATAGGGGAAACATATTCTTTATGCACTTTTGTATCTGCCACTTCACCGAAAAAATCACCCTTTAAAGTTGCATCTTTTTTTATTGCAAGGAAAAATCTTTTCAAGTGTTTTACACTATCTAAATTATAAATATCACTGCTTTCATATAAGTTATCAACATTATCCACAATATTAACCCCCTGTTTTTGTGGATAACCTGCCTTGTATTCCACCATAGAAAATAGATATATATATGTGATATCTGATGTGTTATCAACATTATCCACATCGTTGTTCTTAGTTATCCCCGAAAGAAATTCACCATATTGTGGAAATGTTAGGTCATCTTCTCCATTTTTCTTAGCTAAACATGTGGCACCTGCAAAGCAAAAAATAATATCATTTTCTTCTGGTTTTAAGTTTTTGTATTGATTATCTAAGTGTAAAGGAAATATATCTTGTATCATAAAACACCGCCATTCTAAAATATCCCCACCAATAACTGGCGGGGAATTAAATTCTATAAATAAACTAATTCTTCCTTAGGAGCTTCACATGGTGTAACTTCTGTACAGTAAACTACTGGGCCTTTTTTCTTATAAGCCATCTGGAATTCATTCTTTACGGTACCAGTCACCATTACCCATTGTTTATTATCTAATTCCTTAATCTTATCGTAGAAACTAATATAACCAATAAATGATGTATCAGCAGCACAACATGTCATAACCTTACGACCTGGTACAAAATTTCTGTCCTTGAAATATTTATTTTTTAAGACCTGACCCTTAAATCTAACCGTTTTTCCATTGTAGACTTCTGGACGTTCGTTAACATCCATATACCAAATGCCATAGTCATCATCTTCAATTTCAATAACATCAGCGTTAACATCATATGGTAGCTGCTCAGATATAGCAACCTGCTCTCCCTTATCATCTTCAAAAACAATCTGAAGCGATGGATTAAGAGCCTTCACACTACGTCTAAAACTGCCTAAATCCATACCTGGCTTACATCTGTTAAATACTACTAAATCCACAAGCTTTACTGTCTCTGCAATAATTGAACGCATATTAGCCCACTGTAACTGGAACTGTTCAGCATTAATTAATGTAATTGCCTGATATATTTCCCAACCATGTGGTTTTTCTGTTTCATAAATAAGCTGTGGAGCCCACATACCATTATATTCAACAAGTACAATCCATGGATTATACTTTTTATCTAATTCAACTAATTTTTCATATGTAAACTCTTCTTTTTCAAGCACAACCATATCAATTCCATTATCCTTAAGGAATTTCTCTGAGTACTCTTCTTCGCCTTCTTCTAACACAATTAAAAGCTTCTTCTGTGCTTCTTCAAACTGGCCCATTTCAACTGTATCAACGATAAAACTTGTTTTACCACTATCCAACTGACCATTAATTAAAAATATAGGAATCTGATATTGCTCTTCCTGTGCCATTTTATCCACCTTTCTAAAAAAGGTGCGACATAAAAATAAACATCGCACCTATTTCTAACACAAATTATATTGTCTGTTTAATTTGTAAAAAATTTACCTATCATCAAATTATAACTTAAATAATTCCTTTAATTTAGCTTCATTAAGCTTAGAACCAATTACGCAAATTCTACCTGTAAAGTCTGGCTGACCATCTCTAATTTCATATTCACCTGGTACTAAATCGAAGTTAAACCAGTTACCTTCATTAGACTGAACCATACCCTTTGTTCTAAGAATAATACCGTATTCTGTAGATTCAGATAATTCATCAAGAATTTCATCTAAATCAGCCTTGCTAAACTTGTTAGCTGTTTCAACACCCCAGCTCTCAAATACTTCATCTGCATGATGGTGGTGATGGTCATGATGATGTCCACATGAGCATTCTTCTCCATCGTGGTGGTGATGTTCATGATCATGTTCTTCATGCTCATGATTGTGGTCATGGTGTTCATGATCATGTTCTTCATGCTCATGATCGTGGTCATGGTGATCGTGGTCATGTTCTTCATGGTCATGGTCATGATGGCATTCTTCACCGTCTTCATGATGATGTCCGCATGAGCACTCTTCTCCGTCATGATGATGATGTTCATGTTCATGTTCTTCATGAGCTTTTTCTGCTGCTTCTGCAAGCATCTGTAACTCAAGATTAGAAACATTTTCCATAGCACCAAGAATTGTATCACCTGAAATATCATCCCAAGGTGTTGTGATTATATGTGCTTTTTCATTTAATGTTCTGATTAATTCAATAGCCTTATTAAGCTTTTCTTCTGTAATATTCTGTGTTCTACTTAAGATAATTGTTCCAGCATGTTCAATCTGGTTATTAAAGAATTCACCAAAGTTCTTCATATAAACCTTAACCTTAGAAGCATCTGCAACTGTAGAAGCACTGTTTAATGTGATTTCATTCTCAATATGAAGATCCTTAACAGCCTTAATAACATCAGATAATTTACCAACACCTGATGGTTCAATAATAATTCTATCTGGATGATATTTATCAACAACTTCCTTTAATGAAGTACCAAAATCACCAACTAATGAACAACAAATACAACCTGAATTCATTTCACGAATTTCAACGCCAGATTCCTTTAAGAAACCACCATCAATTCCTATTTCGCCGAATTCATTCTCTATTAAAACTACCTGTTCCTTATTAAGATTGCTATCAGCAAGAAGCTTCTTAATTAAAGTTGTCTTACCAGCACCTAAGAAACCTGAAATTATATCTACCTTAGTCATTTTAAAAAACCTTCTTTCTACAAAATTAAATTGTGTGTAATTGATATTAGTACTTATTTAGCTTCCTTGTCAAGAATACAACTCTTATTTAAGAATTAATTTATAATTATTGCTAAACAAATCATTAATATCAGTTAGATATACTAAACTCATATTTTATTATACTATTCTTGTCAATCCCTTTTAAAACAAATGATTATATAGGCAAAATATGTTTAGTTATTCACCTCTGCTAAGTCTTAGTTCTTCTGCAAATTCACTTATTTTTCTAAGTCTGTGATTTACCCCTGACTTTCCAACGGGAGGTATTAACATTTCCCCTAATGCTTTAAGATTTGTATCTTGATTTTCTAGTCTTAATAGGGCAATTTCTCTTAAGTTAGGTTTGAGTTTATCAAGCCCAACTGTATCTCTAATATACTCAATATCATTAACCTGCTTAACTGCTGCCTCTATAGTTTTATTTAAATTGGCCGTTTCACAGTTAACCTTTCGATTAATGTCATTACTTATACCCTTATAAATCATTATATTAAAAAGTTCCATTTGAAGAACTACTGCGCCCATTAAATTCAACACATCTGTAATATTGTTGCCTTCTTTAATATACACGACAAAATTATTTTTTCTTTGTGTAATCTTAGCATCAAGATTAAAGAAGTTAAGAATCTCTGCTAATTCAAGAGCGTCATCTTCAAAAGCACATACTATTTCATAATGATATGACTTATTAGGATCACTTATAGAGCCAGCTGCAAGAAAGGCACCTCTTATAAAAGCCTTTTTGCAACAGTCTTTCTGAATAATACGAGGATCTATAAACTGCTCATTTATAGATAGAAAAGTGTCATCACACCACTTTATTGTCTGTAGAATATTAGCAACTAACTGTTGCTTCATAATTCTAATAGTAACAAGCTTACTTCCCTTTATTTCATAGGATTTATTTATATCAGATTCCTTAGCATCAAAAAGGCTTTTTAAAAGCAGCTCGAATTTTTCAATAACTATTGGGTTCTCTATTAAACTTTCAATGCCAATTAATCCTTCATCTGTCTCAACCACATGAGCTGTAAAAGCCATAAGTCCTGCGAACTCTGCAATTTGACAATGTCTTGCAGTGTCCATTTTATTCAATAATTCTTTTTTTACATCTAACGAAAAAGACATTTCTAACCTTTCCTCTTCGCATCTTTTTCTATATCACGATGCTCGATTTTACATCCATATTCTAGTTCCCATATAATCTTATAAATTTCATTAGCAAGAGTTACAGATCTATGCTTACCACCTGTACAACCAATGGCAATTACTAAATTATTCTTACCTTCTTTAACATAATTTGGAAGTAAGAATTTAAGCATATCTTTCATCTTCTCTAAAAATTCTTTTGATTCAGGTGCCTTTAATACATAGTCCTGAATAGGCTTGTCATTACCTGTTAGGGGACGCAATTCCTGAATATAATATGGATTTGGAAGGAAGCGCACATCAAAAACCAAATCGGCATCTGATGGTATTCCGTATTTAAAGCCAAAAGACAATACAGTAACAAAAAGATTATTAAACTTCTTATTATGAATAAAAATCTTCTCCATTTCAGCCTTAAACTCTCTAGTTAACATATTACTAGTATCTATAATTATGCTTGATCTTCTTCTAATAAAATCTAAGCGTCTACGCTCTTCTTTAATTCCATCTTCAATTCTATTATCCTTAGCAAGTGGATGAGTTCTTCTAGTTTCTTTGTATCTCTTAACTAAAACCTCATCATTAGCATCAAGATATAGAATGCTACAATTCACATTATTAAGCTGGTTAATTTCATCTAACACAGCATCTAACTCCTTGAAGCCATCACCACTACGAACGTCAACTCCAAGTGCAATATTTTCATAACCACCCTCACCCTTAGAAGCAATTGTAGCAAACTTCATAATAAGAGAAATTGGCATATTATCTACGCAATAAAATCCCTCATCCTCTAGTACATTCAAAGCTGTACTTTTTCCAGCTCCGGACATGCCGGTAACTATTATCATTCTCATATTTTGCTCCTTTCAGGTAAACACATTAAATCATTTTATGTATTTATTAGAACCCTACTTTAATAACCTCTAATTCTAAGTCTACACCATTTTTTTCTTTAACCACGGCTCTAACCTTGTCTGTTAATTCAATAACATCACTAGCTGTGGCATTTCCTACATTAACAACAAAGCCGGCGTGCTTATCTGATACCATAGCACCACCAACCTGTAAGCCTTTAAGACCTGCCTCATCTATAAGTTTAGCTGCAATATAGCCCTCTGGACGCTTAAATGTGCTGCCTGCGCTAGGAAAATTAGTAGGCTGTTTTTCTCTTCTTTGAGTATTAAAATCGTTAATCTTAGCCTTAATTTCTCCTGTTGTTGACTTACCAAGCTTAAATGTTGCATCTAATATGACATAGTCTTTATTAGCTAAAATACTTGTTCTATAGCCAAACTTAAGCTCTTCATTAGATAATGAAACAACTTCACCTTCTGGAGAAATTGCTGTTACACAAACTAAGCAATCCTTTAATTCTCCACCATAAGCGCCAGCGTTCATACGAACACCACCACCAATAGTTCCTGGAATACCTGTTGCAAATTCAAAACCTGTTGCTCCCATTCTAGCTAAATAATTTCCAACACTAGACATAAGCTCACCAGATGTAACTCTAATAGTGTAAACATCATCAGTGTTTTCCAATGTTTCCATACCCTTAAAGAACTTCAATGAAACGATTACACCATCAAATCCACTATCACTAACTAACAGATTACTACCATTACCCATTACAAAATAATTAGTTTTTGTTTCTCTTAAAAGTCTTATTATTTCAATTATTTCTTCTCTTGTACTTGGAAAAACCAATATATTACATGGTCCACCAATTCTAAATGTTGTATAGTTCTTTAAATATTCCTTCTGAAAAATTCTAGAATCACCAACTATACTCTTAAGTCTCTCGTAAATATCTATCATAAAATCTCCTATTATTTTCTTATTTGTAAAAAAAAGACACATGAAAACAAGGAAAAGTTGCGGCCATTTCTAGCTACAACTTCCCCCCTAATTCATTCTAACTCATATAAAACAAATATTAATTAATCGTCTTCTTCTTCACCCTTCATAAGGTTCTCCTGAACACGTCTATATAACTCTACTGCTGCATTATATCCCATCTTTTTCTGTCTATGGTTAACAGCTGCTGCCTCTACAATAACAGCTAAATTTCTACCAGGTCTAATTGGAAGAGAATGACACACAACCTTATTACCAAGGTATTCTGTATATTCTTCCTCTAAACCTAAGCGGTCATATTCCTTATCCTTGTTCCAATCTTCAAGCTTAATAACCATATCGATTTCTTGAGTCTCTTTAACTGATTCAACACCAAAAAGAGTCTTAACATCAATAATACCAATACCTCTAAGCTCAATGAAATATTTAGTAACACCAGGAGCTGAACCCACTAAAGTTTCATCAGAAACTTTTCTGATTTCAACAGCATCGTCAGTAACAAGTCTATGACCTCTCTTAATAAGCTCAAGAGCAGCTTCTGACTTACCAATACCTGATTCACCAGTTATTAAAACACCTTCACCATAAACATCTACTAAAACTCCATGAATAACAATACATGGAGCAAGCTGAACTTTTAACCATCTAATAACCTCAGCTGAAAAAGAAGATGTTGTATCATGGGAACTAAGAATAGGAATTCCTAGCTTATTGGCCATATCAATTACTTCCTGCTCTGGTCGTAATTCACGACAAAAAATCAAGCAAGGAATATTACTAGATAATAACTGAGAATATCTAGATAATCTCTCCTCTTTTGTTAAACTCTCAAGATATCTATATTCCACATTACCAATAATCTGTAATCTATCATTGTCAAAGGATTGGTAAAAACCTGTTAACTGAAGTGCAGGACGATTTATTTCCGGAACATGTACCCATATTCCAGACACGTCAATTTCTGGTGTTAAGTTAGCTAGCTGCATTTTATCTATAATTTTGGATAATCTCACCTTTTCTTTTCCGTTGGTAGTTCCACCCATTGTGAATCCTCCTTGCATTTTGTTAATAGTAATCCTTACTACTAATATCTATATCATTTATTTAAAGTTTATCACAGCTAATATGACTTTTCAACGACAGTATTAGCTAACTAATGGAAAAAGCTATAAATATTTTCAGCCAATTCCATAGTTATGCCATCAACCTCCATAAGTTCTGACACAGAAGCATTTCTAATCTTATCAATATCTAAAAATGCCTTCATTAAAGCCTTACGTTTAACTGGTCCTATTCCCTTGATGTCATCAAGTATTGATTTAACCTCATACTTACCACGCAAACTTCTATGATAGGTAATAGCGAACCTATGGGCTTCATCCTGTACTCTTGTAATTAATTTAAATCCTTCTGAATGCTTATTTATTGGGATCTCAACATTGTTATAATAAAGCCCTCTTGTACTGTGGGTATCATCCTTTACCATACCCGCAACAGGAATATTAAGGCCTAGAGAATCAAGAACCTCCAGAGCAATATTTACCTGACCTCGGCCACCATCCATCATAATAATATCTGGTAATTTAGAAAAGCCTCTAGAATCTTCACTACCTTCAAGTTCAGCAAGACCTCTGCTAAATCGTCTAGTTAACACCTCACGCATTGACTCATAATCATTAGGTCCCTTAACAGTTCTAATCTTAAACTTGCGATAATCGTTTTTCTTAGGCTTACCATTTTCAAATACAATCATAGAACCAACAGACTCTACACCACTTGTATTGGAAATATCATAAGCCTCCACTCTCTTAAGATTTTTAAGATGTAACCAAGACTCAATTTCCTTCATAGCGCCAATAGTTCTTTTTTCTTCAAGTTTAATCTTCTCCGTATCTTGATTAAGAACCATCTGTGCATTCTTATAGGCAAGTTCAACCATTTTTTCCTTATCACCCTTTTTAGGAGTAATAAGACTAACTTTTCTATGCTTAAGCTCAGTAAGCCATTCAGTTATAATATCCAATTCATCAATTTCTTCCTGTAGCATAATAATGTTAGGAATATACGGGGTTCCGCCATAATACTGCTTAATAAAATTAAGGATAATATCACTTCTTGTATCACCAGTTGCCACTCTCATATGAAAATGCTCTCTACCAAGAAGCTTACCATCTCTAATAAAGAAAATCTGCACAACCGCATCTTCGCCATTAGAAGCACAAGCAATAACATCTCTATCAGTTGGATCATCTGCTGTAATCTTCTGCTTTTGTGCTACCTGCTTAACAGAATTAAGTAAATCTCTATACTTTGCAGCTTCTTCAAATTCTAGTTTTTCTGATGCATCTAACATTTTTTCATTTAGGGAATCAAGAATTTCTGCGTAATTTCCGTTAAGGAAACTAATCACACCCTCAATTCTTTCTCTATATTCCTCAGTATTTATATAGCCTTGGCAAGGCGCATCGCACTGCCCAATATGATAATTAAGACAAGGTCTTTCTTTACCAATATCCGCTGGCAATTTACGGTTACAGGTTCTTACCTTATAAAGCTTAGTTAAAAGCTCAATTGTGTCCTTAACTGCATAAGAAGACGTATAAGGGCCAAAATATTTTCCTGTTCCATGCTTCATAGTTCTTGAAAATAGCACTCTAGGATATGCCTCATTAACCGTAACCTTAATAAAAGGATAAGTCTTATCATCCTTAAGCATTGTATTATACTTTGGTCTATGTTCTTTAATAAGATTATTCTCAAGCACAAGAGCTTCAAGTTCAGAGTCTGTAATAATATACTCAAAATAAGCCACACGAGACACCATTTGAATAATCTTAGGTGAATGATTTCTGTGGCTTTGAAAATACTGTCTCACCCTATTTTTCAAGATTTTGGCCTTGCCTACATATATAATATTGTCAAATTTATCATGCATAATATATACTCCAGGCTTAGCTGGAAGTTTCTTTAATTCTTCTTCTAAATCAAACATAATTTAATCTTCCCATTACCAATGATATTTACAATTCTCTTTGCTAATTCGCTCTACTTATATTATATATTTGAAAAAGATATTCATCAATTGGATACAATATAATTTTATCATTTATTAATTTCTATTCTAATTCTAACGCTTCGCATTACACTTTTCTGTTGATGAATATATATATATATATTATAATCATATTAGTAGTATACGTGACAATTTAATAACTTTTATTTACGAAAGGGGAATTATATGCATTCTATTATTACAAACACAAAAAAGATTGTATCTCTTGCTTTGTGCCTTATTCTCTTAATAATAGGAACTAATTTCTGGATAACTAAAGCAGAAGATTCACAGACAGGTAATTCACAGACAAATGATTCGCAGACAAATGATTCGCAGACAAATGACTCGCAGACAAATGATTCGCAGACAGGTTACAAACTAATAGTTTCTTATGATGTTACTGACAATTCCATAAATGAATCAAATTATTTTTCCTACACTACAGATGGATCTAAATGGGAAAAAATAACAGCTAACGGTACTTATAAAAATGTATTAGCTATAAAACTAACTCTTGATCAAAACCACAGTCTTGCTAATGAGACCAGCATATGCAGTGTTAACAACAACAATAATGTAACCACGCTAGATATGTCAAAAATAATGAATAATTTAACGGCTAATAAAGGATTTACTCTTACTGGCGATAATATCGATAGATTTGAAATCAATCATATAAACTTTAATCAAACATCTAATCAACCTGATTCACATAACAATGACGAACCAAATAATAACTTTAAATTTAATGGAACCGTCTATCTTGTATGGCAAGCAGACAACCATATTTACTACCACAAATTTGTTTTACCTATTGATAAGCCAACAGAAGAAACCAAGGTTCCTATTGACACTGTTACTGCTGATAACGATAACGATAATAATGTTACTTTCGAAATTGGTAACCCTTATGAATTCTGTTATAAAGAAATAGATGAGCTTATAAATGCTCAGAACTTAGAAGGCACAGGACAACTAGAATGGCTACGTGAAAATGGCTACACAATTGATCCTTGTGGTGCTAACTGCACTTCAAATTCAATATCAACTAATGGAGATAGAGCCTTTAGATTAACGATTTATAATAATGATTATCAGAGTTTCACTTTGGAAGCTAATGGAACTACATATAAAACTAACGCAGATGATCCTATTCTAACAAATAACAATATGGATTTAAGTGATACTACTGCTAATAAACCAGCTGAAATGAATGCTTTTCTGCTTAACGATACTATTAAAATCACACCTGATAGCCTTGGTTCTAGTTGTACAATTAGCAGCATTAATGCCCTTAATGTTCCTAATACAGATGCTATAGTAATAAATGATTCTGGTAAAATAGAATTTAGGTCTAACTATTATAATAATGTAACATTTAGAATAGTAACCAATGATAGCAAAGAATACTTTGTTAAAATAAATCGATATAACACTTTAATTTCAGATAGTTTGGTTCATGGCATCTCCAATAGCAATAAAATATATGCCAATATTTACTATGATACTGCACTAAACCCTGGAGATTTAGAAGTAAGAGTTAAAGTTGTATATAAAAATGGTTCAACAGAAATTAAAAAGGCAGACCTTTCTAGTGAGACTTACTTGCCAAACGGCGATAAAGAAAATGGAACTTATACAACAAAAGACTGTACCAACTTAAAAATGTCTACTTTTTACATTTCATCTTTTAATGTAGCAGACGCTTACTTTACTGTAATAAATAAATCTGATAACACTATTCTTTCTGGCTCTGGTTACGGATTACACTATAGTGTTGCACAGAGAAAAACAATTTACTAGGGGAGGATACTAACATGAAAAAATATATACAACAACTTATCATTATCGCATGCCTAATTACATTATTAATTCAACCTTATAAGTTAAAAGCTGCTCCTAGTATTAATAAACCCGAAGTAACAGCAAATAATAGCACGCTAACAGTAAATGGAAACGCAAATGGGGCTCTCGCTGTTGCAGTTACAATTAAAAATGCTAATGAAGACATTGTTGATTTCCAGACTGTGTCTACTGATTCAAATGGAGATTATGTTGCCATATTTACAATAACTACTTCTGGTACATACACTGCAACAACAAGTGATTACGACTCAAATGCAATTTCAATACCAAGCGAAGCAATACAAATAACCGTTCCAAAAGCATCTTCAAATATACTCGAGCAAACAACTCAAGCAGAAACAACAAACACAGAAACAACAAAAGATAATATAACTGAAACTGTAAGTCAAAGCATTTCAGATGAAGATAATTCCACATCTGAAAACGGCACTGGAGCAAGTACAGGCGATACAAATAGCTTTTTATTATACACTGTCCTTTTAGTACTATCCCTTAGTTTATGTGCCACTCCTCTAGTCCGAAAAGAAAAATAATCACATAACAATCAATTATAAATAAGGCTAATAGAATAACTACTTAATTTGGTTATTCTATTAGCCTTAAATTTTTTTGCTACTTACCCTATCAGTTGATATTTTAAAAGTATTCTATTAAAATATAAGCAAAGATATGTGAATAATTAAATATAAAGGAGAATGCGTATGAAAAATGGCAAACTTATATTTAAACGTTTGGCTTGCTTTTTGTTGACTACTATATTTATTGTTTCCTTAAACAGCACTAAATATACGAAACCAATAAAAGCAGATAATGAAACACACACATTTAGTATTTCGCCAAGTTCAGCATCACGAATTTATGTACTCACTAAGAAAAAAGCCGGCGAAAGCTACACGATACCTAATAATAACTATAATCTTGATTTATCTAACACAAGTAAGACATCCCCAGCAGAAATAACAGAATTTATATATCATGAAACACTAGTAATAAAACCTGACACAAACAACACAGCACAAATAAATGATATAAAAGCACTAGATGTAAAAGAAGGTGCCGTCACTATTACAGCGCAAAACGATAATAGCTATACATTAAAATTCAATTCTTTTTTTTACGACAACGTAGTATTTGAAATAACTGATTCAAGCGCCAAGAAATTTTATTTAAAAATAAATCGCTTTATAAGCATATTTTCTACAAACTATGACAATATTAATGATCCAACGCCTGAAGTAAAAAAAGTTTACGCTAACACTTATGTTAAATCCACTGAAGAAGTAGGTTCAGAAAGAATTGGGATTGACACTGTTGTTAAAAAAGTTTATAAAGATGGCAGCTATGAATATTGCCATGCCAATAAAGAAACCGTTAGCGGAACTTCATATGCAATATATGATGATGCTGATAAATATAGATTGTGTCAATTCTCAGTTGAAGTCGATTCTAATGTTAAAGAATTATATTTCTTAACAACAAGACCGCAGTGGACTTCGAAAACTAATGGTATGATAACTGGATCTGGCATGGGTGTTAAATATAACATAGCAACTAAAAAAACAACATATTAATTAGGAGTATGTGTATGAAAAAAAGAAAGATATTACTATTACTCGCATTGGTTATTCTATTAACCTTAAGCAAATATAAAGCTATAAAAGCTGGGAATATTCTTACAATTACGGCAACAACCAGTGATGAGAGAAACATACATATATTAGGAACAACTGACCCCTCTATCTATGCTGTAATACTAGGCATATATTCCATGGATCTAGAATTCTTTATTTTAACGCATAACCCAAATGTAACAGAGGAAGAAATCCAACAATACATACAATCTCATCCAAACCTACAGCTTTATACATTAATGGATATTCGTTCTATAGAGGTTGCCAACGGAACTTTTGATACTACAATAGACCTAGGCCCAAATCAAAATATAGATATAAAAAATTATAAGTCTCTCCTATATGTATATGCTTCAGATTATGACGGTGGTAATAAACTTGAAACAATTGTACAATACATAAATAACGCCCCAACTAATCAAGTAACTGAGTCAGAAAAATCTACTGAAGAAACAGCTAATACAACAACCGAGCCAACTACAACAATCGAAGAAAGCAGTGAATCAGAGGCTATTACAGAAATTGAAAGTACAAGAAGAGCTGATTTAGCAGGAGATGCTGATAATATTGATAATAATATTGATAATAATAATGTTAATACCAGTGACTCATCTAGACCTTTTATTTATTCCTTATTACTAGTTATGTCAATTACATTAATTTTTAATCTAAGAAAAAATAAAGACTTATTATAAATAAAAAGAAGCAGATATTCTAAACTGATATGTACCCTCTTAAGTAGACAAGGTAAATAACCAAATCTACTTAAGGGGGATCATATCACAAAGAATACTGCTTCTTTTTTATATATTTTTTATAATCTGCACTAACTACAAATTATAAATATTTCTTAAGAGTTTCAACCTTATCAAGATGCTCCCATGGTAAATCTACATCTGTTCTACCAAAATGACCATAAGCTGCTGTCTGCTTATAAATTGGTCTTCTAAGATCTAACATCTTTATAATACCATTTGGTCTTAAATCGAAGTTTTCTCTTACAATTTCAACTAACTTCTCTTCTGATAGCTTACCTGTTCCAAATGTATCTACTCTAACTGATGTTGGAGTTGCAACACCAATAGCATATGATAACTGGATTTCACATCTATCTGCAAGGCCTGCTGCAACAATGTTCTTAGCAACATATCTTGCTGCATAAGCTGCTGAACGGTCAACCTTAGTACAATCCTTACCAGAGAAAGCTCCACCACCGTGTCTTGCAGCCCCACCGTAAGTATCTACAATAATCTTACGTCCTGTAAGACCTGAGTCACCATTAGGACCACCAATAACGAAACGGCCTGTTGGGTTGATATAAATCTTAGTATTCTCATCAATCATGTTCTGATCTACGATAGCATCAATTACATACTTCTTAATATCAGCGTGAATCTGTTCCTGAGTTACATCTGCAGCATGCTGGCTTGAAACTACGATAGCATCAAGTCTTACTGGCTTGTCGTTCTCATCATATTCTACTGTAACCTGAGTCTTACCATCTGGTCTTAAGTAGCTAAGTGTTCCATCCTTACGAACCTTAGTTAACTGAAGAGAAAGCTTCTGAGCTAAATTAGCTGAGTATGGCATAAATTCAGGTGTTTCATTAGTTGCATAACCAAACATCATACCCTGATCGCCAGCACCTGTTTCTAAGTCATCCTTACCATCTCTTGTTTCAATAGCATTATCAACACCCATAGCAATATCAGCTGACTGCTTATCAAGAGCAACCATAACTGCACATGTGTTACCGTCAAATCCCTTATCAGATGAATCATATCCAATATCTGTAACAGTCTTACGTACAATTGCTGGGATATCAATATTAGCCTTAGTTGTAACCTCACCCATAACCATTACAAAACCTGTATTAGTTAATGTTTCACAAGCTACTCTTGAATATGGATCCTGTTCAAATAATGCATCTAAAATAGCGTCTGAAACCTGATCACAGATTTTATCTGGATGTCCTTCTGTTACTGATTCTGATGTAAATAATCTTTTTTCCATTATTGTATAATCTCCTTTCATACTAAAAAAACGTGCTTCTTGAATATCTTTTATATCTTAATAAGAGATCTCACATAAAAAAAAGGCCCTCAAAAAGGACCCGAAATACAAATTCAGACTCCTCTTATTGTTCGAAATTATCTCGCTCAGGTTGGCACCTTCCTCTAATCTATGTTAGAGGGGTTGCTGGGTTTCATCGGTCCTATGTACCTCCACCACTCTTAATAAGGGATATAATCAATATTCACTTAATATTGCAAATTACCATCTGCTATACTTGAATCATATAATATATATATACATTAGTCAAGTTAATATACTAAACTATATATAAAAACCCCAGAGTAGGTTTCCCTACCCTGGGTAAAAAAATGAAGAAGGAAGTTATAAAGCTAATTAATAATTGCTGTTATCTCAATTTCCGGATGCTTAACCATATCTACTAACTCATCACCAATCATAACAGTTGGCCTTGATAAAGCATTCTCGTTAATAATAACAACCCTACCAACTCTTCCATCTGATAATCTAATATCATTATTTATGTAAGAAGAAACAATATTTTTTAAAAAAGAAAGTGCAATAGCTGGATCGTACTTTGAGAAGGTGTCAGCATGCATCATCTCAACAACCTGGAAAGGACATATAGCCTTTCTATAGACCCTGTTAGCTGTCATAGCATCATAAACATCTGCAACAGCCATAACCCTAGCTACATATGGAATTTTATCACCCACAAGTCCAAAAGGGTAACCTGTTCCATCATATCTTTCATGATGAAGTAAACATGCTTCTTTAGCCTCTTGTATAATATTTTGATCTCGTAAAATCTCATAACCGAGATTTACATGCTTCTTCATTATGGAATACTCATTATCTGTTAATTTACCTGGTTTTGTTAATATTTCCTTAGGAATCTTAACCTTACCAATATCATGAAGCATACCAGCAACAAAAAGATTTTTTGCATCTTCATCTTTAATGCCTAACCATCGCCCTAATACAGATGCAATTAAAGCTACATTTAAGCTATGGACATATGTTAGATCATCATATTTGCGCATACTATGAATCATATCTAATAATCTAAAACTATTGCTATTGCTGCTACTGTTTATAATATCCATCGGACTATTAAGTATTTTATTAGTATCAATCTCTTTATGATCTTCAACGATGCTTTTAAATTCTTCCTTAAGAACGTCTACTGATTTTTCAAATTTTTCCTCAAAAACCTTAAAATCTTCAGATTGTCTAATCTTGTCAAAATACTGAATACTCTCTTCAGACTCTTCTACTTGTGGAACGTCTGAATTAGTTGTTGCATTCTCATCATAAATTTTTATCTCAAGAACCTGATGGCTTGAAATGTCTGAAATAGATTTCCAATCCAATACAGTATCCTTTTTTACCAGGAGATTTCCTTCCTGTGAAAAAACATCGGCCGATAATTTCATGCCTGCTTTAGCGTCAAAAATAAATATTACGGCTTCTTCCATACAATTCTCCTTATCGTCCGCTAGGCTATAGTAATATTATATAATTTACAGTATCCTTAGTCAACAAACAATTTAAAAAATTAAATCACTAAAAAAAGAACCTCTCAGCAGCTATTGTATAACGCTCTCCACGTCCTACGTTCTCCTTGAGGTTCTTTAATAACAAATTGTATTATTTATCCACGTAATCCATTTATGACACTTAATTCATCCACAATTACGCTATCAAATTCCATATTACCATCTATAACTCTAACATCATTTATTGTATTATTAACTTCTGTTTGAGTTGTAGCAAGCTTACTTAAATTATTAATTTTAATAGCCACAAACGTCATGCATAAACCAAATAACACAATAAATAAATCAATCTTTATTCTCTTGATTATATCACTTCTAGTAGGCTTATGTTCTTCTTCGTAAAACATATCGTTTGTACTTAGTATCTTAAAAAACTCCATAAAAGCAACCTCCATTTTACACCCCTAAATTTACCTACATTTTCCTTATTTATTCCCTGTACTAAATTTATCGGACGATTGCCTTATAACTTAACCCCTTATATGGATTTTTTTATTGTCTTAGGTATATATCTAATTTCAGAAACTGTGTAAACCGTTATAAAAGCCTTAGGATCTGTTTCTTCAATAAAACACATAAGTTTTTGATATTCCATCTTAGAAACAATACATATAATCTCATTTCTTCTTTTTAAATCATAAGCCCCAATTGCTTCATAAATTGTTGCGCCACTCTTTAAATCGTTCAAAATGAAATCTCTTATCTGTTCTTCTTTTTCAGAAATAATACACACTCTACGTTTAATATTCTGACCAAAAATAAAATGATCAAGAACAAGTCCGTTAAGGTAAGTACCAAATAGTGATAAAATAACAGACTTTGTATCATAGAAAAATATTGTCGAACAAGCTATAACAATGCCGGCAAGACTCATAGCCTTACCTAATTCAATCTTTAAATATTTATTAAGCACCTTTGCAACAATATCCATTCCACCTGAACTTGCATTGTCATTAAAAAGCATTGCACAGCCAAAACTTCCAATGCATATATAAATCACAACATCAAGAAATGCATCATTAGTAAATGATACATTGTCTGGATGAATATGCTCAAATAAAGCAAGGAATAAAGGCAACATAAGGGATGTATAAATTGTCTTAAATCCAAACTCTGAACCAAATAATGCAAAGCCAACAATTAACAATATAAAATTCATAATAAAAGCCAATTGTGACACTGAAAGTGGCAATACATTATTAAGAAGTATTGCAAGGGCTGATACACTTGAAATAGCTGCCTTAGATGGCTCCATAAAAAAATACACACCAAAGGCAATAATAAATGTGGCAAAGCCCATATAGATTAAATCTTTAATACATTCACCAACAGATGAATATGTCTTATTAAGCTTAAGTTTACTTAGAAGATTCATTTTTAGCTCCTTTGTAATTTTTAGGATTTCTGTAATTTTTTCTATTGTTATTATTTCTATTATTATTCTTATTACCGTTATTATGTCTGTTAAACCTGTCGTGTCTTCCTCTATTAAACCTTCTAGGCTTATTTGACTTAGATGCTTTAATACTTCTATCTAGGTCAATTGACCAGTCAGTTTTATATTCAGGTATTTCCTTATTTATTAATTTTTCAATTGCAATAAGTAAATGTAATTCATCTTCACAGCAAAGTGTATATGCAATTCCTGACTTACCAGCACGTCCAGTTCTTCCAATTCTATGTACATAATTATCTGATTCTTCCGGCAAATCATAGTTGAACACATAGTTTAACTTAGGAATATCAAGGCCTCTAGCTGCCACATCGGTTGCAACTAAAATCTGCATCTGACCCGATCTAAATCTATCAAGCGCATCCTTTCTTTGACCTTGAGTCTTATCACCATGTATTGCCACTGAATTAAGGCCAGCCTTTACAAGGCAAGAATTCAATCTGTCTGCACCCTTTTTAGTTCTAGTAAATACAATGGCATTTTTTCTATCCTTTTTAGGGAGGGCAAGGTTTTCCTCAGTTTGAATTTCCTCCTTTAGGAAATGAATAAGTATCTTATCCTTATATTCGCCTTTTGTATAAATTAGACGCTGTTCCACAGTAGATGCTGTGTCATTTTTTGCTGCAATCTGTATTCTAACAGGATCCTTTAGTAACTGTCCTGCTAGATCCTCCACAGATTTATCCATAGTTGCAGAGAACATAATCATCTGTCTCCATTCAGGAAGCAATGTATTAATCTTCTTAACATCAGGAACAAAACCCATATCAAGCATTCTATCAGCTTCATCTAATACAAAGAAATCCACTGATTTAAAATCAATAAATCCTTCATCATATAAATCTAATAGTCTTCCCGGTGTTGCAATTATAATGTCAGCGCCCCTTTTAATCTGGGCAATTTGGTTGCCTTTTTTAGCGCCACCATATAGACATACTGTTCGTAAATCCATATAACGACCATATTTTTTAAAATTTTCAAAAGTCTGAATTGCCAGTTCTCGTGTTGGTGTAAGAATAAGTGCCCTTACTCTTGCTCTCTTTCTAAATTCTATAGCATTTAAAATAGGTAAGGCAAAAGCTGCAGTCTTACCTGTACCAGTCTGCGCTAAACCAATTACGTCCTTGCCTTCCATAATTACAGGAATTGCTTTTTCCTGAATTGGTGTAGCCTCTTCATAACCAGCTCTGCGAATCGCGTTTAAAATATCTTTCTTAATTCCAAATTCTTTAAATTTCAATATGTTTCTCTCTTTCCAAAATAAAAGACTGATCAAAAGCACATCGCCCGATCAGTCGTAGGTCTTTATGTTTCTTAGTACTTTATTCACAAAAATAGCTACATTATTATACAGTACTTTGCCACAAAATACAAAACATATATTAATTTTTTCCTAAACATTTTATAAACTTTCCAAAAGCCTTGTTACACCTAACTCAATATCGTCCCAAGTTGTGTTAAAATCACCTGTATACCATGGATCAGCCACTCCTCTTTTAAGGCCTGCATACTCCATCATAAGATGAATCTTATTCTCAGGATCACTTTTCCAAAGCCTTCTCATATTTCTAATATTATTCTCATCCATAGCTATTAATAAATCGAAATTATCATAGTCTTCTAATACAATCTGGCGTGCTCTCTTTCCAGCACAATCTATTCCATGTGCTCTTAAAACATCCCTTGCTGGTGGATATACCGGATTTCCCACGCCTCTCCAAATCTCTTCAGAAGAAGTCGCAGCCGATTCCACATAGAACTCCCCTTCACGTCCCATTTTCTTAATTTTATCTTTCATAATAAATTCTGCCATTGGCGAACGACAGATATTGCCGTGGCAGATGAATAGTATTTTTATCATAGTCTTATAAATCCTTATAAATGCTGTGTTTACGGGCTTGAGCCGATTTTTCTTCCGTGTCCACTATTATGGGTACATATCAAATAGTGCCGGCTCTTTGTTTTTAACAATGTATCATCTCTTCTATTTGTTAACTATTTTTATCATATTCTGTTGCGTATTTAAAGCGATACATTCCTTTTCCTGTGACAGGCACTATCGTCTCTGTCTCCTTAAGCTTTGTAATAAGATTTCTGGCTGTTCGCTCGGAACATTCAAGTATTTTTTTGATATAAGCAGAACTAAACACTTGATTGACCTCCAAGTTATCGTACACCCTTTTCATATTATCAATTGTTGGCTCATTATAGTTTTTATTTGTACAAGCTTGTAAAAAAGCATCTCTAAAAAGTTTAATCGGCAAGTTTTGTTCTTCAACATTGCCGTTTTGAACTGAATCGGCAACTTTTAAGTCTTCAATCGGCAACTTTTGATAAGACGAACTCATAATTGTCGTCTTGAGAATAAACGTATTGTTATCAAACACAGGATCTGGAAGTCCAATTGCTTCCAACTCCTTACACATACGATCAACGCCCTCTCCAACTTACTTATCTTCCGTATTCTTAAAAAGATACTTCCCTTTGCCTTTTCCCTTCATTGGATAAATTAAATCCAATTCAAGCATTCTTTTTAACAAAGCAGATGAAGGAGATGCTGTTAATCCTAGAATATTTTGCACATCTGTTCTTCCAAAGAACCGGTCATATCCAAATTCACAAAACAAATCTCGAATGTGCTGTTTTGTCTTTGAGCTTAGCTCATTCGGTATTTCAATATCCTGTTTTATCTCCTGAATGTCCTGTTTCGAGTCTCCAATATCCTGTTTTATTCCCTGAATGTCCTGTTTTGCATCTTTCCATCTAACATGAAGATATCTATTTTTCAGTTCATTTGTTTCTCCTAGCAAAAGATTTCTTAAAAACAATTCCAAATACTCTGTTGTTTCCCGAATATTTTTCGTATAATCGTTATAATTTGCTCTAACCAAAGCATTTCTAAAATACCAGGAATTCTTTGCAAACAAATCATTAGTTACATCAAATCCTAAGGACCTCAAATATTTAATGAGAAATACTGCTGTCGTTCTCGTATTCCCCTCACCAAATGCATGAATTTGCCATAGATTCGAAACAAACTCTGCCAGATGAGGAATCAGCTCTGCCACAGCAGAAAATGCATACTTGTACTCTCTTTCCTTTTGCATATCGTATTCTAGCATTTCCCTGAGTTCAAGAGCATTTCCATAATTCACCGAAGCACCATCTAACACCCATTCTCGCTTTGATATGTTGTAATCTCGAATTTTCCCGGCATGAGAAAATACTCCTTCAAAAATTCTTCTATGAATTCCAATATACTGAGGAACCGAAAATGTAAATGCATTTTCAGATAGAATCGCTGCGATTCTACCCGCGACAATATCTGCTTCTCTGTCTCTATCACTGCTTTCTTTTCTATCTGTCGATGCAATATAATAACTCTCAATCAGTTTATTAGCCTCAGGCAAAGAGATATTTCCTTCAATATTATCTTTCGCAACTTTTTTAAGATAATCAGATGTTTTTAAACCATCAACTGCTTGGAGTCCCATGGCAGTATACCATGCATAACCCAAATCTTTTTTTGATGGCTCTGATTGTTTTATATATTCTTCAAATGGGTCATTTTTTATATCATCCACCATATTTCTCCTCCTGATTTATTCTATACGTCGTTTTCTTTCTTCATTTTTCGAACCTTTCTAGGATCTTCTGGTTTTTCCGCATTGTCCGGGATAAGCCATATCCCCTTATTAATAGCACCTTCAACGCGACCTTCTTTACATAGAATCTGTACTCTACGCGCAGTAATTCCCCAAATCTTTGCAATTTCTGAAGTTGTTAAATATTCCATAGATTTCTCCTATTAGATTAAGTTAAAATCCAACAATTCTATTATATTCGTAGCAGCGAACATTTACAAGAAAAAGGAAAGGAATATGGCGCATTTGCCACATTCCTTTCCTTTATCATTTTACTACAACTACTTCTCTTTTATATGCCGGTGAATACTCCTCATCCCACTCTTCCAAGAAATCATCATTATCAGAGATTTTATCAATCAAATCATATCCTCTCTGAATTGTTATTTCCTCAGAAAACGGAACTGTATCCTTCTCAAAAGATATCTCACGACCACCCACTTCGAAAATGATTGCTCTCGTAAGCCAAACCTCATATGCAGGTTCACCGTTAATCGCCATAGTCTGCTGTTCGTTAACCATCTTTACCGAAGTAATCTCTTCTCCTACAGGTGTAGATATCATTTCAACATCCTTAAATGCTGACTTTATCATTGAATCCTCTATAGCTGATAATTTAGCTACTGCCATATCATCTGTTGCGCCGAAGTAATCGACTGCCTCCTGCACATTAGTAAATGCATACACTTCATCACCAATATACAATCCGACGATTTGCGTCACGCTATTGGTAAACTCAAAGGCATCGCACTTGTACTTAACAAACAACTTTCCAATCCAACTCTGTATTAAATCGGAATCAAATCTCATATCTATAGATTTCATGGCACATTATCCTTTCATCTTTTTTTAAAAATCCGCGAAAAAAAAACATCCATGACCCTTTATGAGATTCGAATCATTTGTTCATAGATTAAAATCTCTTTATCGAATATATTTCTATTATCGTGATAATGTCCAAAGAACCACTTTTTATATTTCACATTGTTTTTTATAAACTCCAAATAATCCGTCTCTCTATCCGGCTTATACATAGCGCCTCCCAATAGCACCTGCGTACTACTAGAACAACAATGTGTAATAATAAAATCCACAGTATAATCATGCTTTCGCAAGTTGTTTCTGCCTTCTTCCATCTCTTCTTCATTCGCAAGTTCCTGTTCCCACCAAGAGAGATGGTTGATACGATAAAGCTCATATTCTTTATCGAGTCTTTTCTTCTTTAGCTTAAAGTCTGGGTCATCGGTTTCAAGAATTCCGCCCGTTACATCATGACTGCTTGCACCACCAAAAGTAAAGATCTTCTTTTCATCTATTTCAAAAACTTGACCACGCATTAAATGCAGCACATGTGGTCTGAGTTCATGTACCTTGCCTCCATGCCACTCCTTAACAGGATAACTATTCAATCTATCAAAGTTTTCATGATTGCCATCGACAAATAAAAGCGTATATGAACGTTCTTCAAACCAGTCAAGCCAATGCTTCTCATTTTTGCTCTCCTGCCCCACATTCCAAACTCCACCAAAATCACCGCAGATAATCACATAATCATCCTTATTCATTTCCATTTGTTCAGGAAAATTATCCATATTAAATCTACGTTTAAAGTCAGCATGCGTATCTCCAGTAATATAAATCATAGTAATTCCTCCGTAATATTATTCTATCCTAATATGCTTATGCTTTATAAACCATCTACATACTCCTTAGCTTCCACAAGACTTACACCTGTAAATTCTCGTACCATTTTAATTGCTTCCACAACTCTACCTGCTCTTTTAAGATTAAGGACCTGTGAATAAACACTACTATTTAATCTAATTTTACCACTATTCGAATTAATACCAGACTGATCAATAGGCTTATTAAGAGCAACTGGTGAGCTATTTCTATTATGCTTTCCAACTTCGCTTTTTGCTTCGTTATTTAAAAAGTTATTATAAACAAAAACAATAATAGCCAATACAACTAAAACAATTAATATATATATCACTGCTCAAACCTCACTTTTTTTCTACTTTTTTTCATTCTAACATAGGCAAAATAAAAATTAAAATCCAGCCAAGAAATTTGACTGGATTTTAAGGAACTCTATATATAAAATTTATTTTTTCTTACCAACTGCTGCCAGATAAATTACAATAACTAGCCTCCTTATTTATTAACAGCTTTAGCGTAATCTTCCTCTGTTACTGCTTCGCACCATTCATTGCTTGTCTCCTCACCCTCTACTTCAATTGCAAGGTGCGAGAACCATGAATCAGCCGCTGCTCCATGCCAATGCTTAACCTCTGCTGGAATATTTATAATAGTTCCAGGAGTCATTTCAACAGCATCTTTTCCCCATTCTTGATAAAAACCTCTACCTCCAACGCAGATAAGCATCTGTCCACCACCAGATTTTGCATGATGAATATGCCAATGATTTCTACATCCTGGTTCAAAAGTTACATTAAACATAGGAACCTGCTTATCTGAAACTTGAGCAAGATAACTCTGTCCGTCAAAAAATTTTCCATAAGGATTAGGCTCTCCAACTGGGAAGAAGATTGATTTTTCATAAGACTCTTTAGTTTGCACCAAATTCTCTTTGGCTTCCCCGTTAACTTCCTTAGCCAAACTTTCTACATCCTCGCCATAAACTTCCTTAGCCAAATTAAACACAGCCCATGCCTTTGGCCAACCAGCATAGAAAGCTACATGTGTTATGATTGCTGCCATTTCTTTTTGAGATACCCCATGCTTTTTGGCATTATCAATATGATACTTAAGGCTGCTATCAGTAATTCCCTGAGCCATAAGTGACACAACTGTAATTATGCATCTCGTTTTTACATCAATATCCTGATTGTTCCAATTTTCACCAAATAGCACATCATCATTAAAATGTGCAAACTCCGGCGCAAATTCCCCGAGCTGATTTCTTCCTGCTGTTTGTACAATTTTCTCTGTCATTTATTCATCCTCCTTATTCTATTCCTTATCCGTCTATCTAACTTCAATCTACACTGAAATACTACTAAAGACTCAATAACATCTAACAGATACAATATACTCCTTTGAGTTAACTCCAAGTCAACAGCTAATTTAAAACAACCTTTCATAAAAACCATTTTAAAATTCTAGACACATAAAAAAGTGTGGATGTAACCCATCCACACTTTTACTTTATTTAATGTCTAATTTATTCAATTGTAAACTGATTAAGTAATCCATTAATAGAATCTGCTGATTGAGAAACAGAGTTTGCTGAATCCTCAACATGACTGCTTCTATCTGCAATATCGTTAGCAGAAACAACTAAATTTTCTACCGTTGCCACAACTTCTTCTGAACTTGCTGACTGCTCCTGTGAAATTGCAGCTACATTAGAAGCAATATCATTAACATCATTCATCAAGCCAATCATAGATTGCATGATTCCTGCAGCACTATCAAGTTCCTTAATAATAACAGAGAAGCTATCTCCTGCCTTTTTAACAGCCTCACTACTCTCTCCAATAGCCTCCATATTGTTTTGAGATTTATCAGTAAGTTTAGCAATCTCATCTGTAATTTCATGAATAATATTAGCAATATCCTTAGCTGCATCCTGACTGTTAGAAGCTAGATTTCCAATTTCTCCAGCAACAACAGCAAAGCCCTTACCTGCTTCACCTGCTCTTGCAGCTTCAATACTTGCATTAAGTGATAAGAGGTTAGTCTGTTCTGAAATAGAATCAATCATTCTAACAATCTCGTTAATCTTATCTGCAGATGTCCTTACTACATTAACAACATCATTCATTTCACCCATTGATTCAGTAATACGATCCATGTTCTGTTCAACATTAATCATATCCTTTTTGCCGACATCAGCCTGCTTTACAAGATTTAACATTACCTGGTTAGTTTCATTACCATTCTCTGTTAAATCTGAGATTGACTGTGCAAGGTCTGTTGCATTTTGTGCAAGCTCTGTAACAGCTCTTGAAATTCCATCCATTGCCTCTTCAATCTGTTCCATTGAAACTGACTGATCTTTAGCTTCCTTTGCCATAAAGTTAGAAGCTTCCTTAGATGTATCTGACTCTCTTTGTAACTGGTCAGCTCTCTCCATAATTTCACTAATGGTTTCTTTCATCTTGTCTACATAATTAGTCATTTCAATACTAATAAGTCCAATTTCATCACCACTGCTTGCTGGCATAGTAGTTGTAAAATCACCATTAGAAATACTTAAAATACTATCTGTAAGGCTGCCAACAGGTTTTGTAATAATTCTGTTAATAGCAACAAGAATAACCGCTGTTACAATTACAAGTACAACCAACATAATAATAATTGCAACAATTCTAAAGTGGACAGATTTTGCAAGAACATCCTTTTCTGCCACAACTGATACAAGAACCCATGTAGTACCCGGTATTTCATACTTAGATACATAATTCTTAGTACCATTATCCATCTTTAAATCAATTACTTCAGTCTCTGATGTATTATAAGCATACTGTACAAGTTCATTAAGATATTTACTATTAGCACTTGAAATTAGCGTACCATTTAAACTTGAATCACTATACGAAATAAATTGTGTTTCTGAAATAACAGCTGATCTACCTGTAGACATAGGAGTTAGACCAGAAACCTCATTATTTAAATCATCTAAAAATACATCCATAGCCATTACAGCTTTAGTACCATCATACAAATCTACTCTTCTAGCAAATGTAACACATAAAACCTTCGTAGCTGCATCAACATATGCATCTGTTATTTTAAAAGTATCATTTTGCATGCCAAATTTATACCAATCTCTTTGGGTAGGTTTCCATGAAGCCTCCTGAACTGTACCATTAGCAAACATATAACTGTCATCATCAAAGCCAATATAAATACCAGTATTTTCAATCGGCTGATAATTTACAGAAGGAGTTATATATTCCAATATAGCATCATGGTTTTCAAACTCTACAGTCTCTAAGGTATCTGCATACATACCAAATTTTGATGTCAGCATTTGAAATGGTGCACCTAATTTACTTGCATTTTTTTCTGTTTCAGCATGTAAATCCATCTTAGATAATTCCATCATAGAAGATGAAGCCTGTTGATTAAGGAAAAAAATGATTACTATAATTCCAATTGCTACAACAGGTAAAATAGTAATTAACAAGGTAGTACTAATACTCCTTTTGACTTTTGGCTTAGCCGTTCCATCCATTAAAGCTTTTTTCTCGTCCATAGATAATATCTCCTATCTTTTGCAGTACTTATTTAGTTTTTCACGTCGGTTACTTAGTATTATTATATCTTTTATTCAGAAGATATACAAGCATATGCAGCAAATCAAATTAGATTTTTAACATAAAAAAACATAGGTACAATTAAGTACCTATGCCTTTAAACCTATATAGAATTAATTAGAAGATTTTCTTCTTGTAAGCAATCTGAACAAGAATGTAAATACAAGACCAATTACTGCAAAGCAAATTGCATACATGAATGCTGTCTTATATTCTCCTGTACTTGCAAAAGTATTACGCATAATCTGAGGGCCAAAGTAACCTGCAATGGCAAAGCCAATGAACATAATACCATAGTTAACACTGTTGTTCTTTGGACCATACTGATCAGCTGTAAAGCCAGGATAAACTCCCATAAATGAACCATAGCTTATACCAACAACTGATACGCCAACATAGAATAATGCAACAGACTGACTATCTGACGATAAGAATAGACATGCTAAACCAACAATTGATAATACACATGCAATTGAAAGTGCATTAATTCTACCTAATTTATCTGATAAGAAACCTGCAAAAATTCTACCAAATGCATTAAATAAAGCGATTACAGAAACTGCTATAGCAGCAGCTGCAGGTGTCATACCTACCATACTCTGAGCTACTGATGATGCCTGAGAAGTAATCATCATACCTGAAAAAGCACCACATGTAAGTAAGAAAAGCATAACATAAAACTCTGGTGTCTTAATCATACCCTTCCAATCCTTTTGTTCTCTGTTAAAAGCAGCCTTTACAGGTGGATTCCATCCTGCTGGCTTATAATCCTGTGGACACTGCTCAACAAATAATACAGAAATAATAATAAGAACAATAAATGCAACGCCTACTGCCTTGAATGCAAATGGTGCGCTTGTCTTATCTACAATTGCAGTAACAATTGGAGGTAAGATTACTGAACTCATACCATAAACTGCAGTAGTTATACCACCAATAAGACCTCTCTTATCAGGGAAAAACTTAACACAAGTAGATACTGTACTACCATATGCCATACCAAGACCTAAACCACCAATGATACCGTAAGTAACAATTAAGAAACCTACACTTGTAGCAAATCCTGAAAGGAACATTCCAAGACCCCACATAATACCACCAACTAAAATTACTCTCTTTGGTCCCATATGATCATTAAACCAACCACCAGTAATCATAGTAATAGGTCCAACAGAGTTAGCTATTGTATAAACTAAAGCTAAATCACCAGCTGTAACACTAAGTCCAAGTGAATTATTAAAATAACCTGCCATTGCTGAAGAGAATACACTCCAAGCATAAATAGAACCTAATACAAGGTTAATAAAACAACATGCGATCAAAACGACCCATCTTTTCTTATCCATAAAAATCTCCAATTCATTAAATTTATTTTTATATTTTCTGCTAAAAAGTCAAGACTCGCTCACGAGTCTTGCGCGCCGGATTCGGGTCTGCTTCAGCAGACAAATTCCTGTCCGAATCCGTGCGCATCCTCGCGGAGCGTTTAACTCAGTCGGAGCTTATACCCCGACTGAGTTAAATATCAAGAGCGGCATGATAACCCCAATATACAGCATTAGTTATAGTAGAAACCTTAGCTGCATCACCAATTACACGAACGAAAGGAGCTGTGTTTCGTAAAGCCTCAACCATGTCTGTACGTGAGCGCTGTCCTAATGCACAAATTACGCTTTCGCCTGGAACTAACACTTCTTCACCCTGTGCATTCTCACATACAACACCTTCAGAACCTACCTTAACTGCTTTAAATCCTGTATGAACAGTTACATACTTATCAATTTCCTTTAATAATAAAGGACGATGACGTACATTAGCATCTGGAGCTAATTGATCACGCATTTCAATAAGTTCTACATGCTTACCTTCCATACCTAAGTGAATAGCACATTCGCAACCTGCAAGGCCACCACCCATTACAACAACCTTATCAGCAACTTTTTCTTTTTCCTTATAGTAGTTATTAACTACAACTACATTATCACCATCAAGACCAGGGATTGGTGGAACAAGTGGAGATGAACCAACTGCAATAATTAATGCATCTGCATTTTCTTTTTCTGCATATTCCTTAGTTACTTCTGTATTAAGTCTAATTTCAACACCAGCTTTTCTAGCTAATTTTTCATATGTAGCTGTTAACTGATACATTTCATACTTAAATGGAAGAGCTTGCTCACTCTTAAGAATTCCGCCAAGTTCATCTTCCTTCTCACAAAGAATTACTTCATGACCACGTCTTGCTGCTGTATATGCTGCATAAAGTCCACCAGGACCACCACCAGCTACTAATACCTTCTTCTTAACTGGTGCAGGACATACCTCATCACCCTCAATTTCACGTCCAATAAGAGGGTTAACTGTACAACGACGTGTAGATGTAGCTGCACGCTCTGCCATACATGTAAAGCATCTTAAGCAACGAACAATCTCATCATCACGATTCTCTGTAACCTTCTGTGGTAAATATGGATCTGCAAGAAGTGCACGTCCCATATAAACAATATCAGCTTTTCCAGATGCAATAATTTCTTCCATCTGAGCTGGATCATTAAGGCCACCAATTGTAGCTACTGGAACCTTAACATGTTTCTTAATTTCTGCTGCAAGGAACACGTTACGTCCATGTTCTTCAAACATAGAAGGATGTGTAATACCAAATGTCTTCTGATATGTACCAGCTGAAACATGAAGAATATCTACATAGTCTTCAAGCTGCTTAGCAATTTCAATTCCTTCTTCAAGACCGTAACCACCTTCACAAAACTCAGAACCAGACATTCTAAATTCAATTGGGAAACGTGGACCTACTGCATTTCTAATAGAAGTAAGAATTTCCTTAGCAAGTCTACATCTATTCTCAAGACTTCCGCCATATTCATCTGTTCTTTGGTTAAATAATGGTGAAAGGAACTGATTAATAAGCCAGCCATGACCACCATGTACCATAATCATTTCAAAACCGGCACGCTTTGCCATAGCAGCAACATCACCATAAGACTTAACGATTTCATCAATCATTTCCTTAGTCATACCCTGAACTTCAACGCCATCAGGTCTAACTGTATCCATTGGACCCCACTGCTTCATAGTCTTCTGCTTTGTCTTATCTGTCATGTATGTTCCAGCAAACATACCAGAATGAGAAAGCTCTAATGAAGGCATACCACCATGTCTTCTAATTGCATCTGCTGTATATGTTGCACATGCTAAAGAATTAAGAATTGCTGGATTAAGTCTGTATGCATGACTTCCATCAGATTCATGAACCATACATTCTGAAACTGTAACTGCACCAGCACCGCCCTTAGAACGAAGTTCATAAAAAGCTGTAGACTTAGGGCCAATACAGCCATCGTTAGTTATGTCTGTACCGCCCATTGGAGCTGAGAACATTCTGTTTCTAAAAGTTACACCAGCAACAGTTATGGGACTTGTTAAATGTGGATACTTTCTTTCCATAGATATTACCTCCATATACGTTAAAAAATTAACATTCATTTGTTATAATTTTAACACTCCTTTTTTTATCAATCTATCAACAAAAAATAAGTAGGTAGAAACAATTTGTTTCTACCTACTTAGATATAGTATTATTCTTATTTATTCTTATTTCTTCTTAATTATCTTTTTTATGAACTCTTTTATTATTGCACTATCTTTATTTTTCTTATTAAATGCTACATAAATGGCCCACGGAATTGCATCCACAATAGGAATTAACTTAATATCTTTGTTAATATTGCCTCCCTTATGAATATTCACATCAATTCCAATACCAAGACCATTTTCCACAAATTCATAAATCATAGCAGCTTCCATGGTCTTAATCTTAATATTAGGATAAAAACCTGCATGCTCACATGACTGTACGAAGTTGTGATATGACTGATATTTTTCATTAAGTATAATAATATTTTTCTCTTTCAAGTCGTTTATTTCTAATTTATCCCTATTATAGTACTCATGTTCCTTAGGAACAACCGCGCATAAGTCCCTACTGTTTATTTCCTGCTCAACATAATCTGAAGCAGCTAAACGACCAATAACTAATGCCACATCTAAATCTCCAGCTATTAGTTTTTGCTTAATATCTGGATTTTGGCCTTCCTCCCATATTAGCTCATAATTACTATATTTATCTTGGAAGAAGTCCATTTTATCCAAAGAAAGAGATCTTGATAATCCACAGGAATATCCAACTCTAAATAGTTCTTTTTCCCTCTTTAATTTGCCTAATTCTTTTTCTAAATCATCAGTATCACGAAGTATCTGCTGCCCTTTTTCATAAAAAATAATGCCAGCATTTGTTGGAATTAGTCCTGTCTTAGTCCTTTCAAAAAGCTTTATATGCAACTCTAATTCTAATCTATCTAGTATCTTACCTAAGCCCTGTGGACTAATATACAAAGTTTTAGAGGCCTTATTAATACTTCTTGTTTCATAACATTCTATAAAACTACGAATATCTTTTAGTTGCATAAGTTCTTCCTTTCAATTCACTAATTAAGAGTTAAAGTTGCATTCTCTATTCTGCAGTACTTTTCTCCGTTCTCCTCATAAACTGCATATGTTCCACATACAGTTACCTCTGCCTTATCCTCTGGATATTCCTTTGGATAAACGTGGCTACCATCACCCCAGACAAATTCCATTCCCGAAGAACAGCATCCAAGGGCATCAGAAATCAAGCAAAATGTATAATATGTATTATTAGACTCATCATATGTAGCATAATACTGTCCTTTCATCTTTACTGTCTTACCTAAATATCTAGCTGGATTTCTCATCATATCATCTACAGTTGCATAGCAAAAAGTCTGACTCATTGTTGTTAGATCGTAATCTACCTTCTCAGACAAATTAGTTGATTTTGCACTATTCATTTCTGTTGAATCATTAACATTGTTTGTGCTCTTACTTGTTTCGACATTACTACCCGTCTTATTTAACTCATTTTCATTTTTCTGACTAACATGATTGCAATTAACAATATTAATCGAGAGTATCATTATGATAATAACTAGTAATAATTTCTTGGCTTTTCTTTTCATAAAAATACAATATCTCCTTTGATGTCAAAAATACTTGAATGTATTATATCATGAAACTAGTTTTTTCCAAAATTTTAAAACTGCGCATTTAATATTAATACTAAGATTATAGTTTCCAAAAATCTTAATAAAAAAAAGAAGTACTTAACCTTCATCTAATTTCTTAGTTGATAATGGTCAAAGTACCTCTTTTTTTAGCTATATTTAAGGAAATTAAGATATATTATTATGATGCTTAAATGTCAAGCGACTGAATTAAACACCAGAATAAGCAGAGAAACCTGCATCGATAGGGAGTACAACGCCAGTAATAGCGCTAGCTGCCTTATCGTCGCAAAGGAAGAATACACCACCAAGTAACTCTTCGCTATCAACGAAACGTCCCATTGGTGTACCCTTTAAGATCTTCTCAGAACGAGCTGTTGGTGTACCATCTTCGTTAAATAAAAGAGCTCTGTTCTGGTTAGATACTAAGAAACCTGGTGCAATTGCATTGCAACGGATTCCTGTACCTGCAAAATGTGTAGCAAGCCACTGAGTGAAGTTACTAATAGCTGCCTTAGCTCCTGAATATGCAGGGATTTTTGTAAGTGGTGTATAAGCATTCATAGACGAAATATTAAGAATGCTACCAGACTTCTTCTCTACCATATCCTTAGCAAAAATCTGAGTAGGAATTAATGTACCCTGGAAGTTAAGCTTGAATACAAAGTCTACACCTGAAGCATCAAGATCAAAGAAAGTCTTCTGACCATCCTTAGCTTCATGCTGATATTCGTTATCTGTTGTTGCTCTTGGATTATTTCCACCAGCACCGTTTACTAAAATGTCACAAGGACCGAAATCCTTTAAGACAGCCTGATGTACTTCTTCTAACATTTCTGGTTCAAGTACATTTGCCTTATAACCCTTAGCAATAAAGCCTTCTGCTGTTAATTCTTCAGAAACCTTCTTAACTGCTTCTTCGTTAAGATCAAGTAAAGCAACTTTAGCACCAGCCTTAGCAAAAGCTCTTGCCATATCACTACATAAAACTCCACCTGCACCTGTTACTACAACTGTTTTTCCAGTAAAATCAATGTTTAAAGGTAAATTCATAATTCTAATACTTCCTTTCATAAATGTCTTTTTTATTCAATAACTCCGCCATTAGCTTCAATAAGTCCGTTAATATAAGCTGAGCCAAGAGCTCTATCATATAGGCCATAACCTGGCTTACCTGTTTCACCCCAAATCATACGTCCGTGATCTGGTCTAAAGTATCCATCAAATCCTGTTTCAACTAATGCCTTAACAATAGCATTCATATCAAGACTTCCATCCTTTGTTAAATGTCCAGATTCTTCAAAAGAAGTATCCTCTAAGATTCTTACATTTCTAAGATGCATAAATCCGATTCTCTTCATTTCTGAATACTTTCTAACTAGCTTTGGAATATCATTCTTTGGTGAGCATCCAAGAGAACCTGTACAGAAACATAATGTATTAGATGGACTATCTACAATTGAAAGATATCTATCAATATTAGCTTCACAAGTGATTACTCTAGGAAGACCAAAAATTGGATATGGAGGATCATCTGGATGAAGTGCCATAACTACACCACATTCCTCAGCAACAGGAATAACTCTTTCAAGGAAATACTTAATGTTCTCCCAAAGACCTTCCTCACCTAATTCTCCATAAGCTTTAATAAGTTCTCTAACCTGGTCCTGTGTATAGCTTGAATCCCAACCTGGAAGATGAATATCATCCTTTAAAGGATCAAGACCCTTTAACTGATCCCAATACATAACAAGGCTTGTTGAACCATCTGCTGCCTTTTTATCAAGCTGAGTACGTGTCCAGTCAAATACTGGCATAAAGTTATAAGTTACACACTTAACACCGTACTTAGCACATCTTCTAATTGATTCACAATAGTTTTCAATGTGTCTATCTCTTTCCTTAGTACCAAGCTTAATTTCTTCTGTTACAGGAATAGATTCAACAACATCGAATACAAGACCATTTTCCTTGCACTTATCAGCAATATACTTAATGCTTTCTTCTGGCCAAACTTCACCAGGTTTAACATCGTATACAGCAGATACAATAGAACGCATACCTGGAATTTGTCTAATAAACTCTAATGTGACAGGATCACTATCACCATACCAACGAAATGAACTCTTCATAGTTTTTCTCCAATCCTTACTTTAAATTATCTATAAATTCTTGTTCCTTTACCTGACCATATTCCTTATAATCAAGCTCGGTTAATTTAGAAATTCCCTTTGTTCTTAACTCTTCCCATGATTCTTTTTCATGGCGAACAAGTATAGGATAAAAATAAACATCATTTGATTTAGCTGCTGCCATATCTCCTGGCGCATCACCAACCATTAAAATGTGATCATTTTCATAGCCTAAACTCTTAAGCTTCTCAATACATAAAGCCTTAGTACCAGAGTCCTGGCAGCATAAGCAATCAACATAGTCTGTTAACTTAAATCGCTGCCATTCCTCCACTACTGCTTCCCTATTGGCACTTGAAACAACTGCAATGTCAGCAACAGTGTGTGCCATCTTTAACCCCTCTAGGACATTATCGAAAGGTTTCTTCAAACTATCATCTAATTCATTAATAGACTTGTTAACTGCATTCGACCAGTTTAAAGCCTTAGAAAAAATAGGACATCCTGTATCCTTAAACATTTTTTCAACAGCTCTATTACTTAATTCTGCTGCAGTCTCAGTCCAACTTAAAAACTCATCAATATACGGTATTTCGCAGTATTTTTTATTAATCTCATCTAATGCCTTAGCAAGCCCAGCGAATCTATTGATACCTCTTGTCATGCTATAAAGATTAATCTCATTCCATCTAACTAGAATTTCATCATTCCACTTAGATAGGTTCCATTCAGCTACCATACATGGTCCAAAGCAATTAAAATGCTTAATATCCATAGTATCCATAGCACAACCATCGCTATCAACGCAGATTAAAAAGTCTTTATTTTTCTTAAATTCACTTAAATTAACCATAGCTATTCCTTTCTAAGAAACTATAATCTTGTATCCCAACGGCCACAGAATACAGTCTCATCTGCTTTACCATTAAATGTATCTAAACCTATCATCTTCTCAATTGCTGCTCTAATATGTTCTCTCTTTGGTGAATAAGCATTTATAAATGTATGAATTTGAGGTAAATCAATTAGGTGATTTGTGTAATTTAAACTCATAGCAATTGTAGGTACTTCTTCGTTATACCAAGGAAGCTCACAACTGTGATTTACACTCCAACGAAGTCTTACATTATTTTCCTGTGCATATCCCTTTACATTTACAACAATAAGTGCTAAATCATGGCTTTCTACAAAACTCTGTCTTGTCTGATGATTTAACATCTTAATAAAGTTCATTGGTGAAACACCATTTTCAACTTCAAGATCATGATAGTTAGGACACACATCTACTTCAAAACCAGCTTTTTCTAGCTCCTCTATAACTACATTTTTAACAGGATCTCCTGTATATCCCTTAGTTGTTGGTGTTGAACCTACGTAAACTAGGAATAATCTCTTCTTTTTATTAACATCTACTGGAATGTTATTTCTTGTATCCTTAACAAGAGTGATACATTCTTTAGCTGCCTTAATAGCAAATTTATGATGTTCTTCACAACCAATAATAGAAAGGTCCTTAGCTGGAATATTTCTATCTGGGCTATTAAGATGTAAATGAGCCTTAAGACCTAAGATTCTGTGAAGGGCATCACTTAATCTTTCCTCTGTTAATCTGCCTTCTTCATAAGCCTTTTTTACATAACCAATATCTTCTTTAACATCGTTGGCAAAGAGGAACATATCACAACCAGCAATAATAGCTCCTGGAACTGCCTCTGAACGCTTGCTTGTTGCACTAAGGCCAACCATATGTGAAGCATCTGTAATTACAACGCCATTAAAGCCCATATCCTCTCTTAAAAGGTCTGTTAATAATTCTTTTGAAAGTGTAGCTGGCTTAATATCTTCATCCTTAATACTAGGTACTAACTTTCTGGACATTTCTGGAAGAGCTATATGACCAACCATAATTGCCTCAAGGCCTTCATTAATAAGACTTCTATATACATAACCAAAGTTATCTTCCCATTCTTTAACAGACATATTATTAACGCCCATAACAAGATGCTGATCTAATTCTTCAACACCATCACCTGGGAAATGCTTAGCTGTACATGCCATATTAGGATTAGCTGCCTTAACACCCTTTATATAAGCTCTAGCATTTTCTAATACCTTTTCTGGATCAGAGCCAAAGCTTCTTGTATTAACGATTGTATTTCTCCAGTTTTTATAAATATCAACTACAGGATTAAACATCCAGTTACAGCAAAGTGCTGATGCTTCTTTAGCTGCTACATAACCTAAGTTATATGCATTATCAGTATTTCCACCTGCACCACATTCTGCTGCGGTAGCTACAAAAGTACCACTTTTACTTACACCGATTCCACCATCATCACAGTTAGCAGCTATAAATAAAGGAGTCTTACTTGTCTTCTGATAAAAAGAGTTCTGATGGTAAACTGTTTCATTATCTCCACCCTGCCAGCGAAGACCACCTTGATGAGATATTTCTAAACTTTCCTTTATCTTCTCCTCATCAACTCCTGGAACTGCCTTTAACAATACAAAAAGCTGTCCGATTTTTTCATCAATTGTCATTGAATTAATTATTTCTTCTACCCACTGAATCTGTGAATCATCCAAATTAAATGGACTTTTCTTTAAATCTACCATTTTGTTTCTCCTGTTCTTATTAATACAATCAAAAAATATCTATATTATCATTTGCTTACTTCTAAATGATTACACGCTTATCTTCATCGCTTTTTAAAAATGCCGCATACCAAATGTCTAAAATACTCATAGCAAAAGATAGACCTGTAAAACTAACTAATAAATAAATAACGCCAGTAATATATTTCTTTACCGCAAACTGATGAATCCCAAATATTCCTCCAAACAAGGCAAGAAGGCAATATTTTTTCTTGCTTATTCTAACTGGAAGTCTTTTTTCTTTGTGATCAACAATTAAATTAAGTATCTTCTTCCATATGTGTGTTTTTTGCTTAATTCCTAATTCTTTTTTAAGATTACTTAATTCTTCTTCAGCAGCAATAAACTCATTAATATCTACTTTTTCATCTTTAGAAAGTTCCTTATTTAGCATTTTTAAACTCTCCTATTCTATGCGATCTTATTCTGTTCCTTTATTTTTGCAATTTCTTCTTGAATTTCGTTCATCTTTTCCTTAGATAATGGATAGAACTTCATTGCAATAATGTTACAGATAAGGCCAAATAAAATTAAGCCATACATACCGATCATACCAATAATGAATAACTTAGTACTATAAGGTGTCTCTGCAGTTGGAAGTGCGTGTGTAAAGCCTATAGCTGCGCACATTAAACCAACAATTGTTGAAGCAAGTGATGAAATTAACTTATCTACAAAACTAAATAATGTACCGATCATACCAGGCACATACTTTCCACTTCTATAAACTTCATAGTCAGCACAGTCAGCTGTCATTGTAATAACTACATTAGAGCAAACTGTATTAAAGCCGTTATAAAGAAGTGTAAATACTAAGAATAGTACTGTGAATACTGTCCAACCCTTAAATACGCCATCTCCTGGAAGACTAAGAGTTGTTGGATCTCCAAGTACAAAGAGAAGAATTAAAGCTACACAGCTAAATAATGCTCCCCATGAACCAATCTGCATTGATTTTTTCTGACCAAACTTAGCTGAAACTAAACCAGCTATAAATATGATAAAAATCATATTAGGAATAATTGTATAGGCATTTAACACGCCTGAAACTGCTGCGTTGCCACAAACAATACCATAAACAATAAGAGTAATTGTTGCATCACCCTTTGCCTGAACAGCAAGCTTATCTGTTGATGCAGATACAACTAACATCTGAATTGCTCTATTATTCTTAATAATTTCAACATAGTCCTTAAATGAAACTTTTGAAACTCCACCAATACCATAGAATTCTTCTCTATCCTTCTCAATTAAAGAGATTATAACGATTACAGAACATACAGCTGAGAAGATTACACAGAATATCCAGTGTTCAGTAAAGAAATCCATGTTAAAGCTAAAGTGATGTTTCTTTAAAAGGTATGTGTATGAATAATATGGCATAGCTGCAAAGAAAATAGCATTACCAAGTCCAATAAATACTGATAATAATGGTCTTTGCTTAGGATCATTAGTCATACAAGTCTGAGCTGATTTTGTAACTACGCACTGTAATGTATAACCAACAATATAGAAAGCATAGAAAACAACAAAAGCTACAAATCTAAACGCCTTAGGAAAATTTGGTACAACAAAAAACATTATTGCACTCATACAAATCATTATTACTTGACCAATAACAACAAAAGGTCTATTTTTACCAAATCTACCGTTTGTCTTATCTACCACAAACCCAATAAATGGATCTGAAACACCGTCCCAGATTCTCATAACTGTTACAAGTGATGATGCTAATACAACACCAACTCCAATCATTCCTGTCAAATAATAGGAAATGAAAGTCATTAACCATAAATACATATTTGTTGCTACATTATTGAGGGAAAACCCAAATAATTGCCATAATTTAGCTTTATGAATTCCCTGTTCATCTTTTCCCATAATACATTTCTCCTTCAAATTCAAGTGATTTTTCTTGTATTGTCAGTATAAATGCTAATCCCTTTTTCTTCTCGTACAATATTACTTTATTCTAGCACATATTTAATATTGCTATTTATTAGCATTAATTTTATGCTAAAATATATATATATTATGCTAGTATATTGTATACAATTGTTACAGTTTTAACATTGGCTTGCTTTGGGAGGTTATATGAACGTTGACTTAATCGATAATTATAAAGATATTCTTGATAATCAGGGAATACAATTTTTACTTATTCCTAAGACCCTTAATAATTTAAGTTTAATAGACTACAAATTCCGTGAAACCACATATAAAGACTTTGATTACAAAAATATCTTAACTAAAGTAAAAAAAGAATGTGAAGATTCTCCTGTGCTATTCTATAAAGATGATTTAAATCTAAATTACTGCTTTTTTGAATTACCTTTAATTTTACAAAATGAATATAAAGCTAAATACGTCTTTCTTGGACCTGTAATTTACAGATTTGTTACTCAAAAAGATCTAGACTCCGTTATAAAAAGACACAATTTCCCACTAGCCCTATCAAGAGATCTCCTAGAATTTTACAATAGAGTACCATCTCTACCAACACATGATTTTTGGATTTCTCTTCTTATGCCACTACTAAAAGCGCTTTTTGGAACAGATAACAACTACCATTACGTAGATTTAGAGACTCAATTTAACCAAGAAGATAGCAATAATACATATGAATTAGAAGAAGTTAATGATAACACATCATTTCAAGCTGTTTTTGATAGATATAAAGCTGAAGAAGCAATGTTAGAAGCCGTTACAATGGGTGATTCTAAAGATGCCATTAAAAAATTCCATAAATTCAGACAATTTAATATAGCTCCAAGAACCCCTGATAACTTAAGAAATGTCAAAAACTTTTTGATTATTTTTAATACTAATTTACGACAGGCTGTAGCTAAGGCTAAGATTCATCCATATTATATAGATGGCTTATCAAGAGAATTTGCTGTAAGAATTGAGACAACAAATAACATATCTCAATTAGAAAGTTTAAGTATAACTATGATTAGAAAATACTGTATGTTGGTTCATAACTACACAACTAAGGATTATTCTCCTGTAATAAAATCATGTATTGAAAAAATAAGATTTGAATATAACGAGAACATAACCCTAGATTCCCTAGCAAGTTATGTAGCTGTAACTCCTAATTATCTATCACTACAATTTCATAAAGAAACAGGGCAAACCATAACAAACTATATCCAAAATGAACGTTTAGAACATGCAATTTTACTACTAAATTCCACCAACGATTCCATTCAGGAAATAGCTGCCTTATGTGGTTTCCCTGATCCAAATTACTTTACACGAGTTTTTAAGAAGAAAAAAGGAATTACACCAAAAGAATATCGTAAAAATATTAATTGATAGCTAATTTTTCATAAAACAATCATATCTAATTGAAGTGCCCTTATAAGAGAATTCAGGTTTTCTGTTACCTAAAATTTCTGCTTTCATAGGGCGCTTTATTATTATCTTCTTAGGGTTAAGACTTAGCGCTGCGCTTACCATTTCATCTCCATTAAAACAAGGTCTTTCTAGCTTCTGTAAAAGCTGAAATTTTTTCTTAATCTTTGAGGACTTCTGTCTTTCTGGAAACATAGGGTCAAGATAAATTAAATCAGGCATATTAGAAACCACCTTATTCTCACTAAGCAAGCAATCTCTCATATCTAGCATAGCTTTAATACTATCTCCTTCAACAAGCTTCATTCTCATTACCATATCTTTAATTTCAGGAATCTTTCTAGCCCTAATTAAAGCATCCTTTAAAAGAGCAGCAATTACAGGATCTTGCTCATAAAGTGTAACTTCAAAACCAGCTGCAGCTAAGATTAAGGAATCCTCTCCAAGGCCTGCTGTTGCATCCATGGCTCTTAATTTGCCCTCTTCGTCCTTTAATTTAGCTGCTCTTGCAATAAGTTCATGCTGCCACATATCACCTTTAACTCTTGGCACCATACTTGTAAAATCACCCTGTAATTTAAGTTTTCCACCAACTAATGATAAGCCGTCATTATCATACACAAGAGCTAAATCCTTATCCCCAATTTCACTTAAATCCTTCACCTGTCTAACATTTAAATGATTAGCAAGCATCTCACCATCTTGCTTATATCTTTTGTGATTTACACAAACAACTAATTCTACAACTTCTTTGTCATTATTATTTTTACTCATACTATCTAATTCCTTTGCTTATAAACTAGTGATTATTTTACAATAAAAAAGTTGCTTTGCGCAAATCGCAAAGCAACTCATATTTAAATTAGTATTAATCTTAGAAATCAACTTCTGTATCATAGTAGCAGCACTTAAGAAGCTTTTCCATTTCTTCTTGACTTGGCTGTCTTGGATTTGAGCCTGTACAAGCATCAAGAATAGCATTAGCTGCAATATCTGGTAATTTCTTAAGGAATTCTTCTTCAGGAACAATAGTCTCACCTGGAAGACCACCCTCACCATAATTATTAATACTATGTGGAATATTAAGATCATCGTTCATCTGACGAAGATACTTAATTAAATTATCTATCTTCTCTGTTTCAGTATTACCACCAAGATTGATAAAATCAGCAATCTTAGCATATCTCTTAGCAGCAACTGGGTCCTTAGAGTTAAACTTAATAACCTTAGGTAAATACATAGCATTAGCTGCACCATGAATGATATGTCCCTTTTCAAAAGCAGCTCCCGTCTTGTGTGCCATTGAATGAACAATACCAAGTAATGCATTCGAGAATGCCATACCTGCTAAACACTGTGCATTATGCATAGATGAACGACATGACATATCGCCATTATATGACTTTACTAAGTTCTCCTTAATCATCTCAATTGCATGAAGTGCTAATGGATCTGTATAATCACAATTAGCTGTTGATACATATGCTTCAATTGCATGTGTCATAGCATCCATACCAGTGTGAGCTACTAATTTAGCTGGCATTGTCTCAGCTAAATCTGGATCTACAATTGCAACATCTGGTGTAATTTCAAAATCGGCTATAGGATATTTAATACCCTTAGAATAATCTGTAATAATAGAGAATGCTGTAACTTCTGTAGCTGTACCTGATGTTGATGGAATAGCTACAAAGTGAGCTTTCTTTCTAAGCTTAGGTAAACCAAATACCTTACACATATCTTCAAATGTAACTTCTGGATATTCATACTTAATCCACATTGCCTTAGCAGCATCAATTGGAGAGCCACCACCCATAGCTACAATCCAATCTGGCTCGAATTCCTTCATTACTTCAGCACCCTTCATAACTGTCTCAACAGAAGGATCTGATTCAATACCCTCTATAAGCTTAACTTCCATACCAGCTTCTTCCAAATATCCCTTAGCTCGGTCTAGAAATCCCCCTCTTTTCATCGAACCGCCACCAACGCAGATAACTGCCTTCTTTCCTTCTAAGGTCTTAAGCATCTCAAGTGATCCTTTACCATGATATAAATCTCTTGGTAAGCAAAAACGTGCCATATCAAAAACCTCCAATACATTACATATTTTTAGTTGTTAATTACTTAACAACTAAAAATATTATACCATGAATGATAATTTTTCTCAATATCTTTGATACATTTTTGTCAGTTTTATTTTCATTATTTACCATGTATACAATGTGTATATGTCAATATTCATACAAAAGTATTTGTTTACAATAAAAAAGGTCTAACAAGCCCATTTACTCTTAAGTAAAAGATCTGTTAGACCTTAATATTATTAATTATCCAAGCTAAAATTCTTATGCTTTAATTATCTATTAACTACTTCTTTAACTGTATTAGCAACATTTTCTGCTGTAAATCCGAAGTGTTCAAAAAGTGTCTTAGCTGGACCTGAAGCACCAAAGCCCTTCATTGAAATAACTTCGCCATCAAGGCCAACATACTTATACCAACCAAAGTCAGATAAAGCTTCAACTGCAACTCTCTTACGAACAGCCTTTGGAAGAACTGATTCCTTGTATTCTGCTGACTGAGCCTCGAATACATCCATAGATGGCATACTTACTACTCTTACATCGATACCTTCTGCTGCAAGACTAGCCTTAGCTTCAACTGCAAGTGAAACTTCTGAACCTGAAGCAATAATAATTGCATCTGGAGTTTCCTTAGTTGAATCCTCTAATACATATCCACCCTTAAGAGCTTCCTTGCTTGAACCTGCAAGCTGTGGAAGATTCTGTCTTGTAAGAACAAGAGCTGTAGGTTCATTAGTTGAGCTAACAGCATGCATCCAAGCTGCAGCAGTTTCTGTTCTATCAGCAGGTCTGAATACTGAAATACCTGGCATAGAACGGAAAGCAGCTAACTGCTCAATTGGCTCATGTGTAGGACCATCTTCACCAACACCGATTGAATCATGTGTAAATACAAATGTAAGTGGTAACTTCATTAATGCTGTAAGTCTAGCCATTGGCTTTACATAATCACTGAATACGAAGAATGTAGCAACAAATGCCTTAAGTCCACCATGAAGAGCTAAACCGTTACCAATTGCAGCCATTGCCTGCTCACGAACGCCAAAGTGAAGGTTAGAACCAGCATAATTATCCTTAGAAAAATCGCCAGCACCCTTCATATTAGTCTTATTAGATGGAGCTAAATCAGCAGAACCACCGATTAAGTTAGGCATCTTAGTCTTAATAAGGTTAAGGATTGAACCAGATGTAGCACGAGTAGCTTCAGCCTTATCTCCCTTAGCCCAATATTCTTCTGAATCAAATAATTCTGAAAGATCAGCACCATTAAAGTACTTATCCCAAAGTTCCTTCATTTCAGGATACTTTGCGCAGTATTCTGCAAATAACTTGTTCCAATCATCTTCAGCCTTAGCCTTTGCTTCACCAATCTTCTTATAATTAGCATATACTTCTTCTGGTACGAAGAAATCTTCCTTTGAAGGCCAGTTAATGTTCTCCTTAAGTGCTGCTACATTCTCAACACCAAGAGGTTCACCGTGAGCACTTGCCTTACCCTGCTTTGCTGGACAACCCTGACCAATAAGTGTATTAACCTTAATAATTGTAGGTCTTGTTGTATCAGCCTTAGCTTCTTCAATAGCCTTACCAATAGCCTTAAGATCTGTACCATCTTCTACTTCAAGAGTCTGGAAACCAAAAGCCTTAAATCTAGTTAAAACATCTTCTGTAAAGGCAATATCTGTGCTACCTTCAATTGAGATGTTATTAGAATCATAAAATACGATTAACTTAGATAGACCAAGTGTACCTGCAAGTGAGAAACATTCTGATGAAATACCTTCCATCATACAACCATCTCCACCAAGTACATATGTGTAATGATCTACTACTTTATAATCATCCTTATTAAAAACTGAAGCTAAGTGAGCTTCTGCCATTGCCATACCAACAGCCATTGCCATACCCTGACCAAGAGGTCCTGTTGTAGCTTCAACACCAACAGTGTGACCATATTCAGGATGACCTGCTGTAAGTGAGCCAAACTGACGGAAGTTCTTTATATCATCAAGTGAGAGATTTCCAATTCCGAATAGATGTAATAATGAATATAAAAGCATAGATCCGTGTCCACCTGAGAGGATGAATCTATCTCTGTCTACCCAATCTGGATTGCTTGGGTTAAATTTCATATGGTTAGCCCATAATTCATATGCCATTGGAGCAGCTCCAAGTGGTAAACCAGGATGACCTGAATTAGCCTTCTGAATGGCATCTGCTGATAAAACTCTTATTGCGTTTACTGACATCTCATCAATATTAGTCATTGTTATAATCTCCTATATATCTCTATTAAAATAATGTAATCGTTGCCACTATAAAAAGTGACCTTGGCAAGCATACCATGTAAAACAAAATATTGCAAGGAAACCGACGGCTTCCTTGCAATTATTTTTATGTTTTTTATACTTTTAGTAATGTACCTTTGCTGCCTTTTAAAAAAGAAGAACTATCAATCTTTAAAATCTGACTCTGTAAGGTAAATCATATTACCATCTGTAGATTTCTTTTTCTTAAGTGCTCCAAAGAATTTTCTAGAAGCTCTTCTTTCTGAATTAAGAATTGCGTTGTTAATAATTTCCTTAATATCATCAAGTTTAATATTATCATTAACATTCTTAAGCTTATCGATTTTTAAATATAATTCAAGTAATGCGTCATCATGAACTTCATACTGTCTCTTCTTAGCAAATCTCTTAGCCATTTCAACAAGTTCATTAACATTATACTGCTTAAGAACAATTCTATGATTAAATGTATTAGTAAGTTCTGGATTGAAATTAACTAAAACATTCATCTCTGCGTCTGAATCCTCAAGGATTACGATCATTCTGCCTGTATCCTGTTCTAGACAATTAAGAATTTCATTAATTCTCTTTGGCTGAATTGTACCAGCGCCTTCAATAATAAGCACTGTACCTCTAAGCTTAGCCATTGCCTTAGTAATACCTCTGGCATTAATGCTATCGCCTGTTGTCTTCGCAATTTTTTTAGGAGCATCTGGATATAAATGATTAATTGCTCTTACAATTGCTCTTGCTAAATCAAGCTTATCAGCACTTGTGTTACCAGAAAGAAGAATATTACCTTTAACAGAATTAGTCATATTCATCTCGCCCTGTAAGCCCTCAAAGAAATCTACTAACTGCTCCTCAAGACCTGGCATATCTTTATACTTTCTAAAGATCTTAGCTAGTTCAGGATCAAGTTTTCTGCCGCCATCCTCTTCTTCTAAATCCATTTCGTCAATAGACTTCTTCATCTCTTCAATAATATCAGTTCTTTCTTTAACTTCATTTGTTGATTCCTCTATTGACTCTTTAAGCAAATCTTCTTTAACTTCATCGGTAATTTCTTCTGTCTGTGAAGCCTTTACACTTTCCTTTTGAATATCTTCTCCCATTTTATTCTCTACCCCATCTTTTTCCTTATCAGCAAATTTCTCCTCTTTTACTGATTCAATCCAATCCATAAGACTTAACTGACCCTCTATCTGATCATCTAAGCCTGTTGTTTCCTCTTCGCTATTGGTCTTAGACTCTAACTGAACTTCTTCCGGTTCTAACTCCCCAGTCTTCATAAAGCTAACATCTGCTGTTTCGCTTTGTGCCGGACTAAATTCCTTATCTTCTTCGTTAATATATCCACTAATGTTCTTAGCAATTTCAGTCTGAAGATTCTGAGTATTATTGATATCATATTCAGGAACTACTGTATCAAAGTTCTTTACATTCTCTTCAATACGAGCTTGTGTTTCTTTACGTTCTTCTTCTTCGTCTTCCTTATTAATCTGATCGATATTATTTTCTATCTGCTTTTTAGCATTCTCAATGAGCTCTTTTAATGATAAATTAGCCTTATCTATACTACTTTCCATTGAACTTGCTCCCTGTATGCTAGGAGTAACATCAAGTTCCGGCTTTGTTACAATTGGACTTTCTTTATCATCTCTTCTAACTTTCTGTTCTTTAACTTCAGTTTCGTTATTCTCTTGCTTGTCCTTTTCAAGGGCTCTCATAACGAATTCTTTAATTTCTTCACTATCGTTAGTTTCTATAATATCTGTATTAGGACCATCCTTACCAGGTGCGCTAATTGTAGGAACATCATCAACCTTCTTACTAACAGGCTCTTTATGAAGAGCTGTGATTTCTTCAAGCTTCTTTGTAGCCTTAATTGATGCCTTCTCATCTTCTTCCTTCTTAATAATGTCTGAAACAGCTTTATCAAAAACTGCTTCCTTCTCATCATTATCAAGAACTTCTCCCACTTCATCTTTCTTAATCTTAACTAATTCTTTAGTTTCTTCGAATTGTTTCTCAAGATTAATATCAGATTTCTTTGCCATGGCATTATCAAAAATCTTCTTCTGAGTATTAGTAAGTTCTGCTCCTAATTCGTTCTTTAGGGAAACAGCCATTTCTACATAATCGCCATCCTGGAACCATAAAACAATATTATCGCAAGTCTTAATACACTCATCTTTTCTATCTGTCTTAAAGTAGAGCTTAGCAAGCTCATACATATATTTCTCATCAATTTCATGCTCTTTATATTCTTCAAGAATCTCTACTAATTCATTATCACTAGCATTCTCCGCATGTCTTAACTCATATAAAAGAACATATTTATCAACATCTCTATGAGCAACATGAGCGTATTCCTCATATAACTCATCAGCCTCCTCATAATCACCAATCTTAATGTTTAATTCTACTAATTTGTAGATTAACTTCTTTCCACCAAGATTTCTGTTATATGCAAGAATCGCCATGTCTCTTGCTTCATCATAATCTTCAATTGCTTCAAATACATTAATTGCTGTTGCAAGAGCCTGCCAATCTTTACACTTAAGCCAATTAAGATCCTTGGCTATTCTTGCTGCCTCTTCGTATTCTTTCTTAGCTGCAAGTTTTCTTACTTGCTCCATTTTTATATTAAATTCATATTTATCCATAATTACAAACAATCCAACCTTTCACCCATAGTACATAATGTTACTAAACATTTACAGGTTTGTTACATTTTTGCACACGTGTAAATTTTAGCACAGAACAGAAAGCTTGTAAACCAATACACAACCTTCTATACTGTGCCATTTGTTAAATCTTTGTGTTTTCTATACATTTGTCTATGTTAAAAAATCAAAGCTAGCCTGCTCATATTCCATTCTTGTATATTCAAGTTCAGACTCTTTTGTGTTGCTATAATAATCGACTACAACGGTCTGCTGTTTATTATCTACAAGCTTCTGACCTAATATATAATTAACATCAAAACGTCCGATAATTGCTGGTGTAGCACCTCTTGCTGGTACAATTAACTGTACATGATTAGTAGCAAGAAGTTTAAAAATTGGCTCCCAGATATAAATATCCTTTGCAGCACCAAATGGATTATCAATAAAAATTGTTTTTCCAGTTACACCATCACTTGAATACTCATTCATATTAGAAATGTAATTAATTATTGCAATAAGGAACTGAATATAAATACCCTGTGACTGACCTGTTGAACCAACAGCCTCCTCATATTTAAGGTATCTCGATTGATCCTTAATTCGCTCTCTCTTATATAGATTAACTCTAACGGCATTCATATCCGTAACTATAACTGAAAATAATCTCTTCCAACTTAATCTATTGCGGATATATTTTAATCTCTCAGATAAATCCTTGAAACTTTCTGCCATTACAACGGTTTCATCAATATAATTAGACATTCTATCCTTATATAACTCTTCCTTAACATATGGAATTGCAAGACTGATAATGCTAATTTGCTCACCATCTAAATTAATATTTGATAATTTTGGCAATCTATCAAGTTCAGTCTTTATATTGGCACATGTCTGAATACATCTGTTTTCAAAGTTATCCTTAATTCTTTCCATATCTTCGATGCCTTTGCGAATTCTATCCTTTTCAAGTTCAATTAACTGGTTAGTTTCGCTAAGAGCAGCTATCATAGTCTCTGCTTTTTCAAAACTATCAGGAATATTAATAGATATCTTTATCTCTTCTGATAATTCCCTTGCATCAAAACCATTTAATAGGTCAATTAAGTTCTGCTTATTTTTAACAAATTCTTCTTTTTTCTTATATTCAAGCTTTCCTATTGCCTGATATTCCTTAATTACATCTTCGTAATCATCTAGGTTAATGCTTAAGTTTGAACCTAGATTTGAATCTACTGTTTCCGGTAATTCCATACCTGCATCTGCAACAATTCTTCTTAAGTCTCTTTCAATTACAGCTATTTCCTTTACCTCTGATTCTGAATCCTTAATAGCTTTTTCCTGATTCTTAACATCCTTTTTAAGCTTTTCTATTAGCTCTTTATGCTGCTTTATAAAAGCCTCTGGATCATTACAATCAAAAGCCTTAAATTCACCATACTTCTCTTCAATCTGATTAATTCCATAACAAATTGAACCATCTAATCTATTATATAAAGCTTCTTTAGAATCAAGTTCAGCCATATTTTTCTTATGGTTCTTTTTAAGAGTTTCAAGCTCTTTTTTGTAATCCATAAGCTTGTTAGTTGCTAAATTAAATTGCTTTTCCTTAGAATATAGATTTTGCATTTCCTCAAGCTTAAAACCTCTATATTCAATCTGATTAACGCACTTAGCTATTGAAGAGTTAAGATGTTGAATTAAGTTTTCCTTATCCTTAACATCTGCACTCTTTGAATTAAGAGCTGTTCTTAAGCCGCTAAATCTGCTCTCAAGTCCACTCTCATCATTCTCATAAATAGCATATGTTTCTGTGCATTCAATGCTTGGATCATAATACTGCTTATACTCTTCTTCCCAATTGGCCTTTAAATTAACAATCTTCTTATCATATGAATAATTAATCTCTCTTTGGCTATTTAACTGCTCTGAAAGCTTAGATAAATTATTCTCATAGTCTGTAACCTTTACCTTAGCTGCAGCAATTTTTTCCTCAAGAGAAGCTACTTCATTATAGACATCAGAAATTTGAGCATTAAAGCTAATAATTGTCTTTAGCTTTTGTACTCTTTGTCCTATTTTTTCAACTTCTGTTTCAAGAGTTTCCTTATCTTTTTCTGATTCTCTAACTCTTTCATCTAGTTGATGTCTTTTTTCTTCATAAGACATTATTTCTTCTTCGTAATGACTAACCTTTTCCTCAATCTCATTAATAGACTGACCTTGATTATTCTTATTCTTTAAGACCTGATAAGAAAAAACGAAGGTATAATCATTCCAAATTAGGTCTTTTCTATCCTCTAATGTCTTCTTTTTATATCTAATTTCTGAAAGTTCATCATTAGCAAGTTTCAATTCTCTATCAATATCAGCCTGATCTCGTAAGAAATTCATATCCTTTAAGGCAAAAACTACCAATTCCTTATTAACCTCTAGCTTTGTATCAATTAATATTTGCTCACTAATTACAGGAAAAATTACAGCACCTCTACCAAAATTAGTTAAGGTCTGATCATTTTTAATTCTTTCAAAATCGTTTTTTATAATGAAGCCATATTCAACAAAAGGTGTTCTCTTTAATACATCTCTTCGTTGTCCAACTGGTAGGGCATCAAACCACTCATGGCCTTCAACCACATCATCTCCATACTGTGAAACCAGATAATTTTTTAATCTTTCTCTTTCTTTATTATCACATGTATAAGTTCTTTTATTTACATTGTCTATAAACTTAACAATAGCCTTTTCTTCCCTTATAGTATCTTCGTAATCTCTATAAACACTTCTATATGTGTCCAATATCTGATCACATAAGCCTGCATTTAATTCCTTGCCATAAATGCTAATAATATTCTCTAATTTCTCATTACTACTAGCATCCTTTTCCTTATTTGCCACACTGTTTGTTAATTGAACTTTTAAGACATCAATTAAAGCTTTATTTGTGTTAATCTGTTCAGTTAGCTTATTTAATTCCTGTAAATCCTTTTTGTAAGAATCAGACACTGTAATAAGTCTTGCTTTATAGTCTGATAAATTCTTAGTATCATTCTTAAGCATTTCTTCTGCATTTTCAGGAACTAGAAGACCAACTTCATCCATCATTGATTTTAGTCGTTTATTAGCACATGCTATACCATCCTTATTATGTTCTATAAGACTTTGTAATCCTGCAAGTTCCTTATCTGCCTCTCTTAGGTCTTTCTTTGCAGCCTCATATTTAGCATTAACATTTTTCTCATCATTATCAGATAACTTCTTCTTACTAAGTAAATCACCTAATTTGCGATTATAAATCTTATAATATGCTCCTGCTAACTCCTTTAATTCCTTTAGAATGTCATCATCATCCCTTAATCTTCCATCAAGAGATGTCTTAACAGAAAGAAGATTATCATTATAATCTAAATAATCCTTATAGTCTTGTAACGCCTCATAAAGATTAAGTTTTTTCTCTAAATCATCAATTTTTTCTTGTTCATTAGAAACAATATCCTTAGATTCCTTTACAAGTTTTTCTAATGCACCTAGTGAACGTTTCTCAGACATTACTTCTGCTATAGCAATGTTCTTATTCTCATAATCTAGGGATTCCTTTATTCTATCTAGGGCATGTCCTTTTTGTTCAACTTCAAGCTGCTTATTTCCATGCTCATAAATTGAGCAAAGTCCTAGATTATATAAATCCTTAGAAGTCTTATTTTTTCTATCATAAAAATCCTTATATGTCTCTAGGTATTCCCTAAATCCGTCTATAGCCGCAACTTGGCTATCATAAGCACTAAGACGTGCATGTTTTTTAGATAACTCCACTAACTTATCCTTGATATCAAGTAAAGTCTCTGCCATCTTTTCTTCGTCATTATCTACAGATAATCTGTTATTAAAGGATTTCTGAATTATTTCTTCAATTAATAAGTCCTCAATTACTTTTCTACTTGTCTTATAATTAGTTTCAAAGTATGTTCTTACATGACCTTCTGTCTTATTTATTCCGCGAACAATTTCCCACGCACTTTCATAAATACCATATTTAGTAATAAAACTCTGATATTCACCCTTCTTGTCAAAAATATAAACTTCGTACTTAAAGTCCGTTTTATTCAATTCACGAAGATAATTTTTAAGTCCATTATAAGTGATTTTTTCTCCATTGCTTGAAAGTGGCAAGTTCTTAATATCATTGTCGCCAAACTCTCTATAAAAAATACAATAATTAAAGTACTCGATTGAAGCACTGCTACTTGACTGGGCTAGACTATCATCTTGGTCATCGTCCCCTTGCTTACCCTTTCTTGCACAAAAACCTGTAGTCATATACGTAAAACCATCCTTTACGTAACACTTATCAAGCTTCCATTCCACAAGAGAATGAATACAAGTATTTCCTCCTCCCTGTCTAAAAAGCTTCTCTATAGGCTGCTTTTCATCAAGAGTACAATTTGGAATCATATTCTGTAATAGTAAAAGCATAAGCAAACTCTTACCACCACCATTAGCCAAATCATATATGGTGTTTTTGCAATTAAAGCGCATAACAAAATCATCATAAACTTGAGTTGCAAAATTATATTTTACGTTATTAACACGAATTCTATTAATTTGCGGCATTTTCTACTCCCCCGTTCATAATCTCAGAAAATCTTCCTCTATATTCATCAAAATAATTTTCAATTAAGCTCTTAAATCTATCTGTTGGATAAAATCTGTCCTGACTTTCCACTAGTAATTCTTGACTTACAAGGAAATTAAGTACAATTTTTACAAAACCTGCTTTAGAATTTCTTGCAGCTCTAAGACCTGACTGTTCCTCATAAGTTGCTGCAGGAAGTTCATCCCAGCTAAGGGCAATCTGCTTAAAGGAATTCTCCTCAACCTCATCAAGTACAAGTCCTTTACTTTTATCTACTATTGATGAGCTTGTTTTTTCCACATTATTTATTACATCTTCAACCCTTATAAACTCCGCATATGTAGAGCTAATGGTGTCTGTATAAAAAAGCATAATAACATTGTAGATTACAAAATATGATAGATATAATTCCTTATTAACCCTAAGTCCCATCTTATTTCTAAGTTCTTCGTTAGTATATCCAAAGACCTTATTACTCTCTTTAGGACCCACAAATAATGCATTATTATATTCATAAATATTTAAATTGAATTTCTTCAAAGACATATGAACAATATCATATACCTCAGCATTAGTATTGTATTCCTGATAAAGTCCAGAATTATCGCCTTTTTCAGCCACCGATTCTCCATTAACAAGTTTAGATACAATATCTAATGCCTTATCTAAATTTCGATTTTCCATAATTCTCCTTTTTAGCTTACCTTCCTGATTAAAATATCGCTAACTTCCAAATCATCGCCTATCTTAACCATATTATCCTGTTGCTTAACTAATTCAATATTAATTCTATTGCTACCCTCATAGCCCTCTTTTAATATTCCATCTAAAAATGTTTCATTATCCATTTCGCTTCCGCCAATTTTATATGTCTCTTTTTGACAAAGATTAACAAAAAACGAGAAGTAGTCCACATTTTTTAGAATGTTTTCATCATAAGTTTTTTTCATAAGTTCATTAAAGTCGCTTAAGCTTATACTTGTCTTCTTATGAAGGACGCTTATAAGATTATTCATAATAAAGATGTAATTAAACTTAATTCTTGCATCCTCGATTTCATCCTCAAAGACAATATCCATTGCTTCTTCATTAATAACTTTTTCCTTATATTCATACTTGGCTGGCTTCATAGTTAAAGCCTCATCTATACTATTTAATCCAAAAGTCTTTTTAATGTTTGGCTTAAATAAAGGACCAAGTAATATGCTTAATGCATCTGCATTGTCTCTTTTTATCATAGCATTTAGAGTAGCTGTAAAATCCATATGACTTCTTAGTCTGCTTAACTTAGCACGTCTAACAGCATCATCTGTCATCTTCTGCATTTGTGTGCAATCTCTTAAAAGCTCTGCATGTCTATTCATAGCTATTTTTAGCTGATTTTCTAGATTATATATTTCATTAATAGTTCTATAATAACTTTCAGTTTTTTCCTTAGTGCTACTAGCATTTAGTCGCTCTATGGATTTTTTTATTAATTCCTGATTTTTCTTAAATAACTTTTCTTCATCTTCAAACCACTTCATTCCCGTTTCAACAAATTCTTCATATGCATCAATGCCCGCATAAACATCTGTTGATAGAATTAAAAGGACTTCGTTCTTCTTTTGTTTTAATCTATTTACTTCTTCATTAATTCGCTCTACAACTTCAATACCACCTCTGAAGTTTTCTGAATTAATCATTTTTTCAAGAAGCAACTGGGATACATTTATTCTACTTTCATCTTTTATTTCTTTAGTATCAAGATAGAATTCTACCGCATCCGCACTTATGGAATACCATACTGTATTATTACGTATCGTACTTTCTATAATTCTCATTCGTGAAACATATCTCTTTTTATCAATTGGATCAAAGTATGAAAATTCAAATGGTCTACCATCATTTTTAATCTTATCAAACACATAATCAGATATTTCCTTAGCCTCTTCCATTGTTAAATCAAGGCCAAAATCTCTTTTTAGTAGACTTTCTGTAAAATTAAGATACTCAATATAGGTTACATCCTTTTCTTTAAAGTTATTCTCTTCAATGAAAAAACGTAAGATTGCCATTATGATATAACCCATATCAAGAACTTCATATTTACCATCCTTAAATTGAGAGAAATTGGTATCTATCAATTTAAAAAACGGATAGTATTTTTTTAGATTTAGCATTCGCTCACGGTGATCTGTTATAATATCACCCATCATATTTTCAGCCATTTTATCTCCCTTGTGGCTCTTTAGCCAATCCCCCAAATATTAATTACAATTCTGTTCTACCTTCAAGTGCACGAAGTAATGTAACTTCATCAATATATTCTAGATCTCCACCTACAGGAACACCACTAGCAATTCTTGTTACCTTAATTCCTGTCGGCTTAATCATCTTGCTAATATACATGGCAGTTGTTTCGCCTTCTAGATTAGAATTAGTGGCAATAATAACTTCATCCACATCACCTTCTAATCTCTTTATAAGTTCCTTTAATTTAATATCACTTGGACCAATTCCAAGCATTGGGCTAATAGCTCCATGAAGTACATGGTAAACACCTTCATATTTACCTGTCTTTTCGTATGCTGCCAAATCCTGAGTCTGCTCCACAACCATAATCACCTTATGATTTCTCTTCTCATCTCTACAAATCGGACAAATTTCCTCATCTGTTAATGTAAAACATGATTTGCAATAATGAATGTGACCTCTTGCCTCAACCATTGTATTAGCAAGGCGCTCCACCTCATCCTCAGGCATATTAATAATATGAAATGCCAGGCGCTGTGCACTTTTTGCGCCAACACCTGGTAATCTTGAAAGTTCTTCTATTAGCTTATTTATATGTCCACTATAAATGTCCATTAAAATAAACCTCCGCCAAGACCTGAAAGGCCTCCAGTAATCTTAGACATAGATGCTGCAGATTCTTCCTCACACTTTCTAAGTGCTTCGTTAGCTGCTGCAACAATTAAATCCTGAAGCATTTCAACATCATCTGGATCAACAGCTTCTGGATCAATTGTAACCTTTGTAAGTTCTCTCTTACCAGTTACTGTAACTTCAACAACTCCACCACCTGCAGTTGCTGTGAATTCCTTACTTTCTAGTGCTGCCTGCTGCTCTTCCATCTGTCTTTGCATTCTCTGAGCCTGCTTCATTAAATTATTCATATTGCCAGGCATACCACCTGGAAAACCGCCTCTTTTAGCCATTAGATCATTTCCTCCGTATTATCATCAATTTCAATTTCGACTCCACTAACAAGATCTTTAATATCTGTATATCTGTTGTAGAAGTCTTCATTATCATCTAATTTTGTTATAAGAAGATCAACTGTAACTCCAGTTCTTTCCTCTATTAAATCAACCAATTCAGCCTTTCTTTCTTCTCGGCTTAAATCGTTATAGCTACTTAAAGATTGTATCATAATCTCTAAACGTTTTCCATCTTCAGAAAGCGTTACATGTGACTTTTCTAGCATTTCTTTAAGTCTAGCTTCCTCTATACTATCAACTATGCTTCTCCAGGCTTTCGCAATACTTTTTATATCTTCTGGGACAGCCTTATAAACTCTCTTTGGTAATTCTTCTTTAACAGCTTCCCCTTTATCTGTATCACTCGCCGCTCTAATTGGCACCATTACAGCCCCTGATTTTATTTTATTTAAGGCTTCTTCTAATTTACCTTCTAAAATAGTAATTCTGCTTGTAAGATCTGATATATCCTCACTATTTTCCATAGCAGGTCTCATAAGTTTAATCAAAGTAATTTCTAATTCAATTCTTTTTTGAGTTGCCAGCTTAAGCTTAGCAACACTTTCAGATAGAATTCTTATATAACGCATTAATGTATCAACATCAACAAGTTTACTTACCTCTGCCATATCATTTAGGTTATCACTAGAAACATCAATAACATCTTCTATTTCCTTAATATCTCCTGTTGTCTTAATAAGAAGAAGATTCCTTAAATACCAAATAAAATCATTAACAAATTGAACAAGATCTCGACCTTGAATAATAATGTCTTCTATAAGATTCATACACTGTGCCACATCGCCCTTTAATATAATCTCCAAAAGATTCTTAAACACATCTGTGTCAACAGCGCCTAAAACCTCAAGTACATTCTCATATTTAAGGTCCTTACCAAGATAAAAAGCGATACATTGATCAAGTAAGGATAGGGCATCTCTCATTGAACCATCTCCAGCTTTAGCAATATATCTAAGAGCCTTCTCTTCGACATTGATATTCTCTGCCTCCATAAGCTCCTTTAATCTATCAGTGATTGTATCAATTGTAATTCTATGAAAATCGTATCTTTGAACACGAGATAGAATTGTAATTGGTATCTTAGCAACTTCTGTAGTTGCAAGTATAAAAATTACATATGCTGGTGGTTCCTCTAAAGTCTTTAAAAGAGCATTAAAAGCACTTGTTGATAGCATATGTACCTCATCGATGATATATACTTTGTATTTACCTTCTGTTGGTGAATACTGAACTTCATCAACAATCTGACGTACATCATCTACACTATTATTAGATGCAGCATCCATTTCAATAACATTCATAGATACTCCAGCTGCAATAGCCTTACAAACAGAACATTCCCCACAAGGATTTCCATCCACAGGATTCTCACAGTTAACAGCCTTTGCCATAATCTTAGCAATAGTTGTCTTACCAGTACCTCTTGTACCTGTAAAAAGGTATGCATGTCCTATTCTATCCGCTTTTATTTGGTTTTTTAATGTTGTAACAATGTGGTCCTGACCTTTAACATCATCAAAATTATCAGGTCTCCACTTTCTATATAATGCTTGATATGCCATAACTTTATCTCTCTTTTATAAATTTATAAATCTATTCTAAATTATAAATCAAATTACAAATATTTAAAAGCAACATATTTAATCCACGCCATTGTAATTTCACTATATGATAACAATTGCCACATAAGGTTAAACCTCATGTGGCTAATAAAAAGATAAATTATTCCAATGTTTTAAAGCCGTGCGCTCTGGCCTCGAACAATCATCCACAGACGTTACCAGTATAGTTAGCTCGGCCCAGGCGACCTCTCGGCACATAGAAGGTTCTACTTAATGCTGCTTCGTTCCCGACCTGACATGATTCATAGATTCCTATTGCGAAAGACCCAAACGTCATCACCACTTTTACCGGGCTGCTCCATAAAATCAAGCCCTCAACCAAAGCATCACCCCTGCTATAGCAGATTTCAGGTACAGGGTTCTGCTACCACCCCGGCTGCACGGTAATATAAATTATACTTATAATTGCTCTCTTTTGTCAACCACATATAAATGTGATAAAATCAATTATAAAGTTAGGAAATAAGGTGTTTATATGGAAGAAACCACAAACAGTATTGAAGAATTAAATTTACATAAAAAATACATGCGACAAGCTATTACTCAGGCTAAAAAAGCTTATAAATTAAGAGAAGTACCTATAGGCTGTGTAATAGTACACAATGGAAAGGTTATTGGCAGAGGCTATAATAGACGAAATACAGATAAGACAAGCCTTGGACATGCTGAAATAACAGCCATAAAAAAGGCAAGTAAAGTTATTGGAGACTGGAGACTTGAAGATTGCACAATCTATATAACTTTAGAACCTTGCCAGATGTGCGCTGGAGCAATTGTACAGGCACGAATTCCCAATGTTGTTATTGGTTCAATGAATCCAAAGGCCGGATGCGCAGGATCCATTATTAACTTATTAGATATTAGCGCCTTCAATCATCAGTGCAAAATTACAAAAGGCGTTTTAAATGAAGAATGTTCTAATATGCTTACTGAGTTTTTTAAAGAACTTCGCGAATACAAAAAAGCTATGAAAAAAACAGACATCCAAAAATCCAATTAAGGAGGACTTGTCATGAAACTCGAATATGATTTGGGAGATTATGTTCTACGTGCATTAGATGAAAGCTATACACAGCAAGTGCTTGATTTTTATAGTAGAAATCAGGCTTCCTTTAATCAGTATGAAACAGATAAGCCTGTTAATTTCTATACTAAAGAATATATTTCTCTAATGCTTAATGCGGAATTTAATGGATATATAAAAGGAAATTATATACGCTTTTATTTGTATAAAAAGGACATTCCAGACTACATAATTGCAACTTGTTCTTTTTCTCATATTCACTATGCCGATACTAAAAGTTGCAATATAGGATATAAAGTTGATTCCCTATATCATAACCGAGGAATTGCAACAAGCTTAGTTGCACAATGTGTAAAAATCATGTGTGAAGAAAAAGGACTTCATAGATTTGATAGTTACATCTTACCAACTAATGCTCCATCTCTTAGAGTAATGGAAAAACTCGGATGGATTGATGAAGGAATTGCCTATAAATACGCCTTTATTAATGGTACTTGGAAAGATCACAAACATTTTGTTTACATAAATAACTAGACAAATTTTACATTTTATAGATATAATATCTAGACTTACATTATGTATGAAAGGATTTAATTATGAAAAATTATGACAATGTAATGCACCTTGGTAATCCAACCAATACCATTGCAGTATTAAATAGATATGGTTTTAATTTCCAGAAAAAATTTGGACAAAATTTCCTTATTGATGAGAATATTGTAGAAAAAATTGTTCGCGAGGCAGGAGTTACAAAGGACGATTTTGTACTTGAAATTGGACCTGGTATTGGTACTATGACTCAGATTCTATGTGAGAATGCAAGAGAAGTTGTAGCCGTTGAAATCGATACAAAGCTTATACCAATTTTAAGAGAAGATACACTTAGATACTATGATAATGTAACAGTTATTAACGAAGATATCCTTAAGCTCGATATCAACAAATTAGCAATAGAAAAAAATAATGGCAAACCAATTAAAGTTGTTGCCAATTTGCCATACTACATTACAACACCTATTATTATGGGACTTTTTGAAAGTCATGTTCCACTAGATAGTGTAACAATCATGGTACAAAAGGAAGTAGCAGACAGAATGCAGGTAGGTCCTGGCACTAAGGACTATGGTGCCCTATCATTAGCTGTCCAGTATTATGCTAAGCCTGAAATCGTACTTAATGTACCAGCTAGCTGCTTTATGCCAAAGCCAAATGTAGACTCAGCTGTAATTAAGCTTAACAGATATCAAACACCAGCTTATGAAGTTAAAAACGAAAGACTACTTTTCAACTTAATTAAAGCAGCTTTCTTACAAAGAAGAAAAACAATGCTTAATAGTGTTTCTAATGGTCTTTCAAATATAACAAAAGAAGATTTAGCTAATGCACTTGAATCTATGGGACTTCCAAAGACAGTCCGTGGAGAAGCCTTAACTCTTGAACAATTTGTAGAATTAGCTAATAAATTAGCTTAATCAAAGAGCCCTTATACTGATATTTACCCAGAATCCTGGACACATATCATACAAGGGCTCTTTTATTATGTCTATTTTTTACAAAACAGATAAATTACTTAATCTCGCTACCAGCAATAATATCCTTATCTACAGTAAGAACTGATAAATTACCTTCATCATCACTTGCTGCAAGAATCATACCCTGTGATTCAACACCACATAGCTTAACTGGCTTTAAGTTAGTAATAACAGCTACCTTCTTACCAACCATTTCTTCTGGCTTATAGAAATTAGCAATACCAGATACAATCTGTCTTACCTCATCACCAATTCTAATCTGTGAACAAAGTAACTTCTTAGCCTTCTTAACTGGTTCGCACTTTAATACTTCACCAACTCTAATCTGGATCTTATCAAAATCATCAATTGTGATTTCTTCCTTAGGCTCAACCTCTGGATACTTAACGCCACCAGCTGCAGCCTTCTGTGCTGCCTGAATCTCTTCAACCTTAGCTAATACTTCTTCAAGATCAAGTCTAGCAAATAAAATCTCTGGCTTATCAGTAACCTTAAGTCCTGACTCTCTTAAACCAAACTTATCTAAGTCATCAAAATCACGAACACCAGCTTCTACATTATCTGGATATAACTGAGCTAAAACTCTATCTGTAGTTTCTGGCATGAAAGCCTTAAGTAAGTTAACACCAATTGTAATACCTTCAACAAGGTTATATAAAACTTCTTCAAGTCTTTCCTTCTTAGCTTCATCCTTAGCAAGTGCCCAAGGCATTGTCTCATCAATATACTTATTACATCTCTTAAAGAGTGTAAATACTTCTGTAATAGCATCAGCAACATGAAGTGTAGCCATCTTATCTTCTACCTTCTTAACTGTTCCTGTAACTACAGCCTTAAGATCAGCATCGTAATCAGCGCTATTACCTTCTTCATCAACAGCACCATCTGTGTTAACGCCTGTCTTATTAACAACTCCACCAAAATACTTATTAGACATTGAGATTGTTCTATTAACAAGGTTACCAAGTGTATTAGCAAGTTCAGAGTTCATTCTCTCAACTAATAATTCCCAAGAAATAACACCATCATTTTCAAATGGCATTTCATGTAATACGAAATATCTAACTGCATCTACGCCAAACATATCTACTAAGTCATCAGCATAAATAACATTACCCTTAGACTTACTCATCTTACCATCTGCCTGGATAAGCCATGGATGACCAAATACCTGCTTTGGAAGTGGTAAATCAAGAGCCATAAGGAAGATAGGCCAATAAATAGTATGGAATCTAATAATATCCTTACCGATTAAGTGAAGATCTGCTGGCCAATTAGCCTTAAATAAATCAGAAGATTCACCATCGCAGTCATAACCAATACCTGTAATATAGTTTGTAAGAGCATCAAGCCATACATAAACAACATGCTTAGGATCAAAATCAACTGGGATACCCCACTTAAATGATGTTCTTGAAACACATAAATCCTGAAGACCTGGCTTTAAGAAATTATTCATCATTTCGTTCTTTCTTGAAACTGGCTGAATAAATTCTGGGTGAGTCTCAATATAATCTATAAGTCTGTCTGCATATTTACTCATCTTAAAGAAATAAGCTTCTTCCTTAGCTGGCTTAACTTCACGTCCACAGTCAGGACACTTACCATCTACAAGCTGTGATTCTGTCCAGAAAGATTCACATGGAGTACAGTAAAGACCTTCATAAGCTCCCTTATAAATATCTCCCTGGTCATATAATTTCTTAAAAATCTTCTGAACCTGCTTTTCATGTGGCTTATCTGTTGTTCTTATAAACTTATCATAAGAAGTATTCATTAAATCCCAGATTCTCTTAATTTCTGTAGAAACTTCATCTACAAATTCCTTTGGTGAAACACCAGCTGCAGCAGCCTTCTCCTCAATCTTCTGGCCATGTTCATCACTACCAGTCTGGAAGAATACATTATATCCCTGCTGTCTTCTAAATCTTGCAATACTATCTGCAAGTACAATTTCATATGTATTACCTATATGTGGCTTACCTGAAGTATAGGCAATAGCTGTTGTCATATAGTAATTTCCTCTATTCTTTGGCATTTAACTTCCTCCTATCATTTTTATTATCAATCCATAATGGATAATAACTTTCGGCATTTGTTATATATATCAAATGTATATTCTACAACGCATATTCTTAAATGATAGTTAATTTAATTCCCTATGTCAAGCCCCGTTAAGCTACCTAAAAACCCAAGATTAACCTAATTAAAAGCTATTTATCCAAGGCTCTAAATTGTCAAATAAAATATCAAATTGAATAGGTCCCATATCAAGAATATACCTATGGAATTCCTTAAGATTAAACTTAGAGCCTAACTCATCCTTGGCTTTTTCTCTAAGTTCAAAAATTCCAATCATACCAAAGGCATACTGTGTATAATTACCAGGATTAGCAATAAATGCGTTATACATATTTTTATATGAAGCCTCACTAAAATTAAAGTACTGTCCTACATACTCACGCATCTTGTTATAATCCCATCCTAGATAATTAACTCCAATATCACCTAGAGCATACACTATAAGCGTTGTTTCATAATTAAGTCCCATAATCTTATTTAGACTTTCATTTCCTGTATTGGCAAAGGAATAAGAAAGCACCTCAACATATGAAGCCCATCCTTCCATATAACCCCTTGGAGCAAGTACATATCTTATCCAGTAAGGATTAGAATTAATAAAGTACTGGGTTTGATATAAATGTCCTGGATATCCTTCATGGGCAATAGTTGGATATATTTCTTCTCTGCCTGCATTATTAATATAAATTGAATTCACATCTGCATTATCAAGCTGAGGAATAAAATACATAGCAGGACTGGCGTAATCTTCTAAAGATTTAGTAACATAAGAGACATTGTAACTAGTCTCCTTAATCTCAGGAAAATCTACACTAATCTTTGACTTTAAGTCCTCTATCATTGCAACAGGATCACCCATACCAAAGGAAAAAGTGGACATCTTACTACTTATAGAATAATCACTATAAATAATCTTACTCATTTCATCTAGAAGTTCATCCACATAATCCTCACCCAATTCAAAAAGATCATTTACCGATTCACCCCAACCAAGTTTTTTATTTACCAAATATTCAAAGTATCTGCTTCCGTTAGGATAATTACAAATTCCTCCACTATACTTATTAGTTCCCTTAAGGGCTGCAAGACCACTTGCCAGTTCTTCATATCCCTTAACCACATTAGATTTAACAGCTTCGTAATTATCCTGCTTATATTTAGTTTTTTCTTCATCTGTAAGGCCACTAAACTTATCAATTCTCTCATTAAAGCTAGCAATCATTACTCCGTCATCATTTAAAGCCTCATCCTTAAAGGAGTTACATGAATTAATAACTTCATCAGCTAAATCATCTGACAAAAAATAGCCTGCATCAGCTCTTAATTTCTCGTATTTTAAAATATCATTAAAATAATCATCCACATCAGCCACAAGCAATAAATATTCATCTATGTCCTTTTTTTCCACAAATGAGTATTCTGCAAAAAGCAATGGCAACTGAACATGAATACCTATTGTTGGTGTTATATCTGTACTTAAAAGGTATAAATCTGCATTATTTTTTTCATTAGTAAACATCTTATAAAGTTCGTTATATGTGATTTTTTGCTTTTCATTTAATGTATTTACATCATACTTATTAAGCTCATTTAGAATTTCCTCGTAATTCTTAGCAGACCCTAAGTTGTCATAATCAATTCTACCTAGATTCTTACTATAATTGTTCACACCAAAGTCAGATGGATGCTCCATATATGAATGAATGCTAATAAGGTCGGATTCCTCCATTATATCCACATAAAGCTCCTTTAGATACTCATCAAAGTCCTGACTACTATATTCCTTTACAGTCTCTATTTCACTGCTTTGGACGTTTTCATTTTTCTTAGGCTGACTACATCCGCTAATTGAAAAAATAAGACATGCACTAAGTACTAAGGAAACCGTAGTTTTAATTATTTTTTTCATAAACTACCCCCAGTTATTATTAATTTTTACCCTCTCTATAAAAATCAAAACACATCTGATTAAAAATCAGATGTGTTTCTCTATTCCCTTAGTGTATATTATATCATTATAAAAATATATTAACAACATAAATTGCAAAATAGCCATGTTCCAAGACATGTCATACATGAAATACCGCTATTAGCTGGACTATATGATTGCTGTCTTGCATTGTACCACTGTCCGCCACTTTCAAGATTCTGATAATAATTTCTATATTGGAAGTTATCCGGTTCCATTGAAACAGCTTTTCTAGCATATTCTAATGCTGCTGCCCTATCTCCTCTTCCTGCTTGAGCATTAGACATAATAAAATACCATCTTGCATCTCTATCCTCAATTGAATTAAGAATATTTATAGCCTCATCATATCTTCCAGAAGTTACATAATTAAGAGCAGATCTTAATTTATACGAAATCTCATCATCACCATTCATATTATTAGCATTTTCATAGAAACCGCCAAAACCAAATGGGCCAAAGCCCCAGAAGTTTCCATATTCACCAAAATTACCAAAATCACCCCATGGATTTCCTTGTGCATCTCCATCATATCTATAGCTACTAGCACGTCCCGTACCATATCTATTCTGGCTATATGGGCCTTCAGAATAACCGCCCTCTTTTTCCTTCATTATTTGATTATAAGCTTGCTGAACAGTCTTAAACATCTCCTCAGCCTGTTCCTTATTAGGATTGTTAATATTGGCATCTGGATGATACTTTCTACTTAATTTTCTATATGCTTTTTTTATCTCATCTTCTGAAGCATTTCTTGAAACGCCCAAAATTTGATACGGATCTGACATTTTAACCTCCACTTTTAAAGTTTCTTATCTTCTAGTCTTTTTCTTTTTACTTCCTCAAATCTAATAAAAACACCTGAGTAAATTATATTTCGTAAAATTTCTGCATTCTCAATTATTGGCAAGTATTCAAATTCCTTACCAACAACGGTCATATATGCTTTTAGCATATTCTCAATAAATATATCAAAATCCGGTTCCTTCTCATAACTCTTTAGGCAGTTATAATTACCGGTTTTCTTATCCTTTTCTAAATCATCATAAGCATCCATTATATACACAAATTGACCAAGTGCCATTCCAATTCTAGATAGGCTTTGACTCCACTCGTCATTTTTCATACACAAAACAGCAGATAAGACCTTTCCAAAGGTTTGCGAAACCACGGAAATGCTCTGTTCATTATTCTTCTCACAAATAGAAAGTTCATGCAATCCCTCTTTAATAATTCTTGCCTTATCTTCATATTTGTCCATTATCTTATTAGCATTTCTTTTTAAAAGATCAGCATAGGCCTTACTATAAATCTTCTTCTCATCTTTCCAATCGTCTACTAGATGATAATATGACATAAGTAAGTTCATATCTGCAATATAATCTGTAACTTCGCTTATGGTCATCTTTTGCTTCTTAATTGGATGCGCCTTACAAGTCTTATTAATTCTTGTAAGTTCAGGTTCATAAAGAGATGTAAGCAAAAGTACTGCCATTGTCATATCATAACTTAAAGTCATTTGACCTAAAAAGGAATATTTTCTTTTTAAGCTATGACATAGACCACAATAAAAAGACTTGTATTCTTCATACTCTCTTATTTTTAATTCCGGTTTATTGACAATAACATAACCAAACATAGTTCTTATCTCCTTACGAGTTTAAGAATAGCATAATACAAGTTACAATTCCATTATAATAGAATTAGGGGTTTATTAAAAAAATATTAAGTGGGGGTATTTGACTTTGATTTAAAATTTTATAGATTTTTTGTTAGAAAAAAAATAAAGCCTTACAACCTAGGTAATTCCTAAATCATAAGACCTTCTAGTGCACCGCCAGGGGTTCGAACCCTGGACACCCTGATTAAGAGTCAGGTGCTCTACCAACTGAGCTAGCGGTGCTTATTTTGTTTTTCTGAAGTTCTGTAAGAACCTCATTCATTATACATCAGTTAGTTTTGTTTGTCAAGCACTTTTTTTATTTTTTTTGAAGGCTTGAAAACTTTCTGATGAAGTGTTGCTTGTCTTAGTAATCTTATCTATAATTTACTAAGAAGACTTGTTCGTAAGAACTTGTGTCCCAACGAGATGTAATTATAGTAGAGGATTCATTTTTTGGCAAGTGTTTTTTTGCAAATTTTTTCGGTTGTGTTTGTATATTATTGATATTTTTAGCCTTCAAACCCGCATAAACGCTGAATTCTTTTTTGAAAATTTCTTAGAAAAAAATTGATTTTTTCTTTGTTTTTTCTTAATTTTTTCCGATTTTCTTAAATAGAAATTAACTTTTACCTCTACTTATTTATGAAATAAAGCTTTTATGATAGTCTATTTAAAACAACAAAAGGAGGACCTTATGAAAAAAATATCATTTTCTTCTTTTTTTAAAAAGAAAAAAAAAGAACCAGAACATGAGGACAACAAAAAAGACTCCATTGATATTTTAAAAGAAAATATTTCTAAAATATCAGATGTGGAATTTAATCCTATTAAAGAAGATCAAGTTAAAGAGAATACAGATGATCCATCAGCTAATAACTCTTATAAATTCAAATTTATAAGAAACGATAAATACTTATCTATAGTAATTTATGGACTTATTTTCGTTCTCTTTTCTATTCTTATATATAAACTAATTGGCGACTTATCAATTACATCTAAGGCAATATCCGCTTTCTTCTCCCTTTTAGGGCCATTTATAACAGGCGCATTTATTGCTTTGATTTTGTATCCTTTGGTTAAACTTATATATAGGAATTTTTTTACTAACCTATTGCATATTAAGTCAGCTAAGCTAAAAAAGATACTATCAATACTTCTAGCTTATATTATTGCAATTGGATTTATTGCTATATTACTTGGATTTGTTATTCCGCAAATCTATTTTAGTTTGCAGGAAATAATAGATAAACTACCTGTCTGGTATGACAATACTTACGATTTTATTATTAACTTTGAAGACAAACACTCATACTGGACTTTTATAAATTTTGACGACGTTAACAATTACATTCAAAGCTTATTACCAAGATTAACAAATTATCTAACAGGAATTCTATCTAATATGATTCCTTATCTTGTTAATACATCAATGGCTATTATGAAGGGATTAGTTAATTTCATTATTGCTATTATTGTTTCAATTTATATGATTTCAGATCATAAAAACTTATTCTATCACACAAAAAGAGCTCTTTATGGAACACTTCCAAAAAAGACTGCTGATTCATTTAGAATAATAGTAAGAAACTGCGTTAACATCTTCCTTGACTTTATCTTTGGTAAAGCACTTGATTCCCTAATCATTGGAATTCTTTGCTTTATTATAATGTCAATTCTTAAGATGCCATACTCAGTATTAATAAGTGTAATTGTTGGTGTTACCAATATGATTCCTTATTTTGGACCTTATATTGGCGGTGTTATTGGTGGATTATTTATTATTATTGCTAACCCTGTACTTGTTATTGGATATGCAATATTAATCCTTGTTATCCAGCAATTAGACGGTCTTGTTATTGGACCTAAGATTATTGGAGATAGCACAGGTCTTAAACCATTATGGGTAATATTTGGTATTACAGTTGGCGGTAGCTTATGGGGAATTCTAGGAATGTTCCTTGGTGTACCTATTGTTGCTGTATTAGGATATATACTTAATCTTATTGTACAAAACCTTCTTAACAAAAAAAGAGTAAAGATTAAGCCTTATGATTCATTTGATGAATTCTAAAAATTGATTACTAACTTATATTTGTATAAAAGCTATAAAAAATCCCCCTGAATAGGTAATTCTATCTTAAATAGATAATTACATATTTAGGGGGTATTTCTATTAATCTCTATTGGCAATTAATTTACAAATTGCATTACCTGCTTCTGAGAACTTCTTCTCATATTCAGTCATTACATTGCCTTCATTCATTCTTGGCTCATTGTGAAGATCTCTTGTATAATCTACTAGATTCCAATTAGCTTCCTTTACTTCTTCTAATGAGAAATCAAATAAATCAACATTATCTGTCTTAAATTCTACTCTTCCATCAGCCTTTAAGATTTCATTATATCTTGCAAAAAACTGTCTTGATGTAAGTCTTCTTTTAGCATGACGATCCTTTGGCCATGGATCTGAGAAGTTTAGATATATTCTATCAACTTCGTCCTTAGCAAATACTTCTGTAATAGCCTCAGCATCCATTCTAATAAATCGCAAATTGGGTAATTGTAATTCATCCTGTTTTTCTACAGCACGTAATAAAACTGAAGAATACTTCTCTATACCTACATAATTAATACTTGGATTTAAGCTTGCAAGTGTAGTAATAAAAGTTCCCTTGCCCATACCAATTTCAATATGAATTGGGTTATTATTCTTAAAAACTTCAGACCAAGTTCCCTTCATTCCAATAGGATCAGTGAAAACATATTCATTTTCCACCATAACTTCTCTTGCGCCAGGTACATTTCTTAATCTCATCTTTTCCTCCGCATATGGTTAAAGCCTTAGCTTCTATATTATTTTTTATGTAACTTTCGTATTATAAATGATTTTTTCTATTTTGCCAATATAAAGTTTAACAAACCATAAGTTGCCACTTTTATCATTAATTATTATAATAAAATGTGATTTTTGATGATAAATTATTTTTTCAAACTTAAAGGACGGAATTTTTATGATAAAACTTAAAAAAATACTTAAGGCAGGAGTTGCACTTCTTAGTGCTAGTTTACTTCTCTTAACACCTGCAGTTAATGCTACTGCTGCCATTTCATCTACTGGTAGCATTGTTTCTAATGTAGATACTTCTAATTTAACTTGGCCTAGTGCACCTAATGTGCAAGCCGGAAGTTGTATATTAATAGATGCAGATACAGGTTCAATTCTTTATGAAAAAAATGCATATACAAAATGCTATCCTGCAAGTACAACTAAAATTCTTACAGGATTATTAACTATAGAAAACTGCAGTTTATCTGAAAACATCACTTTTTCAAAAGCTGCTGCCGAATCTGTTAATATAACAGAAGATGCTAATTTAGGCACTAAAGAAGGGGAAACATATACTGTTGAACAGGCACTTTATGGCATGCTTTTATATTCTGCCAATGAAATTGCTTATGGACTTGCTGAACACGTAGCCGGTAACCTAGACAGCTTTGTTGATATGATGAATGCCAAGGCAAAGGAAGTTGGAGCACTTAATACTCACTTTGCTAACTCAAGTGGATTATATGATAGCAATCACTATACAACAGCCTATGATATGGCAATGATTGCAAAGGCATGTTATAACAATGCAACCTTTGTAAATATTGACTCCACTTATTCATCTTATACTATTCCTGCAACTAACAAGACAGCAACACCAAGAACTTTTAGACATAGACATAAAATGCTATATGGCAGGGAATACTACTATGAATATTGCAAGGGTGGTAAAACAGGATTTACAGACCAGTCACAATATACCCTTGTAACCTTTGCAGAAAAAGATGGAATGAGACTAATATGTGTAACATTCCAAGAGCCAAGTGATGAAAGCCGTTTCGTTGATACAAAGGCATTGTTTGAATGGGGTTTTGATAACTTTACAAAAACCACAACTTCAAGTAGTAATATTAGCTCACTATTAACCAATGAGACAATTTATACATCTAGTGTATTTTCAAAAAAGCAGCTAAATTACAACCTTACAGCATCATTTATAACAATACCTAATACTGGTTCATCATCTGATGTTACTATTGCATTAGATGATAACTACGACCTAACCAATAACAATGGTGAATTAGGTATTCACCTTAAATACTTATTTGGCAATAATGTTGTAGGTACAACTACCCTTAATATAAACACTTCAACAGCAGCTAAGGATTCATCACTTCCATACTTAAATGCTACAGATAATCATTCAAAATATAGCGCCAAAAAATGCCTATATATAAACATCTGGATTTTGCTTGGAACTGTATTAATAATTGCTTTAGTTGCATATGTAATCTACTATCTTAACACATCAACTAATTACAAAAGACGTAGAAGAGCAAAAAGAAAATTAAGATTTTAATAAAAAGACACTTTAACAGCCCCCGACCAAGAATAAATCTTGGCCAGGGGTTTTATAATGAGGGGGACTGGAAAGCATAATTTTTCTGATCTAAATCAGAATCTATATATTTGATGTAAAAAAGGAGATTCTCTAGGTGGGAGTTCCCTCTCCCACCCAAGGAGAGTCTATGGTATAGCACATCAAAAACAAATACATAAGACGTCTTGTCTTATAGAAACTTTCTAAACAATATAGCCTCTATTGGCATTACCAGATATAGATTCACAATATCCAGCTTTAGAATAAGTTAAACCAGCATATACATTCTGTGTATTTTTCATAAGAGAAGCTGATTCATCCACCTTACTTACTTCATAAAAACTTTGTCTTAACTTTAATAATATATTTTGTAACTTACAGACCTCATCCCTATCAAATCTTGCAAAGTTACTTATTAGTCTTCTTTTTACAAAATTATAAATAACAAACAAATTCTTAGATAAATCAAATTCCATATTAAGTCCAACAATCAATTCATCTATTGCTCGTTGTGCTCCTACAATTGCATGTCTTTTTTCTTCAATTTCTTCCACTTCACAAGCTTCCTTCAAATAATCAAGTGCTAAGTCATAAATAATAACTACTAATTCTGTTCTATTTGCTTGAGAAATCCTATAAGAATATGTTCTGATTAAATCATTATTCATGGCTATCTTTCCTTCTTCTTAAAAACTTACTTATTTAGAATCTGTAATACTTCTGCCGGTCTTTGATTTGCCTGGGCTAAGATAGATGTTGCAGCCTGAGTCATTACTGTATAACTTGTATATTCTGTCATTTCTTCTGCCATATCTGTATCTGTCATTACTGATAAAGCCTTAGTTAAATTTTCCACTGAAACATCTAAGTTATTTGTAGTATGTTCAAATCTATTCTCATATGCACCTAACTGTGATCTAACCTTATTAAGTCTTGTTATAGCCTCATCAACTATCTGAACAGAAAGTGTTGCTGTATATCCTGTCATAACGTTAATATTCTCAGTCTTTAGTGTATATGTAGAAATTTCTGGAATATTAATTACTATTACCTGATCTTGGTTACCGCCAATATGCACACTTAATGTACCAACATCTGTTACTTCCTGATTAATCTTTTCAGCATTACCCTTTGACACAATTTCAGACTTTCCGTCTGTTCTTCTTTGGTCATTAAAAATTGTTCCTGATACATTTCCTGGAATATCTAGTTTAAATACCTTATTGTTAACATCTGTCACTGTAATTTCTGTACCCTTTGTTGAAATAATTGCAGATGATTCAAAACCAACTCTTGTTTGAACACCATTAGATATTGTTGTTGTGAATTCTGCCTCACAGTCTTTACCTTCTGCAATAATTCCATCGCCAATTCCAGCCTCAGGCATACCAAGCATTGCAGCTAATTCAATGTTATCGCATTTAATCTCTAGTTTTTGATCTGATCCAAATTGATTAGTCATCATAACCAAATATGAACCTGTATAATTAGTTGATGGACTAAATCCAGCATATTTAGTTCCATTAGATTTTGTGTCATTATCTGTAGGAGATGCTACTACAAATGCCTCACCACCAGCATTATTCATACCATCTACTAATTTTCCCATAATATTTCCTAGAGTGTCTCCCTCTGCAATTTCAATTTTATAACCATTAATGCTAATGTTTCCTGCCTGTCCTGCACTAATTGTCTGTGTGTCATTCATTGAAATTGTGAAAGAACTTACTGCCACAGCCTGTCTAGCATCTTCAGTAACAGTAACTCCATAAATACCCGCAACAAAGTTATCAGTACATTCAAGCTGATTAACTCCCTGATAATCTGAATACACTCTTCTTGTTAAATTACCATTTATAAGGGACTGAGTATTAAATTCTGTCTGATTTGATATTCTATCTATTTCATTATTAATGTTATCAATTTCTTCCTGAATAGCTCTACGTTCAGAATCAGAGTTAACATCATTAACTGCCTGAACTGTAAGTTCCTTTAGTCTTGTAAGCATAGACTGAATCTCACTTAGAGCACCTTCAGCTGTATTTAATACAGATACCCCATCTGAAGAGTTATTGTTGGCTTGATTTAGTCCTCTAATCTGCATTCTCATTTTTTCAGATATAGCAAGACCAGCAGGATCGTCCACTGAACTATTTAATTTATAACCAGATGATAATCTCTCGATTGAGGTAGATAAAGCATTCTGTGCCTTCTGTAAAGCGTTATTAGAAACGATGGCTGAAATATTAGTGTTAATTCTCATTATAAAAACCTCTTTTCGTCCGTCCACCGCCCTGTGAGAAACTTTTTATTTTAACTTCCATGTACTATATATATCGGACTAATTTCCTATTTCTTAACTCGATATTGCTAATTTCTTGTTTCAATAAAATTTAGTTTTTCTAGTAAACAAGCGCATTTACAGCTTTGCGCGCAAGGCTATATAAGCTAGATGTAGAGACTTTACTATCTCCTATAGTAGTATTTATATTATCTATTTCCTCTACAAAATCCACCTGTTTAAAACTAGCATCATTAACATAAGTATCCTTTATCTTGTTCTTTAAAATGTCCATTTTTTCCACACTTTTACTTACCTTAATACTTGCAGCAATTGTATCATTACTTACCTGCATATTAAGACTAGTCTTTCCGTATTCCTTGCTATCTAATTCAATGGCTATTTGACCCTTAAACTCAGATGTTGAAACTAGCTTTAAGTTTATCATTCCTATTCCATCCTCTGATGTATAAGGTATTCTATACTCTCCTTTGTCTCTTAATTTTGATGCATAATTAAACTGTCTATTATTAATTCTTAACAGTTCTAACATTTCAAAATTAAGATTAGAAAGTGCATTTGCTCCTGCCATTTCCATCATATTAGCCGCACTAGAATCATTATTAGTCCCAACTAATCTGCCCTCAATTGCTGCCTCAAGACTATCATTACTAGCTTCCCTTAATTCTTCTATGTAATTATCAAGTTCTTCCTTTTGTCCAATTTTTTCTATTACTTCTCCTATGCCCTTTACTTTAACTGGACTAATAGCTGCATTGGCAATAATAAAATTATCGGATTTAATTAATTCATTTACAGCCCTTAGATTTCCCATATTTTCTTCTAAATCTGCCTGTAATAAATCATTATATATCCTATCTTCTACATTGCTTTTTTCTAGCAATTCTCTTGTGTATTCATTATCTAATTCCTGCTCTAATCTATAATCATATTCAACACTAATATCATTGATAAATTTATTAACCGATTCCTTTTCAATTCCATATTTATTGTCGATTTTTTTCAATGTATTAGGTGTTATAAAATTCTTATTATTGTTAAATAATGCCTTATAATAGTTAATCTCGCCCTCTATACTTGCTAGTCCTGTATTGTCATCTATTGTTCTATCAATACCACTGTGTTTTCTACTTTCAAAAGCGGTAATAAGATTTCCCATAGATACATCAACGCCCTGCTTTATAAGACGGCCAACCGATTCTCCCGCATCCTTAGTAAAAATATTCATCATTCTATAGATGCCTATAAACATCTTTCTTTCATCTGCTGTAATATTGTTTGTTCTGTCTAATTTATACAAAAACTTTGCAAACTTTTCTTCATTAGCCAAACTTGCCTCGCTATTTTGTTCAACAAGATACTTATTTAGATCAGAGATATCACTTTCCATTGGATTAATACCATCTCTAATCATCTTAAGTGCTGTCTCTGGTTTCATGTTATTAATCAAGTTCTTAAGAGTTTCATTTACTGTCTTAACTTTATTAATATTATCAGTTGTCTCCTCCATGCCATTAAGAGCTAATATTCTAACTGCATCTCTATTAGCCTTATTATCTTCTAGTCCTAAACTATTTAATATTTCCACAGCACTATTTTTTACAGCCTTACTCATAGAATCCCCTAAGTCAGGTCTTATCTGTGTTCCAACTGTCTCATATGTCTTATCATATAAATCAAGCTTACTTTTTATTTGCATTCCTACATTTGCAACTGTGTTAATTGTGAGAATAGTTGCAGCTTCACTAGTATTAATAAGCTTACTAAAGGCAAAAAGAGGGGTTTCTTTAATTTCTTCAACACGAGTACTAACATCTAATGCACTTCTTATATCAGCTGCTAAATTTCCTGTACTATCAAGCCCCTTTATAAGCTCTTCATTTAACTTACTTATTGGAGTTGATAATAGTTTATCTGCATTATTTACCAAAAAGGCACTTGCACTGCTTGTCATTAATATTCTTGTTTCAAGTAATGTATAATATGCAGCATTTGCCTTAGCATTATCTGTATTATTATCCTCTAATCTTATATCCTTAATTAATGCTAGAGCTTCATTAGGATCAAATACATCCTTTCCTTTATCATTAGCTTTAACTGCCTTATATATGTTTTCTAAGTTAATTGAAAGTTTATTGTCTATGCAAGTTTTAATTTCCTTAATGCCAGCATTATTACTTGCTTCATAAGCCATTTCAACTGCTTCTAATTTGGAATATTTACTTGTTACATAAACATTATTTATGCTCTCACCAAGAGCTAAATTATCAACCATTTTATCTAATATTTGTGCCTTGCCTGTTAAACTTTTTATTTCGTTAACATCCACTAAATCTAATTTTTCTAAATTTTCTAGATTAGTTGTTGTTACTGGAATGTCCGATTTTAACAAAAGCTTTGCATTTTCTAATGCAGCCTTTAAGTCTTCACAATTAGATGACTGAACAACTCTAACTAATTGATTTCGCATTCCATCTAGATCTACATCACTAATTGTGCTAGACATATTAAATGTGCTATTTGTAGCCATTTGTGCATTATAAATTCCATCAACAGTTGCTTCTACATTATTAGACACCATATATAATTTTGTCTTGCTATTTAAGTCTTCTAATTTGTCTATTTTTTTCATAGTATCTTCTATAGATACCAAGTCTTCTTCTTTTAATTCTATACCCTTATCATTAAGCCTATTAGACACTTCATTAGCTAGGGCCTTGCTTCCTGTTGCTTTTATTAAAGCCTCTTTATTAATTGGTGTGCCATAGGCTCTATAGTCCTTTGAATGCATTGCAAGTTCAACTCTTATCTTATCTATAATTGTAAGCATTTCATCCTTAGATGCATCTGTAAGATTATAGCCCTCTTTATCAATTCCTATAGCATCAGCTACACTTGAGCCTGACAACTTTTTCATAAGAGCTTTTAATCCAATTTGTGCACCCTTAGCACTATCCATAATTTGAGATTTTACATCATTAGCTTCAGAAAGGAGTTCATCATATGCATTAATGCTTTTCTTCTCTCCATTAGACACAAAAGCAGCGGCAAATGTTTTATCTACACTTGCCGTCTTAGACATATTATTATTGTTTAATATATTTATAGTGCTATTACTTGTTTTTTCATTTCTATCTAAAAAAGTATTTACATCTATATTTAAACCCATAAAAAACTCCTTATTTCCTGTACTAATCTTCTCTACAATTAATATCGGAAACAAGGAGTTAAAATATAAGTTAATGTTTTTTACCTATCAATTTTTGTTGGTAAACAACGGCTTACATCACCGTCAAATTCATAAACATTTATTCCATATCTATCAAGATCAATTAATAATGAATCGTCATATCCATCACAATTTCCCTTAACTGATTGAATCTGCTTTGCCTGTTTTTCTTCATTATCACCTAGCACTAATTTATACTTACCTGCAATCGGTGTACCAATTCTAAATGATGGTCTTTCAATTGGTGTAAAATTAAGAACAAAGAGTAAGTTTTTCTTTCCCGATGGACTAATTCTAATAAATGATAATACGCTATTATCCTTGTCATTAGCATTAATCCATCTAAATCCCTTTTCATCATAATCTGTCGCATAAAGAGCTGGATATTTTTTATAAAGCTTCATACACTTTGATGTAAATTCCTGCATTGCCTTATGCGAAGGATCCTCAAGTAAATACCAATCAAGGGATTTCTTCTCATTCCATTCATTCCACTGACCAAATTCCTGACCCATAAATAAAAGTTTTTTACCTGGATGTCCTGTCATATATGCATAAGCCAATTTAAGGTTAGCAAATTTATCTTCCCTATCACCAGGCATTTTTCCAAGCATAGAATTCTTTAAATGAACCACTTCGTCATGTGATAAAACTAATATGAAATTCTCGCTATATGCATACATAAGTGAAAATGTAATTCGTCCATGGTTGAATTTTCTGAAATATGGATCCAACTTCATATATTCTGTAAAATCATGCATCCATCCCATATTCCACTTAAATGTAAATCCTAAGCATTCGCCATTATCAGGATCACCTGATACCATAGGCCAAGCTGTTGATTCCTCAGCTATTGATATTGCCTGTGGGAATCTCTTTCTTAATATACTATTAAAGTGCTTTAAAAAACTCATAGCTTCTAGATTTCCATTGTCGCCATATTTATTAGGAATCCAATTTCCATCTGATCTTCCATAGTCAAGGTATAACATTGAAGCTACCGCATCCACTCTTAATCCATCTACATGGAACTTATCTATCCAATATAATCCGTTGGCAATAAGGAAGTTAGATACTTCATTCTTCTCATAGTCAAAAACCAAAGTTCCCCAATCTGGATGTTCGCCCTTTCTTGGATCTGCATATTCATAAACACAAGTTCCATCAAACTTAGCAAGTCCGTGAGCATCCTTAGGGAAATGAGCTGGTACCCAGTCAAGAATTACACCTATTTTTTTCTTATGCATATAGTCAACAAAATACATAAAATCTTCTGGTGTTCCATACCTTGCTGTTGGAGCATAATATCCTGTTACCTGATAACCCCATGAGCCATCAAATGGATATTCTGCAATTCCCATTAACTCAATATGTGTATATCCCATTTCTGATACATAATCAGCTAACTTATCTGCAAGCTCTCTATAACTAAAAAATCCATTATCTGAATCTTCTATTTTCTTTTTCCATGATCCTAAATGGCATTCATAAATTGACATTGGAGACTTTAAATGGTCTTCCTTTTTCTTAGCTTCAACCCATTTTTCGTCCTTCCATGTATAGCCATTAAGATTTGTGATTTTTGATGCTGTTGCTGGTCTTAATTCTGCAGCATTAGCATATGGATCTGCCTTATATAATGCTTCTCCACTCTGTGAAATAATTAAGAATTTATATAACTGATTCTCCTTAGCACCTTCTATAAATAACTCGTAAACGCCACCATCTGATATTTTTTTCATATCATATCCGTATGCGTCCCAATTATTAAAATCACCTACAACATAAACCTCTTTAGCCTTTGGAGCCCAGACAACAAAATACACGCCTTCTTTACCATCTTTTGTGCAAAGGTGCGCTCCCATTTTGTTATAGATTTCATAATGTGTTCCATTTCCAAAAAGATATGCATCAAGCTCTGTAAATGCAATATCCTTATAGTCTGGAAATGCGCATTTTTTCTCAATTTTTGCCTTACTCATTTTTTATTACCACCTCTTACTCTTTTACAAACTAACATTAAATAATCTTTCGTTAGCTTTTACTTTCCCCTTTGTAAATAAACTTAACGTTTTTACTTTTTTTAGTTTAACATATTTTCTTTATAATTACTAATAAATTTTGACCTCAAGTCATTCTTTTTTTGCCCTTTTATCTGCTTTGTGCTATACTATCGCTTGAATTTATAATAAAAAAGATAATTAATCTTGGGAGGCCATTATGTTTATATACCTTTTAGGCGATAGTTACTTTAAATGGACTACATTTTTTGGCGTAATATTCGCATTTATACTTACCTTTGCAGCTATCTCATTAGCTAAGGCTATTTTACCACGTGATGCCGGTAGAGCATTTGCTATTAACGGATCAAAATCTGTTGGTAAGCCTCGAGGCGCAGGTTTAGTATTTATACTTACATTTGTAATTTCAACTCTTCTTTTTGTTAAGATTAATATAGAAATGTGCATCTACCTATGCTTAATAGTATTTGAGATGCTTTCAGGATATTTTGATGACGCATCATCAAAGCCTTGGGGAGAATTAAAGAAAGGTATTATTGATTTTGTTATTGCTCTTGTTTGTGCATGTACATTCCTTTACTTTAACCCTAACACATTTACACTAGCCTTTTTTGATAAGACTATAACTCTTAATCCAATTATTTATGGTATTCTTATAATTATTCTTATCTGGGCAAGTATTAATGTTACTAACTGTTCTGATGGTGTTGATGGTTTATGTGGAACATTATCAATTGTTACTTTATCAACAACTTATATTCTATTCCATGAAATCGCCTCATCAGAATTACAATATAGACATTGCGTAATTATTATGGTGGTTTGCTTACTTGCTTACCTCTGGTTTAACTCTTCACCTAGCCAGTTACTTATGGGTGATGCTGGTTCAAGAGCAATCGGTATTTTTATTGCCATCACATTCTTAAAGCTTCATAGCCCATTCTTATTTATTCCAATGGCTATTATGCTTATTCTTGATGGTGGTCTTGGCTTAGTTAAACTTACAATTATGCGTATATTTAAAACTAAGAACTTCATGAAAAATCTTAGAACACCTATTCATGACCATATGAGAAAGAATAAAACATGGTCAGATACACAGGTTGTTACAAGATTCGCTATTATACAGCTTATAATTGCATTAGCAGTTATTTACGCCCTAGTTTAATATTGAATTTAATAGACATAAAAAAAGAATGAGATTTTTATTTCTCATTCTTTTTTATTGCATTTCTTCTTTCAGCTTGTCTTTTTAAACGCTTATGTTCTCTTTCTTTGTTTTGTCTGTCTTTAATTTTTTTAGCGCCTTCAATGTCTGTTTTTTTCATAATTCTAATCACATAATATTGACCATTATCAGCTTGTTTTGTTCTAAATCGTCCCTTTATTAAGCCATGCTCTATACACTCAAAAAGCCCATAATAAACCTTTGAATTAGTTGCAAACCATTTTATTTTTCTCTTCATTGCTTTGCCACAATAAATACAATTGCAAGATCTTACAACTCTATCGTCTGCTGCCCTTTCTCTTGAGTCAAATCCTCTAGAGATATATTTTTCATATTCACCATAATTTTGATATATTTCTTCTTTTCTTGTGTTAGGAATGAAATATGTATCTATACTTGTATAATGACCAACTTTTTTTAGGTCGATTTTTTGCAAAACCTTTGCAGTATAGTGTGCATCAGAAAGAGCAGAATGATATTCTTCTGTTTCTCTAATTTTTAGTTCCTGAATTGCACTTTTTAGATTAAGCTTATCCTTACCATTAAGGTACATGTAACTATATAATTTCTGAACATCAAGATATATAAAAGGCTTTGGGAATGGAATATCCACTTTATAATGTTTCATATTTCGTTGTAGCTCAGTTAAATCCATGCTACCCCAAATTGCAAAAGTATATTCATCACCACACCATTCAAGAAATTCTTTTATGGCATTCTCAAACAAATCGCCCTTTTCTAAATCACTTTCTGTTAAATGAATAACTTTTTTAACTGCTGATTGTAATTTTTTATATGCTCTTGGCTTAATTACTCTCTGCCATTCGCCTTTATATCTTAATTTTTCGTCTAACTTAACTGCGCCAATTTCTATTATTTCAAATGGCATATCAGGTAAGGAGTTAACCTTTCCAGTGGAACTTTGATTCCATTCAAGGTCTAATATAATATAATTCATAAATTGATATTTCTCCTCTTGGCTTATAATAACCTAATTATATTATATAAGAATTATACATTATAATAAAGTACCTCATTAAGATATATTTCAAGTGTTTCACACACTACTTTGCTAAAATAATATTTGACTACATTCCCACTTATATGTAAACTTTTATCTAGCTAGCAAGGAATACGGTTAGAATCCGTAACAGCTCACTCTACTGTATTGTGTTACATTTAATTATTTAAGCCACTGATTTTCTTTAGTTTATGGTTTTTCCTCAAAAGCTTAGACCAAAGATTCTTGGGAAGGTTAATTAAATGGCTTATACACTAAGCCAGGATATTTGTTAGCAAAATTTTTTACTGTCCCCTGGTGAGAGGTTCGACAAGTGATGATTATTCATCGGAGAGGAAAAATATGAAAAAAACAATTAAGCATGTTTTAGCTCTTTTTTGCACTACTCTTGCACTTATTCCAACTGCAATTAGTGTAAAAGCAGACGTAAACAAGACAACACCAAATGTTTCTGATGTGAAAGCTCAAGCTCTTTCTACTGCTAATTATTGCTTAACATCTGACGCTAATCTTTTTAGTGACTTAAGCACTAATTCAAATTTCCATACAGCTTCAAGAGACTTACTTCTTGCTAATGCTGTAGGGGCAGATATTACTACTGAACTAAATACATATTTAGACACTGTTAAGACGGTTCTAAATGAAGACGGAGCTTTAAATCTTGATAGTAGTACTGGTTACATACTTGCTAACTACGCTGATCTTTTGGATGTTCTTGCAATCGCTAAAATCGATGCAACTAACTTTGAAGGACATGATATTGTTAACATTTTTAATGAGCAGATGAAAGCTGTTACAAGTAGTCAATTTGCAGATCCTAATTATGTAAATCCTTATCTTCTAAGCGGTTTATATGCAACAACAAGATCATACCATTCACTCTTATCAGACTATGATCAGATTTATACAAACCTCACAGCTGCCATTAAATCAATAACAACTAATGAAGGTGTACAATACTATGGTTTCTCAGCTGATAATGACTTTAATGTATTAACAGGTATGACAGCACTTTATAACAGCGATGCTGAATTTGCACAAAAAATCGATGCTATTGCAACTAAGCATACAAATACAACAGCAGACTCAGCTGGTACAATCTATACAGACCCAGAAACTGGAGCAGTATTCTTTTATGGAGCATTAAACCCAGATTCAACTGCACTTTCCCTTGGTTTTGTATCAGAATATGGTTCTAGCGAAAATTCAGCAATTAAGTACAATGCCTTAATTACCAACTTTAAGTCACAGACAACTGCTGGTGCTTTTACATATTACGGAGATGATAGCATATACTCTTCTCGTGATGCATTATTAGGATTAAGTGTTTACATTAGTTCTTTAGAGAATACTACTCATCCTTTCTATGTAACACCATATATAAATACAGTTTCTAATAACGAAACAGAAAGCAACACAGTAAACGAGACAGAAAATAACACAGAAACTAGTGCAGCTCCTATTCTAGATTCAGCTCAAACAAGCGATAAGTTAAATCTTTCTCTTACAGTTGTTTTAATGGCTGCTTCTTTAGTAACTGTTGCTTCATTATCAATAAATAATAAGAAAAACAACGTGTTATAATAATATTAGTGTTCACTATAGACCAACATAGACGAGACTTTTAAGACAGTGAATACAAGAAAAGGTATGTGAGAAATCATATACCTTTTTTTAATACATGCCAAATTTTATTTTTATTCGTTCTAGCTTCTGAATCACGCTATCTCCTATTAGAAAAGAACATATGCTAGCAAAAAGTGCATGTAGTAAATCATAAGGAACACCTGTTATATACATCAACTTTAATGTTTCAAAGCTTATATAGCTTTCACTTCCCGCTCCCATATATGAAGAACTTGTTATCATACTAGCAAAATTCATTATGCCGCCGTATATTACAAAAACCGTTATAAATGTAAAAACCGTAACTGTAATTATATTAGTTGGTATCTTACTTTTACTAAAAATCACATACAAAATAATTCCTAAAAAACCAAAAATATATAATCGCCATCCAAAAAAGCTTTCATTATCAGCTCTTGTAAATAAATAGCTTATAAAAGCTATTAACTCGCAAAAAGCAACTATGACAAGAGGAAATAATACTGCCTTTATCCCAGTATTTACATTTTCTTTTAACACTTTTTTCTTATCTGATAGATGTCCAATTACTTCAACTTTAGCAAAAGCAATACCGCCTAATGCACCAAGCAAACCCCAAGCTAACATCTGCCATGGAGTCCACATTCCCTGTCCCATAAAAAAGTTACATATAAACCTTGCAAGTACACCTATTAACAAACCTGCCTGTGCACCAAGACCTATTCCAGAAAGAATCACTAAACTCGTTCCTAGATGAAGTGGAATTGTAAATGCACATATTAAATTAGCAAGCACTGTAAGTGCTGCCATTAATGCTATTAAAACAACTTCCCTTGCCTTAAGCTTCTTAGCTTTATAATGCAGTGCTAAAGGTAAAGCTGACACAATTAATACTACTGTTGATATTAACCAATAACTCATCTTACCAGTCCTTTGATAATTTTTTTATTTTTTCCACATCTGACATTACAATACAGTTATTGAAAATATCAGACATAACTCTATTAACTCCTGTAGTAAAAAACATATTTCCTGCAAAAAAATCTCTTGTATTATTTAGACTTGCCACTTCTCCATCAAAAAGTAATGCGCATTTATTAGCATACCTAGCAGTCCATTCTAAATCATGAGTAACAACTACAACTGTTATTCCTTCTTTGTCCACTAGTTTTTTTAGCATTTCGCCTATTTCCTGTCTATAGAATGGATCAAGTCCCTTTGTTGGTTCGTCTAACAAAAGGATTTCTGGTTTCATTAACATAATCTTTGCTATGGCAAGTTTTTGAGCTTCACCACCACTAAGATCATATGGATGTCTTTTGGCACATGACTCTAAACCAATGTTTTTTAAGCTTTCATATACCAATTCCTTCTTTTTTTTCAAATCTAATTCTTTGTATAAATCAGACCTAAGAAGAATTATTTCTGCTAATTCTTCTTCCACACTTATCTGCGTAAATACCGTTAATGGATTCTGAGGTAACATATATATTCTCTTATTTTTAACTACTTTTATCTTTCCAGATTTTGCTTTTTCTATATTGGTTAAGAGCTTTAGTAGGGTTGATTTTCCCGCTCCATTTCCACCAAGAATTGCTGTAATCTCACCTTCATTTATCTGTAAATTTAAATTATTAAGTACCTTTTTACTTTTATCCATATTATCATTGTAATAAAATGACACATCTTTAATTGTAATAATTGGACTTATCTTCTTATCAGTATTTATATTTGGATCTTGTTCTCTAAGATACTTTTCCACATCTTTTCTAATATTTGTTGGCATATCCACAAAATATTCCTTTATCCACTTTCTAACTTGTGGAACAGTTATTCTATCTGTTTTTTCTGATAGTTTTTCATATACCCTAACTGCCTTTGGTAGTCCTAATGTTAAGTTGCTTTCTAATTCTCTAAGCTTTGAAATCATTGTGGATTTATCCCCAGTTGCTAACACTTTACCATTTTCTAGAGCCACAATCTTATCTACTTTCTCATAGATATTCTCTAAATTATGTTCAATCATAATTATTGTTGTTCCTAAATCTGCGTTAATTGCAGCAATCTGTCCTAAAAAACGCTTTGTTGCAATTGGATCTAGCTGTGCTGTTGGCTCATCTAATAAAAGAATCGATGGTGTTGTTACCATAACAGAAGCTAAATTTAAAAGCTGCTTTTGTCCGCCTGAAAGACTTGTAACCTTTTTGTTATACCAATCTGATATTCCAAAATACTCTGCCATTTCAGCAACTCTACTTCTAATACTGTTATTAGAAACTCCTAAGTTTTCTAATCCAAAAGCTAGCTCATGCCAAACCGTATCTGTAACAATTTGATTATCTGGATTCTGTGTTACTAATCCTACTGTCTTAGTAGCCTCTAATTGGCTCATTTCGCCAACTTCGCTGTTTCCTATAAGGATTTTACCGCTATTTCTTCCTGCTGGCATCATGCCTGTTTTAAGGCACTTTAAAAGGGTTGACTTTCCACTTCCTGATTTGCCTATAAGAAGATTAATGCTACCTTCTTCTATTCCTAAATTTATATCCTCTAATGCAAATTCATCACTTCCACTATAGGAAAAGCTAAAATCTTTAATTTCAACAATTTTTCCCATTATATTAGCTCTCCTTTTTTGTCATTCTTTTCTTTTTTACATAAAATACTAGTTCTATTATCACTGGAAGCAATGCTTCACATATAAATAAAACAAGAGCAGCTATATTAAAAATGTCCCATTTATTCATAATAATAACTGGTAACATATATACTCTATACTTCTTACTAACAAGCTCCCAGACAAGAAACGCCAAAATCATTATCTGAATAAAAATAAATATTTTATCTCTTTTATTCATAGTGAATTTATGATAACTTGTTCGTCCCTTTAATCCATAGCCTCTGCTTTCCATAGAATTTGCTGTTTCTATTGAGCTTTCTAAAGACCAAGACACAAGTATAGAAAATTCTCTTAATCTATATTTCATATTAGATAATAAGCCAGCACTAGGATTTATTATTCCCATTGCAAGCTGGCCTTCATGAATTTGCTTTAATCGATTTTTAAACAAAGGAATAAATCTAAGTATCATTGTAAAAAAAAGACCTAATGTTGGAGATAATCGTCCAAACAAATAAAACATTTTCTCTGAATCAATCATTATTCTTAGAATGATACACCAAATTATTCCAGATACCAGCATAAGGCTTATAACAGCTCCATATAGGTAATTTTCCATATAAACCGCAGACTCATTAACATAAAATAAGACCTTGCTTCCTGTGTGATATAAAAGGGGCTGAAGCCCTATCATAAATACAATGATTGGTATGGATAATGATATTAAGTTTACTAATTTTTTCTTATTTTCTTCTAAACATATGCATAATAACAATCCTGTAAAAAAAGAACATAATAGTACTATTACATTTATTGTACTCATTGTTACTATAAGCATTGTTATCACATATAATAAAAGCACCAAAGGATGTGCTTTTTCATACTGTTTCTGATTCATATAGTCTCCATTCAATTAATTATGGTGCGTAATCGCCTTGTATTCCACTATACCACCAAACCATGCTATCTCCATCCTTTAATTTATACTGAGCTGCTCCTCTATTTACAAAAATATTATTTACATAATAGGTCCATCCTGAAAAATTATTTCCGTTTCCTAATGCTCCATCTAATAATTTATGCGTAATACCAGCAATATCACTTACATAACCGCCACTTGCCTTTAAAGATACGCCTTCCTCATTACAAGCCATCTTTAAAAGGTTAAGGGCTGTTGTACCCTCTTCAACATAATAGTACTTTGTTGAAATTATCTCTCCATTTGCAGGTATTTTTTCTTTAACAGCATCTGGAAGCTTAGAATTATAATCATCCCATAAAAGCGCCTTTGCTGTTACTCTTACGTTTACTCTAATATATTTTTTATCATCTTGTGGAAGTGCTTTATTATTACTTCCATTAGCTTCATCATTTCCTATGCTGTCCTTATTGCTATTATCTATGACTCGGTTTGAATCTTGCTGTCCATTAATTTCATCTGATTTTTCTATATTATTGTCAGCATCACCTTCAAATTCACTTTCTTCTATGTATTATTTATTCAATTCACTTTCTTTAGTTTCCTCATTAGCTCCATCTGATTCTATCTCATTACTATCATCCGTATCCGTGCTATTTTGCCTATTATACTCCTCTTGTAATCTATTTTGTATATCAGCTATCTTCTTGGCATCATCATTATATTGCTTAACGCTTCTAAATTTTACTCCTGTAAATACAAAAATCACAAAAGCTACTAAAAGCAAACAAGTTCCTATTATTCTTATCTTCTTATATTTATCAAACATATTAATTCACCTACTCTAGTTATAAATAAAAGGAGCATATGAATTTTTATATGCCCCTTTTATTCTTTCGTATTCAATTAATGTTCCCACCCAGAGTCGAACTGGGGATTGAGACTTAGGAGGTCCCCGTTATATCCACTTAACTATGAGAACTCTCTAAAAACAGCACTATCACTGTTTAAACGTACTTATTTTATCACATAGCAATTTACAGGTCAACTTCTACAAATTCCTTAAATAACAAAAGGCATTGAAAAAATCAGCCATAAATGTCTTTTTTTATCAATGCCTTTTATGTTTATGATTTAAATTTTACATTTCCCTGTAACCATATTTGACCTTTGAAACGACGTCCAATTTCTGGTTCTCCCATTAAATGCTTTTTATTGATTACAGTAGTGATAAACAAGTCATTACAATCCAAAAGCATTATATACATAGTCTCACCTGTGTATATATTCTCTTCTGTTTTTATCTCCATAATTTCACCAATTACTGAGTATTGATCACATTCAACACCACATGGCATAAAGGTTGAATCAACTATTGTAAAAATATCTTCCTTAACAATTCTATGTGACAATTCATTGTATTTGTCCATATCTTCAATTGTTAGACTTTCAATTGCGTCTTCATCACCTTTTTTAGCTGCTTGAATTAGATTTTTTCTCTTTTTTTCCTCTTCTGCACTTATTTTTGCTTTCTTATTCTTCGCTGTTGGTAGTAATATAAGTCCTCCAAGTGATAATCCTGCAAGCGCTACCTTTTTATGTCTTATGGCTTGTTTTGCCACTGAATTTCTCACATCCGGATTAAAATTATCAACCTTTAATTCTCCTCCATCATATAAGTAGTCTAAATAATCCATAACATTTTGCAAATAAAAAATAAGTGTTACACCTGTCTTTAATTCGTCACAACCCACTTCATATGATTCTTTATCCAAATGTCTTTCCACTGCTAATTCTTCATTAGTTATTACCCTTGTTCCCACAACGAAAGGATGATAATACTCATATTTAAATTTTTTACCATCATATCTTCCATAGACATATAATCCTGTTGAATTACTTAAACGCAAAATTATTACGCCTCTATTTAATGCCTCGTGGTGAACTACAAATTTTTCTTTTAAGCTTTCTTCAATTCCTAATTTAATGAATTCTTCTTCACTTTCAGAAGTCATTTCACTAAACCCTAAAGCTCTAATATATATGTTCATAAGCCACTCATTTCTAGGTTTCCCTTGTATTATTCCGTATCAACAATGAACATTGTAAGCTCTGTCATGAGGTTTTTTTCTACATTTTCTTCATATGGCGTTCCGTCTGAATGAAACGTCATTCTAATCACTGGTCTATCTGTATATTCCTTATTTTGTCGCACAACAACACCTTTTTCACCCTTATCAGTAATTACGGTTATTCCCACAGGAAATGCCGCTACTGATTCTAATAATTTATTAGTAATTGCCGCATCAAATTTCACACCAGAATTTATTTTTAAAAATTCGATTGCTTCATATATCTTTAGTTTTTTATTACCAATTCCACTGATTAGGCTATCAAATTCGTCACATATTGATACGAGTTTAACCTCTAACTTAAGTTTATCACCTGTTTGTCCAAAAGGATAGCCTGTACCATCAATTCTTTCGTGATGCATAAGTATTATTTCCTTACTTGTATCAGAAATCCAACTTTCATCTTGTATTGAACTATATCCATAAACAGTGTGATTTCTATATTCTAGAGAATCTTTTTTATCCATCTCCTTCTCATTAATATCAATATATGGCACATTTATATACCTTAATCCAATATCATGCAAAATTGCGCCTATTGAAACATTTCTCACCTGTTTTTCACTCATTTTAAGTCTTAAAGCCATAATTGTTGATAAGGAGCACACATTAAGACAATGGGTATACATATCTGTACTTACATTCCTTATTTCTGTGATATTAGTTACAACTTCAGGTTCTTCTAGTACCGAATTAATTATTTTTTCTGCTTCTTGCCCAATTTGCCACAAATCTTTATTGTGCTTATATATATGTTTTTCTAAAACCGCCTTAACTACTACCTTAGAATCCTCCATGGTTTCTTCAACCTTGTATATATGCTCAGGCACATTACTTTTAGGCAATATATCAACCTTTTTTTCTTCAACTTTATCGTCTCTAATATAGATTTCATACAATCCTATATTCCTTATTCTTGTGATTAAATCGGAAGTTAAGACAATATCTGCATGAATTAAGACTATATCATTATCTGAAACAATTGGTAGTGCTAAGATTTCATTTCCCACAAGATCATCAACTTTAACTTTTCTCATAGCATACTCCATTTAAAAACATATCTTTTTTCACGGTCATTATAGTTGTCATTTACTGTATTTATGCCTGGTTACACCAATTTGTATCCATTACAAAAATAATATGACTTGCAATTACTTATAAAATAACATATATTTAATAATATAGCAAATAGTGTGTAAATATTTTATAAGTAAACCAACGGGCTTTTTGTGATGAAAATTGTTTGTTATTTTTTTAACGTTTTTATTGACAAGCAACACTTTATCGTGTTATAGTGGCTTTGTTAATAAATTATCAAACTTTGTTATAAAAGTATCCGTATCATGAGACGGCGACTTTTTCATCACGTAGTTACGTAAAGCGCTGCTTACGTTTCTATCTAGCCTTATTTACGATTAAGAAAAGAACCTCCCAAATAATGCGTTCATTTTTCTTAGGTACGAATCGTAAATCCAATATATTGGCAGCGCAGAAATGAGGAGATTATGTCAGAGAAACAAAAAACATTAGTAGTTGACACAGTCGAAGCACTTGAAGAGAAGCTTAATTCAGTTAGAAAGGCACAGCGTGAATTTGCAACATTCTCTCAAGAACAGGTAGACAAAATTTTTAGAGCTGCTGCTCTTGCCGCTAACAAAGAAAGAATTCGTCTTGCTAAGTTAGCAGTTGAAGAAACAGGAATGGGTATCGTAGAAGATAAGGTTATTAAGAACCATTTTGCTTCTGAGTATATCTACAACAAGTACAAGGATACAAAGACATGTGGTGTTCTTGAAAGAGATACTGCTGCTGGTATTACAAAGATTGCAGAGCCTATCGGTGTTGTTGCTGCTGTTATTCCAACAACAAACCCTACATCAACAGCTATTTTTAAGACATTAGTATCTTTAAAGACTCGTAATGGTATTATCATTAGCCCACATCCAAGAGCTAAGGGTTCTACTATTGAAGCTGCTAGAGTTGTTTTAGAGGCTGCTGTTAAGGCTGGTGCTCCAGAAGGTATTATTGGTTGGATTGATGTTCCATCACTTGACTTAACTAACATGCTTATGAAGGAAGCTGACATCATTCTCGCTACAGGTGGTCCTGGTATGGTTAAATCAGCATATTCTTCAGGTACTCCTGCACTCGGTGTTGGTGCTGGTAACACACCTGCTATTATTGATGAAACAGCAGATATTACATTAGCTGTAAACTCAATTATTCATTCTAAGACATTTGATAATGGTATGATCTGTGCTTCTGAACAGTCAGTTATCGTAGATAAGAACATCTACAACGCTGTTAAGAAGGAATTCGAAGACAGAGGATGCTATTTCTTAAATAAAACAGAAACAGAAAAGGTTAGAAAGACTATCCTTATTAATGGCGCTCTTAATGCTAAAATCGTTGGTCAGAAGGCTGCTACAATCGCTGCCCTAGCTGGTGTTAAGGTCCCAGAAGAAACAAAGATTATTATTGGTGAAGTTACTTCTGTTGATATTTCAGAAGAATTCGCTCATGAAAAGCTTTCTCCAGTACTTGCTATGTACAAGTCAGAAAACTTCGATGATGCTATTGACAAGGCTTCTCACTTAATCGCTGATGGTGGTTTTGGTCATACATCTTCACTTTATATCAACATTCCTACACAGCAGGAAAAGATTGCTAAATGGTCAGAGGCTATGAAGACTTGCCGTTGCTTAATTAATACTCCTTCATCACAGGGTGGTATCGGTGATATTTATAACTTCTCTCTTACACCTTCACTTACTCTTGGTTGTGGTTCTTGGGGCGGTAACTCAGTTTCTGAGAACGTTGGTGTTAAGCACCTTATCAATATCAAGAACGTAGCTGAGAGGAGAGAGAATATGCTTTGGTTTAGAGCACCTGAAAAGGTTTACTTCAAGAAGGGTTGTCTTCCAGTAGCTCTTGATGAATTAAAGAACGTTATGGGTAAGAAGAAGGCCTTCATCGTAACAGACCAGTTCCTTTATAAGAATGGTCATATTAAGAATATTACAGATAAGCTCGATGAAATGGGTATCCAGTATACTTGCTTCTATGATGTAGCTCCAGATCCAACACTTGCTTGTGCTAAGGCTGGTGCAGAAGCTATGAGATTATTCGAACCTGATACAATCATTGCTATCGGTGGTGGTTCAGCTATGGATGCTGGTAAGATTATGTGGGTTATGTATGAACATCCAGAAGCTGATTTCGAAGACATGGCAATGCGATTCATGGATATCAGAAAGAGAATTTATACATTCCCTAAGATGGGTGAAAAAGCTTACTTTGTAGCTATTTCTACTTCATCTGGTACAGGTTCTGAGGTAACTCCATTCGCAGTTATTACAGACGAAAAGACAGGACTTAAGTATCCTTTAGCTGATTACGAATTACTTCCTAACATGGCTATTGTAGATGCTGATATGCATATGACTCAGCCTAAGGGCTTAACAGCTGCTTCAGGTTTTGATGCATTAGTTCATGCTTTAGAGGCTTATGCTTCTATTATGGCTACAGAGTTTACAGATGGTATTTCTCTTAAGGCTATTAAGACTATATTTGATTACTTACCATCTGCTTATGAGAATGGTGCTAACGATGCTAAGGCAAGAGAAAAGATGGCAGTAGCTAGCTGTATGGCTGGTATGGCATTTGCTAACGCATTCCTTGGTGTTTGCCACTCTATGGCTCATAAGCTTGGTGCTTACCATCACTTACCACATGGTGTTGCAAATGCAATTCTTCTTACAGATATTATGAGATTTAATGCTGTTGATGTTCCTACTAAGATGGGTACATTCCCTCAGTATCAGTATCCTCATTGTAAGGAAAGATACGTTGAGGTTGCTGAATTCTTAGGTATCCAGGGTAAGGACGATGATGAGAAGTTCGAAAAGCTTATTGCTAAGATTGAAGAACTTAAGCATACAATCGGTATTAAAGATACAATTAAAGATTACGGAATCGAAGAAAAAGATTTCCTTGCTACTCTTGATGAAATGTCAGAAATGGCCTTCGACGATCAGTGTACAGGAGCTAACCCAAGATATCCACTTATTAGTGAAATCAAGGATATGTACATTAAGGCTTACTATGGTAAACCAGTTGATGTATCAAAGAAGACAAAGTAATTTTTATAAATAATTATGGGGACTATTTTTAGGTAGTAGAAAGGATACAAACATGAAAAAATTAATAGCTGAAAATAAATCAAAATCCGTTTATGTAGATGGCGGTATTGTAACTAAAGTATTTGACAAGGATTATAACAAGTCAGACGTTTTATATGAGGCTCTTAATACAGCTCGTGTTGAAGATGCTGGGGCTAAGATACCTAAACTTTTATCCGTTGATGTAAAAGACGGACAATGGAGTATAACAAGTGAATATGTAGAAGGACCAACTCTTACTGAGTTAATTAAGAAGAATCCTGGTAAGATTGATGAATATATCAATAAGATGGTAGAATATCAGGTTGATTTCCAGAAAAAATCTAACCCTCTCCTACTTGTTTTAAAAGATAAGTTAAAGAGACAGATTGATTCACTCACTGAAATTGATAATTCAACAAAATATGAACTTCAGACAAGACTTGATTCTATGCATAATCATACAAAGCTTTGTCACGGTGATTTTTGTCCAGACAACATCATCGCCGATTTAGATAAAGACGGTAACATTAAGTCATTAACTGCCGTAGACTGGGTTCATGCAACTCAAGGTAACGCTTCTGCAGATATTGCTAATACTTATCTTCTTCTCAAATTACAGTATGGAGAAGAAAGTGATATTGCCGATAAGTATATGGATGAGTTCTGCAAGATAACAAACACTCAAAAGGCTTACGTTACTACATGGCTTCCAATTGTTGCAGCAGCTAGACTTGCTAAAAACAAGCCGGAAGAAAAAACTTTACTTGAGAAGTGGATTAATGTCGTTGATTTCCAGTAAATATTAATCTCCTTTAAAATATAATAATGTGTAATATGATTTGATATTAATTTCTTCTCATTTCAACATTAAAGAAGCAACCCTAGGTTTCTAAGGTTGCTTCTTTTAATTTATCTTATTTTTTATTTTGTCTTATCTTTTATTTTATCTTATCTTTTATTTGACTATAATTTAATTCATTACTAAGTCTAGTCTAATTTTTTCAATCCTTTTTTAGATTAATTACATATATTCAAATCTAAATTCTTTTAAATCAAATTCTCCATCCCCCATAAAATCAAAGTATAGAGCATTTTTTCTATGATTTTTTATCCTAATGTATTCAGATTTTTCTTTTATCCATGTCATATTATTACAATCAATATTTATAAACGACTCTATTTCTCCATTATAATTTGATCGTATATTAAGTCTTCCTTTAGCCTCTCCTCTTATGGTAATTTCTATTAAAACTTCATCGTATTTTTCATCATAATCAAAGTACTTATATCCTATAACACATTCATTATGTATACGTGAAACGTACTGACTTTCCCCTTCTTCTCTATCTTCTCCATCCTGTGTTATTCTTACCTGTTTTAAGGTCTTTTCCTCTTTATCTTTATATTCATTTCTATCTATTAGGATACAGGCTATATAACTTGGAAATGTTCCTACAGCCTTTAATGGACCTCCATTTAAACCACAACTAGTTGCTTCTGCCTGCTTAAAACATCCATTTTCATACATAAAAATCTCTTCTGCAACTGCCTGCCTTGAATATGAGCTTTCATTACTATATCTATGATCAAATACATAATATTTATCCTGTATTTGTATTAAACTTCCGTGGGTATTTCCATTAGGATATGCCGGATTTTCTGCATTAAATCCATTTATTCCCACATCTGATGTTGAATGTAATCTTCCCATGTATTTAAAGTCTCTATCTGGGTACTTACTCATTGCATAATGTAATCCACCAATCCTTACTGAATATATTAAATAATATTTACCATTAAATTTACGCATTGATGGTGCTTCAAAATACCTTGTTTCATCATAAAAATCCGGATTTTTTTCAATTACAATTTTAGGCTTAATCTTCATTGTTACATAATCATCTTCTAGCTTACATACATGACAACCTACGTATTTTCTTCCTAATTCATCCTCATCCTGTCGTGGACAAAATCCAGAATAAAGATATATTTCTCCATCATCGTCCATAAAAACAGCTGGATCAAACTGATAATAGTCTCCTGCCGCACTTCCATATACATGTCCATTTGGCAGTGAAACATCCCCTAAATACTTATATTTTCCGGCTGGCTTGTCACTCACTGCAACAGATATTACTGAGGAATGCGCTATAGAATAGTATAAATAATATCTATTATCCTTACCCTTTAACACATCTGGCGCAAATAATATTTTTCTGTCTGCCTTGTGCGGATCATCTTCCTTTGTATATATTATTCCCTCATATTTCCATTCCTTTAAATCATCCACAGGCGCTGACCAGCACACATAATCATTTTCACAATAATCCTTGCCATTAAACCTATCGTGACTTCCGTATAAATAAACTCTTCCATCAAATATATGTGGTTCTCCATCCGGAATATACTCATAACTTGGTAAAAATGGATTAAATCCCTGTTTCATAAAAATCCCCCTATACTTACTTATTAACTATTTATTTTAAAAAATCTGCCTATATCTAGTAGATATAAGCAGATTCTTTAAGTATTTAAACCTATTAATTTATCTTATTGGTACTGCAAACAATTACTTAGTAGGTACAAGCTCTGTTTTTCCGCCCATATAAGGTCTTAATGCCTCAGGGATAAGAACTCTACCATCTGCCTGTAAATTGTTCTCTAAGAAAGCGATAAGCATTCTAGGAGGTGCAACACAAGTATTATTTAATGTATGAGCAAAGTACTTGTTCTTATCTGGACCCTGTACTCTAATCTTTAATCTTCTAGCCTGAGCATCACCTAAGTTAGAGCATGAACCAACTTCGAAATACTTCTTCTGTCTTGGAGACCAAGCTTCAACGTCGATTGACTTAACCTTAAGATCAGCTAAATCACCTGAACAGCACTCAAGTGTTCTTACAGGTATATCAAGTGTTCTAAAGAAGTCAACTGTGTTCTGCCATAACTTATCAAACCACATCTTGCTATCTTCTGGCTTACAAACAACGATCATTTCCTGTTTTTCAAACTGATGAATTCTATATACACCACGCTCTTCAATACCGTGAGCACCCTTTTCCTTACGGAAACATGGTGAGAAACTTGTAAGAGTCTTTGGAAGTTCTTCTTCTGGTGTAATTGTATCAATAAACTTACCAATCATTGAATGCTCAGATGTTCCGATTAAGTATAAATCTTCGCCTTCAATCTTATACATCATAGCGTCCATTTCATCAAATGACATAACACCTGTAACTACGCTACTTCTAATCATGTAAGGAGGAATGCAATATGTGAATCCTCTATCAATCATAAAATCTCTAGCATATGCTGTTACTGCTGAATGTAATCTAGCAATATCACCCATAAGGTAGTAGAATCCGTTACCAGCTACCTTACCAGCTGAATCCATGTCTATACCATCAAATCTTTCCATAATATCTGTATGATATGGTACTTCAAAATCAGGTACAACTGGTTCACCATACTTCTGAATTTCAACATTTTCACTATCATCTTTACCAATAGGTACTGATGGATCAATAATGTTAGGAATTGTCATCATAATCTTAGTAACTTTTTCGTTAAGTTCTGATTCTTTAGCTTCTAATTCCTTTAACTTCTCTGCCTGAGCATTAACCTGAGCCTTTACTTCTTCAGCTTCTTCCTTCTTTCCCTGACCCATTAAAGCACCAATCTGCTTAGAAAGCTTATTACGATTAGCTCTTAATTCATCAGCTTCTGTCTTTGTTGCTCTTGCCTCTGCATCTAATTCGATTACTTCATCTACTAATGGAAGTTTTCTATCCTGAAACTTATTCTTAATATTCTGTTTTACGATATCAGGATTTTCTCTTACAAATTTTAAATCTAACATATTTCCTCACTTCTGCATTATATGCATTTTTATTTATTTTATTTGTGTTTAGTATAAATTCATCTATGTCAATTTATCACTGAAACACTTTTTTAGCAATACGTATTTAACTTTAATGATAATTACATTTTATTTTGCTGTACTAAATCATTTACTTCTTTACTTAAGCTTGCATCTCCTAATCTACCAGCTATTGCTTCTTTTAAGGCCTTTTCTTCCTCATCACCTAATTCTAAGAAAGACTCACCTCTAACTATTTCTTTTACATATGCAAAACATCCTGTGTTGCTATGCATTACATTTATAACATAACCATTATTAGCCTTATCAAGCATACATAAAGCAAATGATAACTTACCACCCATTTCATGGAATGCATCATATTTTACAATACCAATCTTAGTGAAAGTATATTCTAATTTTTCATAAATATCTTTAATTGATTCTGTATTCTTTGTAGCTGTTTCCTTTAATAGCTTAATATCACCTGTATACTCTTTAATTAAGGCTTCAATACTCTTTCCATCAGAGCCTTCCATCATCATATTATACTTTTTCTTCATATTTGAAGACTTAACAATTGCAACAATTGAAAGTATAATAGCTATTAATGTAAATGCAATTATTCCAATTAAGACATATAATTCATTTACACTAAATAATCCAAATACGTCTAACATTTTTCTACCTTCCTAGTATTTTTATTTTACTTTCTTGAAAAGATCAATGATTCTCTCTAATTCAGCTTGCGAATAATATTCAATTTCAATTTTTCCCTTGTTATTATTCTTATTCTTGATTACAACCTGTGTACCAATAATCTTTCTAAATTTTTCTTCAAGATCACGATAAATAAAATCGTTTTCTGGCTTTGGTTTTTCTTGTTTTTCA
>Ga0247611_10000281_pt1 | contig 105594 bp, 91 predicted proteins | sample 177DNAGHGhighgp2_FD_192422 | JGI IMG/M metagenome (GOLD analysis project Ga0247611, IMG submission 192422) | Sheep rumen microbial communities from Palmerston North, Manawatu-Wanganui, New Zealand - 1770 DNA GHGhigh gp2 | ecosystem: Host-associated > Mammals > Digestive system > Stomach >... | reverse complement strand
GTATCCCAGTTACTTATATTTAGTCATGTTAAAGCCTCGCATCCTGCAAACATATATGACATATCAGTTACACTTGACGTATCCCAGTTACTTATATTTAGTCATGTTAAAGCCTCGCATCCTGCAAACATATATGACATATCAGTTACACTTGACGTATCCCAGTTACTTATATTTAGTCATGTTAAAGCCTCGCATCCTGCAAACATATATGACATATCCGTCACATTCGAACTATCCCAATTTGTCGTATCTATCTTAACCAAATTAGAAAAATCATTAAACATATACGATGAATCTCTACTTAAATATATCTTATCTGCCGATGTATAGTAGTATAGTGTTCCATGATCATACCATGCATATATTGGCACCATTGAATCTTCTGTAGAAATTTTAAATGTAAGTGTTCCCTGTGGAATGCTTCATGTCTGAATGATTTGTGTTATCCAATCCAACGCATATCATTCTCTCAAAAGACTTGCTGCAAACTCACCACTTCACAAAAGCGTAGCTGTAGGAGCAGTAAAATATCATGGCAATCAATTTTTTCCATCTATTCTTGCATATTCAGAGTCATCATGACTATCTTCATATCTTGTTCCATTTCATCAAACTAAATGAGTTGCATATCAAAACATATGTCTACCAGAAACCAGTGATGTTGTAACAAAAGAATCACTTGCATATATTGTCTCCAGATGACCACACTCTCAAAACATTGTCTCCATATTAGTCACACTTGAAGTATCCCAATGACTCAAATCTAAGCTACTCAAACTTCAATCTCAATAGAACATACTATTCATATCAGTCACGTTTGAAGTATCTCCTCATGTTAAGTCTGTAGTAGTTAAACCCTGTAAGTTATAAAACATAGAATTAGAGTCTGGATTGAAGTATATAGTTTCTGCGTCTGTACAGTAAAATATTGTATCACGACTAAATCATATTGTTACTGTTAATGGAGAATCCGCTGTTGATATTACAGGAGCTCTTCTCAAATTAGCACATTCTGTGTTAGTACCTTTTCTTATCGTTGTTATACTCGTATCTGTATCAGTATAATACCTTATTCTACTATTTGCTAATGTTTTTATCCTATAAACAAATGTTTGTCACGATAATAATACAGCATAATGTCCAGTATATCCCCTAATCTCACCTTTTTCTTCTCATTTCTCAACTTCTTCTAGTCATTCAATATCTTTTCAAAGCTCTTCTACTCATTTTGTTCATTCTACTGCATTTAACATAGTATTTGCCAAACTCATCATTCTTGTAGCAAGTGGAGCTGTAGTTCCTACATTTATATCCATGTTAGCTACTTCACTTATAGCATCTAATCATGTTGATACCACATTTTCTCACGTAACAACTGTTCACGTATTTTCTGGTGTTTTATCTGGTGTGGATGATGATCAACCTCCTCACCCTCATGATGATTTTTTAGTCCATTGTGCTACTAGATTTAATCATCATAGTGGCATTGTCGCTGGGAAACTAGGCTCCCAACCACTAAAAGTATATCATCATCTAGTTGGATTCGTTGGAGCTTCCAGAGTTTGTTCATATTTTCATGTTAATGTTTCTACTGCAGTTCCTCAATTACTATCAAATGTAATTGAGTATCTAATTCTATCATAAAAAATTCTAACATAAGTACTTCCATCTCCATTGATAGTTTTTTGTCTTATAGTACCTGTTTGTACAAATCCAGTATACTCTCTTGCTTTTGCTTCTGTATACTCATCTGTTGTACCTGATAAAACCTCATCTTCATGTAAAGAATATCCATTACTATTAGCTCTTTCTCGTATATGAAGCACTCTATATTTTGTTCATGTATTTGGTATCCATGTTGCATTATATACCTTATTTCACATGCTTCATTGTTCTACAGTTACTGTCAATTGTGGAGTATCTCCATTACTTCCTGTCCATCCTCCAAATGTATATCCAACTTTTGATGGATTATTCAATGTAAAACTTGAAGTTTCTATATTATAACTAGTCGGATTATCCTCGATAGTTGCACCAGATATATTATTATATAGTATAGTATACAGTATTGGTTTAGACATCGGAGTAACATACAAATCATTAGCAGGCATACTAAATCATGTATCATTACTAGTATCCGTAGATACTTCTCACGATCATTCTAAACCTATAAATTCCCATCATCTAAATGCATATCCATTCTTAGCTCTAGCTCTTAATATCACATCAGATCCATATGCCACTTTTCCATTTTCTGTACTTCACTCTGTATCTATATGCTCATTTTCCCCTATTGTAAAATTAAATTCATCAGGGTAGCATACATCTCAACTTTTATGATAATTTTCTATACACTCCCATCCACATGCAGGAGTCGGATTCCAATCTCATGATGCTACATTCCATGTAACATCTACTCATGTTACTATATATGTTGAATGTTCTACTCATCATGTTTGTTCACAAACTTCAACTTTAGTATTTGATTCACATGCTCCACTCCATTCATGATAATCTGGGGCACATCCCCATGTGGCTATCAGTGTAATATCTCCTGTAATTGCAGTTCCTGTAAAATCAAAAAACGAATCTGATCCACTCAGACGCCATCATGACCAACTATATCATTCTTCCTTCTCTATATGTTCTGGCTCTTGTAAATACTCTCAGTACTCAACTGATTCTGTTGTTTGTTCACCATCTTGAATATATGTTACTGTATAACTTATATTTTCTGTCTCTACACTCTTAAAACAACGCACTGGCATTGCTATTACACGAATCGTTTTCCATCATCAAAGATTTATACGATCATCTCTAAATTCAATTTGTAAAGATTTTTCATCTTTAGGTGTAGATGTCCAGATATGTATTCCTGATCAAACACGATCCACTGTTCAATCTCATCTGATACGTCATGCATACGGAATATTAAATGTCTCTAAAAATGATGCGATAATTTGTTCATCTGGCTCGTATGCAGCTCATCACTCATCACCTACAAAATCTGGATAAGTTTTTCAGTTACTTGATATTGCTTCGACATCATTATTAGCCAAAAATACTTCTAATAACTCATGCCATTCTTTTGCTGAAGGGATATAGTATCATTCTGGACATGGTCACTGCCTATCTATACCATCTTCTCAATAGTTATTTCCCTGATTATCTCATGCTCATCACCATAAATTATTATTTCACTCATCTGACCGATCTCCATCTCCATCATTTCACCTTATGAACTTATTCCAATAGAATCGCTTACCTGGTCAGAATCACAACGTGTCTACTTTTGTCGAATTTATATCATTCAAATTAGTATCAAAATGAAATGGAAAATTGTTTCACCACTGGTAATAATATCCATATGAATCTGTTGAAGCATCAGCTCATACTCATGTTTCCTTTGCTCACAGATTTCTATCCATTAACGTAATGGTAAATAATTTTCATCTAACCACTCACGTATAAACAATATCGTTAAAATTTCGAGTAAGCCACCTTGGATATTTAGGATTAGAACCTTCCGATATCTCATCTTCATGATCTAACAAATACGTTCTAATTATTTCATCTTGTTCTGCTGTTCATTCATAGTCTCTTACAGATATTCATGCCAATACAGCATAGTATACAGCCTGAGTTTCTCGATCTATTCATAATCTAGTTGCAATTGATTCTAAGCTTTCCTCTTCTGGTGTAACTCCTCTTGTCCCACTTTTCTCTGTTCATGCACTATCGTTAGTATCTCATGTATCTATTTTTGATGTATCTGTTCTTGGTGTATCTGCTCATGTTTCATTTTCTGCTGATCATGTAATATCATTATTATCTCACGTATTTGTTTCCGGTAAATCTGTTCAAGATTTATTTTCCGTCGTTCTTGTACCAGCATCTCCATCTCATTTCCCTACTTCTGGCAACTTTGATTGTGGATTTTCATTTACATTATTTTCTTTTCAAGCTTCTATTCCTTCTCACTCGGTTAAATCAGTACTATCTCAATTATCAGAACCTGTTCCATTTAAATCAAAATCATTACCACTGTCTGTTTGAGTGGTTTCTTGTGAATAAATTTCTTGTACCTCTCCTGTCGCATTAGCAAATGGGGTTATAATATTCCCAATTACCATAACTAATACCGTGACAATATTCACAAATTTTTTCATAATCAACTTCCCAATATTTATAAAATCGATTGTCACAATATTATACTCGTAAAAATAATTTTTTGCAAAAATTCGGTCGAAATTAGGTCAATTTTGGATTGACTTTTCTGCTTTTTATTTTATAAGAACGCCTTATATCCAAAAACCAAATTCTTCACTTGAAAAACACACATTTTTGGATATCATAAAATCAACAATAAAAAAATCAGAATTTTAATTTTTTATTTTTTTGCTAAGATGTTTTATTTACGGCAGGAAAACTATGATCCAAAGTATCCAAAGTTTCGCGTAATAAAATCTCAAGCAGAATTCTGATTACAAAATTACTTATTATACGAACCCCTATCAAACATCATAGATTCTACCACTCAACATCCAAAATACAAACATATTTTTTTACTAGATGATCAAAGATTTACATTTTTTAGCTATGATATAAGTTTTGAAAGTGAAAAAAAACTAACTCTAGCTGATATTCAATCAATTATCCAAAAAAAAATATTCGAAGCAGAAAAACAGACTAGAGAAAAATTCCTTTTTTCACATATTGATCAAATCATAGTTAATTGAGTAGAAAAACAATTCTTAATTTGAGAATCATGAGAAATTTCATGTAGAGTTATTTTGGTTTTTCTCAACAGAGAAACATGTAGAACATTCAACGATAGGTTTTGAGACTTCCTGTCACAAAAAAATATAGAAATCTATCCTGAAAGTTTCCAAACAATAACATATTTGAGAAACAATATGCATATGGATGATTTTCTCCTATTGTATATTAGGGATTCTCACTGTAAATGAGTTTTAATCGAAAATGGATTTTATAGTCGTATAGATAGCTTAAATCTTTGAGTAAATTCTTTGATGCAAATGTACAAAGACAACTGAATTTCAAAATATTGGTACAAAAATTACGAAGAAATTGAAGAAAATCCTTTTGCTAAAAATATCGTTGTTCAAACTCTAGAATTCTACTCAACCATGTTATGTAAATGGTTAAACGAAAATCAATTCTGATCTCACAATATTTTCGTAGTTTCTTCAATAATGAAGAACTGACATTTCATGGAAATTTTCAACAAACTTTACTCACAGAATAACAACAAATATATTGTTCCTTTTCACTATTCTGAGGAATTAGATTTATTTGGTAGAACTCGAGAACCTGAAGATATTGATGCATTAATCTATGCAAACCGTGTACTATGGAAAGAGATTCAATGAATCAAAAAAACAATAGAATAGTGATTAACAACTCTTGAAAAAAAATCTGATTTTTATATATTGTATATCGTTCAATCAAAGCACAAAGTTTCGGATGACCGAGATTAGGAAAGTCCTGACATTAAAAAAAGGGAGGCATCTCACGGATGCTGGACAGCGAAAGCTCAAATGAAAGTGCCACAGAAACGGAAACTATTGTGAAGCAACCGTAAGGTAGTTATGCTTCACAAGAAAGATGCAACGTGAAGGTAGTAAACCTAATTTACTTACTTCTGCTCAGTATAGCAGATTGCTATTCGAGTGGTAAACCACTTCCCAATGCAAGCTTCCTCTCAAGAGGAGTGCAAGATCAAAGATTTACTCTTTGCTAGATATATCGTGCTTTAAACACAGAATCAGGCTTATTGGTTGAACAATTAAATATAGGGCTTTAGCTCAGTGGTAGAGCGGGAGTCTCCAAAGCTCCGCGTGGGGGGTTCAATTCCCTCAAGCCCTGTACTCAGCATTTCACTCTTTAGATATAAAAAGGCTTACAAATAGCCTTTTTACTTTGCTTGAATATATTTATTATTATATAAATACAAAAAATGCGAAATCAAATTTTAAATTCACTTGAATATGTTTGGGACAGTATAAATAAATTTATCTATGAACAACCATTCATTTTTATAGTTATTTTACTATTACTCATATTATCATCTATTTGTCGCGTACTAAAATCTCGTTTAAGAAAAAAATATATAGATCCATACGAACGATGATGAAATATAGAAAACAAGGATTTTTATGTAAAATATTATCAAAAAATACAATATGTTGATATTTTTTGAGCATTCATCTGAATTATCCTAATTTTCATATATTTACTTACAAAAAATACAATAGTTTGAACTGTTTGGGCTGTTTGAGTATGATCAATTTTGATTACCTTCCAAAGTTTTTCCATATCTTTATTCTCCTATTTCCTATTAATCAAGAATTACAGAATATGAGATACTATCAAAGTTAAAGTGAATTGAGAAAATATTCAATGACAAATATTATACATTAAATTACTCAACGTTTGACTATCATGAAAAAATGATTATTGAGAAAATACATGAGAATTTTTCAGGATTCCAAACTATAAAATGTGGGAGAATCCTATCACAAAGATAGATTTATCCACAGATGGTTATACAAAAGAATCCCTTACAATAATTTATGATCCTAAAATTTTTAAAGAATCTTTTTGAGATTTTTCAAATAATTTAAAGGATTTTTTAGATAAGCTCTTCCATGTTAGATCAGCATCCAATGTTTCTTATTTTAAGAGTTATATATGAGTAAAATATAAAATTGATTATAAATATGACTGAGATTGAAAAGCCAATATACGAATTTGATTTGTAGAAAAAAGATCAAAAACTAAACAAATAAAAGAAAAAATATTATGTTTTATTGAGGGGCAAAAAAAGATCTAATTAATTTTTTATCATTTCCAACAGCTACTTTCTAACTCCTGAAAACCTCTCTGTAAATCATGAAAAACTGTCAAACGATTACCCCATATTCACCATAGCATATTTGAAGTTCATTCTAAGAAATCTCTATCATGAGAAACTATCAATGTTACCCCATTAAATCACTCTAACATCATTTTAATAGTTTCTTTGGAACCTAAATCCAAATGGTTTGTCGGTTCATCCATTATGATTATATGTGGTTTTTGTAACAACATTTTGGTTACTGCGACTTTTGCCATTTCTCATCATGAAAGTGATGAAACTTTATGGTCCATCTTTTCCACATCGATTTTTAAAGTTCATAGAAAAGCTCTCGCATCTTGGTAAGAAATTCCTACTCACATTACTGCTTCTATCACAGTATCATTTGGATGTAAATCATCAAAAACTTGTGAATACGAACCGATACGCAAATCTGGATGTACTTTTACAGATCAATGAAGTGGCTGAAGTTGTCAAAGAATCGTTTTTATCAAAGTCGTTTTTCAAATTCAGTTTTTTCATATTATTCAGATATGCATCTCTTTGGTAATTTCGATTTTGTTTGGCAAAGTAACCAACTCTTTTCATGGATATCATACAGTCAGTCATTCAATCTGCATAATTAGATTTGGCAATCTCTGAGAAAGTTTGAAATTGATTTTTTTGGGATCTGATTCTGTTTCTGGAGCTTCTACTCTTTCTAATTTATCTAGCATTTTTATTCTACTCTGAACCTGTGCAGCTTTACTGGATTTATAACGAAACTTTGTAATAAATTTCTCTTGTTGCTGTAAATATTTTTGCTGTGCTACATAGTTTTTATGCTGAATTTCCAAATTCTTTTCCTTCTGACGCAAATAATCTGAATAATTTCACTCGTAAAGATGTAATTTTCTCTGGCTAATTTCTACTACACGATTAAAACATGAATTCAAAAACTTTTTATCGTGTGATATACATATCAAAGTTTTTCACCACAATTCACAGAAACGTTGTAAAAAGAAAATTCATTCAATATCTAGGTGATTTGTTGGTTCATCTAGTAATAATAAATCCACTTCTTGAATCAGAAATTTCGCAATTTGGAGTTTAGTTTGTTCTCCTCATGAAAGTTGCTTAATCTTGAAATTAAGCATAGCTTTAGAAAATCAGAAATATTTTAAAATTTCAATCTGCATTCATCGTTTTTGATATCCATTCTCTTTTCTTAATTGATCTTGAAGCTTTGTCTGTTCTTCAATTAATGCATGATGATCAGAATCACTATCAAGTAATAATTTTCCAATTTCGTCTAATCTTTCCATAGCCAATTTAATATCAGGAAAACATGTTTTCATTTCCTCTTCTACAGTATGCTCATCATTTGCCCAGAATAAATCCTGAGAAAGATATCATATTTTGACTCAATCAGCTATTTCAATCATTCAAAATCCTGATTCTTCTTTTCAAATCAACATTTTCAAAAGTGTAGATTTACCACTCCCATTTTTTCATATCATAGCTACTTCATCTCCAAAACGCAACTGCAAATTTGCATCATCAAAAAGAATAGTTTTTCAAATTTGTTTATCTAAGTGATGAATTTTGATTATATAATCCTTTTTAGCCCATGATCTTTCCTGAAAATATTGTTTTGGAATAGACTGTAAAGGAGATAGACTAGGCTGAATATCTTCCAGTTTAGGTTCATCATCCGCGAACAAATCTAATTCAAAAAATTTACTTAAATATTTTTTCAGACTTTTAATTTTGGTTTCTTCTTTAGTTGGTTTATTAAATTTCAAAAGATAATCTGAACATAATTCATAGACTTCTGCATAAGTTAAATCTGGATTTAATTCGAGTATCTGAGTAATTGATTGATCGATTGCTTCTTCTAGTGTCATCTCTATTTTTACCTCATAAAATTCGCCATATTTTCTTTAAAATACTTTATCTCATCAGGACCAGCTTTATATAGTTCCATTGCATGTAACAAATCCTTACATGATTGTACAAAATAGCGTCTAACCTGAATAAGCGATGTCAAAGGAATATCATCATTTTTATGTGGACGAAGCTGTGCTAAATATTCATCATTTTCTTTTTGTAATGTTTCCAACGCTTGTTGCGCATCTGCTAAAGCTTTTTTACTATCAAAACGCTGATACAAATGCAAAACGGTACTGTAAAATACTATAACCATTTCACGAGTAGATTCATAGTCCTCCTGTAAATTAACGCTTCCACTCCACTGCCATTCTTCAATATGACTTTGAACATCTTTTATCGTTTTACATGAATCAAGCGTATCGATGACACTTTGGTATAATTCAGCATTTTCTGCACTTTTTTCTGAGACAGGCAATGATACCAAAAATTCCAGTAGTTCATTCTGAATGTACTTCACATCACGATAAACTTTTGATAAATCATTTTTATCAAAATTTCATTGAAATGATAATGTATTAGCTAAATGTTCTTCTACAGAATCTCATGGATTTATCGTAACTGGAGAAAAATTTCGAACATTTAAATTGTATTTAATAGCATTCCAAAACAACACTAACATATCTTGTTTTACTGCCATTTGAGCTACCGCTGGGGTCAAATCGTCCACTTTAAATATTTTATGTATTGCTAATTCTACACCCTGTTTTTTATTTTTAATTTTCTTTTGTAATAATTTTGAAGCTGGTTTTACTAAAGGCAAAAATATTAATGCAAATATACTGCGCCATCATACCCACAAAATAGCAAATCATACAATAATTGATACATTAGGCTCCAATACTCATGTATAAAATTTTATGATTAATGGAAGCAATAACATTCATGAAATTGCAGTAACCAAGTTGAATCACACATGCCGTATCGCTACTTGCTTTTTTATTGCTAATGAATTTTTTCACATCGATCACACTATTATCGTTATTGTAGACCCTAAATATCCTCAAAATATAATTGGCAATGCTAATGTGGGAGATAGTATTCATGATCACACAGTTGCTAATACGATAATAAACGTAATACTTCCCGACTGAACCAAAATAGTTAACATTAGTCCAAAAAGAAAGAATAACCATGGACTCATTCACAAAAATATTGAAAGATCTACATCTGTAAGAAAATTTAATCCATTTTTCATAAAAGAGAATGCAAGAAAAATCAGACCTAAACTAAGTAAGAATTTCCCAACTGATTCGACTTTACTCCAACGAGAAAAGAAATTTATAAATACCGCTCAGATTAGTATCAAAGGAAACGCTATCATAGATACGTCTAAGCTCAGTCAGACCATTCATAAAATTGAAGTAGGAATCATTGTTCATATATTCACTCAAAGAATTACAGCCAACGCTGAAGTCAAAGACAATATTCCTGTTCAAACAAAAGCTAACACCAAAATAGACATAACATTAGAACTCTGCAAAATCGTAGTAATCAAAATTCAACTTCAAAAAGATTTTGGAACTGATGAGGTAAATTTTTTCATAAAATTTTTAAATCATCAATTGGAAAAGCCTGAAACAGCTTGTTCCATATAATTTATCCCAAAAAGAAAAAACCCAACTCCTCATAAAAACTGTAATATTCACTCCCGCATTTATTTGTGAATGAATGATAAAAGTTTTTAAATGCAATATTTAATTGTATTAATCCTATACTAAAATGCAAGTAAGTTAAAATTAAATCTCTTGCAATTTTTTTTTGATATATTATATTATAATCAGTGTTAATTATTTTAGTTGATATTAATTTATTATGGCTCTTGATATCAAAAAAACTGAAAATTGAATTTTAATAGAAAATAAGTTTTTGTTCAGCCCTACAGAAATAGAAATCTGAATTATTAATCTCATGCCTATCATTTGAGAAGAAATGGCTTATGATAGAGGGAATCTATTATCAATTGATTTTCCATGAGAATATGACATTAACTGAGCATTCATAAAAGTTTTTGTGTGAAATTGAGGTAAATTAAATTATTTATTAACGTATGAATGAACATCTTTTGCAATAATTCAATCTCCAGAAGTTTTGGAATTAGATGAGGTTTGTGATATGAATACACGAATTTTCCTTGATGAATCTGTTTCCAAAAAGTTGGACCAATTAGAAATGGAATGAAAAAGGATTAATCTTTCTCAAATTGATGAAATGTCATTTGAAGATGCTACTCAAGACAACCAAGAAGAAGTTGAGGTTAAAATTGAATAAATTCAAGTTTTTCAGAATTGTTAAAAATAGTTTTTCTTGATTTTTACACAATTTATTATACACTTCTTTTCGATAAAAGATTTTTATTTTTTACTATTTTATATACAAAATGAAAAAATCTCTTTTCTTATTAGGATTACTTACTACCGCTGTTTGTGTGTCTGCCTGTGGATCCAAAAATTTCAACATGTCATTTGAAGATGCATTAGATGCTGCAAATTATTCTGAGTTACAAAATATTTTATCAGAAAATGACATTTTTGCACAAGATTTTAACATCTCTGGGAATTACGACGCAAACGAAACTAAAATAAATGCTGAGATTTCTTCAAGTAGCAAGCAGAATCTCAATAATAAAAATTCTGAATCTTCTACTAAATTTAGTGCAAATATTAGTTCTTCTGGCGAATCTGTAAAATTAAACTGAGCTCTAGATATAAAATTAGTTAATGATGCTTTGTATTTAAATCTTGCATCTCTCGACCTAACATGAAGCGATAATTTAGCGGTGGTAGGAATGATGGTCGATGGATTTAAAAATCAATGGTTCTCTATCCCAATGTCTGGATTGAGCGATATGCCTAATACATTTTCTATTCTAAAGGATTCTAAAGATTTGAATAGTAAAGCAAAAGATATTATAGTAAATGAATGAGCAATAGTTTACAGCTGAAAATTTTCGCAGTTCAATGGATACAATGCTCGAAAAATATCGCTAGATAACAAAAAATTAAATGAACTAATAAAAGAATACTACAACACTATGAATAATGAATTAAGTGATGAGCTTACATGAGAAATACCTGAAATAAATATTCAGAATTTTGAATGATATTTAATCATCACTTGAAAAGATAAAGTAACAACTGTTATTGAAAATATGCAAATACAAGATAGCGAAACAGTTATGAATGCAAATTGATACGCATGAAAAGATTATGAAATAAACATGTATAACGACACAGAATCGTTGATAAAAATTTCTGCTAAGAAAAAGTTTTTTAAGTATAAAATTTCTGCTAATATAGCAAACACAATATATATAGAATGAAGCATATCTCCAAAATTATCCACATCTAAGATTAGCTTAAAGTTTAATGCGACTTTAACTATAAAATCTTTATCTGAATGACAACCCGATACCGTAATTCCTTTCAAAGGATCTTGGAAGTATGATTCTATTCCTGAATTTACGACCACTACTCCAGATAATGCTCAAGATTTAACTGAAGTACTATCATCATATCTATGAGGAATAATGTGAGGAAATGTTGGAAATGAAGACTATGAAGCTCTTTATAATGATAGTTTAGACGTAGATAACACCGAAGATTTAGAAGAAAATGAAACAACTGAACCAGAAGCTATAGAAGAAATAGAAAATACCGAAGAATAAGCATTTATAATATAGAGGTCTATTCATGATGAATAGACTTTTTTTGAAAAGAAAAAATCTTGCAAAGAAACTAAATTTTACTAATCTTTAAAGGTAATGAATCTGATTTATATGTTTTTGTTGTATTTTGATTAAACACAAATTTCGTTTAAGAACTAAAGATGTACGTTATTTAACCAAAAAAAGACAAAATTGTACAAAATGATTTTTTGGATTTCGATGGATAAAACAGTACCCAAATAAACAATTTAATCAGATTTCCTGCCATATCGGCGTAAAATTAAGCAAAAATGCCACAATAAGGAATCAGCTTAGAAGAACTATTATGAATTATATTAGAGACGGCAATTTTTTATCAATTCCCATCAACTGACAATTCTACAAAATATTCATCAATCTAGACAAAAACAAATTGCCAGAATTAATAAAACATATCCAAGAACACGAAAAATCTGAATGGAATACATATTTCAAAGAAGAATTCTGAACATCTTTTACATCTTTTCAATCATTTCTATGCTGAAAGAACTAAAACAAAATTGGAATATAAAAAAGCAAAATCTGGCACAAACTTTTCAATGACGAAAAAATAATTTGAAAAAAAAGTATGCAGAACGTTTTCCTACTCCAAAATTAGAAAAACCTACGGCTCACCTCTTAGAAAAAAATCAAGATGAAATAGCTCTACAGTCAACTAAAACGACTAGATTAATTGTGAAATTTTGGTTAATTGGATTAGCTACTGTTATTCTGTGATATATGATGTACATCTCTCTATCGTACATATATATGGTAATAGCGGCATTCATCATATCCCTTGCTTTGGAATGATGCATAATCTTTTGGCAGAGAATTACAAAAAGTAGATGAATCTGAATTTTAATTACTTATCTATTAACCACTTTTTTTGTACTGTCTGGATTTATAATACTTATTCCATTCTTTTTTAATCGATGAACTGAGTTATTACAATCATTAATGTCATGATTACTAAAACTTCAGTCTTCGCTCACTCAATTATGAGTTCCATGATACATAGAAGAAACAAATTGGATTCCAACTTTCTTGAAAGATGAATTAATTCAATGGATGCAAAATTCAAATTCTGACAGTATTCTAAATGTAATTACAGAAAATATTTGAAGTATTATGTCTACATCTAGTGGATATGTAAAATCAATTGCATGACAAGCCATAATATTTTTCTGAAATATATTCTCAATCATAATAGACCTCTCAATTGTAATTACACTTTGTATATTCTTCTCTATAGCACATTACGATATCAAATATGGACTAAAATACATATTCCGTCACTATACTAATGTACTACCAAGAATAGATTTGGCATATTCATGAATCACAACTTGGTTAAAAAGTCAGCTTTTTTTATGCTTGTTTATATGAATTATGTCATATTTGTGACTGCGAGTTTTAGAATTATTTGGTATAAGTATTCCACAAAAATGAACTCTCGCAATCCTAGCATGATTATTTGAAATAATTCCATATATTTGACCATTTTTATGATGTTTACCAGCAGCAATATCTGCTCTAATATTTTCTGGTTGATGGGGATTATTAGCTGTTATAATTCTATATCTAATAATTCAACAATCAGAAGAAAAATTTTTAGTTCCTGTTTTGATGTGAAAAACTTTATGAGTTAGTCCTTTAATAGTTTTTCTATGTATAATACTGTGTGGAACAATAATGTGATTTTTATGAGTATTACTAGCCGTTCCAATGGCGGTAATTGTTTCATTAGCCTTTCATGTACCACAAGCTGATGAATTAGAAAAAAGCGTTAAAAAAATCGAAAAAAATTCAACATTTCAAAGAAGAAAAATCTCAAAAAAATAAATTTTAAGTAAATATGGATTACAATGAAAAAGAAACTACTTCGCACATGTTATCTGTTTTTAGTAAAATGTGCGCATCGTTATATTAAACGTCACAAACCTATCGTGATTTGAGTAAATGGTAGTGTGTGAAAAACTTCATGTCGTATGATTATTTTTCAAACTTTGAAAAAATTTTTCCCAGAGAAAAAGATATCAACATCTCCAAAAAATTTCAATGGAGAATTTTGACTTTCATTGAGTGTCTTTGAAATTACTCAACGATCTCCATCATTCAAAAATATGCTTAAAGTTTGTCTTAAAGCTTTATTTATGTCGCTCTTCTGAAAAAAACACTATGATGCGATTGTTCTAGAATATGGAATTGATAATCCTGGAGAAATGGACTTCATTTTAAAAATTGCACATCCCGATATTGGGGTTTTTACAGCTATAGATGCTGTACATAGTGAACAATTTGGAAACCCACAAAAAATTGCTAGTGAAGAAATTAAAATGGCTTTAAATACAAAATCTCTTGTGTTCTTAAATGCCAATGATGAATACGCACAACAATTAGCTCCAAAAATCAAAGTAGACAAACTTATGTACAAAACATTTGATACAGATAACATAAAAGCTGATATATATTTTGACCAACATTCTTTCAAAAAATGAAAAGAAAATTCTGACTTAATATCACACTTTTCTCTCCATATCAAAGAACACAAGTATGAAATCGAAACAAATTTATTTGGAAAAATGAACTACGGATATATCGGAGTAGCAATATGAATCGCCGAAACTCTAGCCTATCGACGAAAAGTTAATTTACATTTACCAAACAATAAAAACTTAAAATTAACGTACAAACTTCAACCTGGAAGATTGTCGATTTTTGATGGAAAATATAATACATTGTTAATTGATTCTACATACAATGCATCTCCCCTAAGTGTCAGAAAAACTATCGATACAGTCTATGCCATCAAAAACAATTGTTTTCTGAGTAGTGACATCTGGCTAATTTTATGAGATATGAGAGAACTATGAGATCTAACAGAAACCGAACATCGTAAACTCGCTGGATATGTTTCTTTATCGGGCGATCAGATTTTCTTACTAGGAAAATCTATGCATAATTATCTAGCAGATGAACTTAATAAAGTCTGAGTGAACAACAACTTAACAGTTTGTAAATCGTTGAAAGAGTTGAACAAAACAATTGAAAACAAATTAAAAGAAAACTCTGATAAAAATCCTGTCATTTTAGTCTTCAAATGAAGTCAGAATACAATCTTTCTGGAAGAATCAGTAAAATATTTCTTAAAAAATAAAGAAGATGAAAAACTATTAACTAGACAATCAGAATTTTGGATGAAGAAAAAAGAAAACTTTTTAAAATAAGAATATACTTAAAAATCTCTCATCAACAAATGAAGAGATTTTTTATTTTGGATAATTTTATTTAATCAAAGAATGTCCAGTCATATCACTTGGAATTTCAATTCCAAATAATGCTAACATTGTAGGAGCCATATCAGATAATCATCATTCTTTTTCAATATTGTCTTGAGGTTCTCAATCATGGATATACCAAAATGGAACCAAGTTTGTAGTATGAGAAGTCTTGGGTTGAGACTCTGGTCACATTTCTTCACAGTTTCAGTGATCAGCCGTGATTAAAATATCTACATTTTCATCTTTACTCCATTTAAGTAATTTAGATACAACATCATCTAAAGTTTCTACAGCTTTTATAGCAGCTGGTAAAATTCCAGTATGTCACACCATATCTCCATTTGCAAAATTTACTATAAACGCATCAAAATTTGAGCTCTCTTCAAGTAAAGTTTTCAATATTTCAAGAGCGGACATCGCAGGATCCAAATCATAAGTGGCTACCTTATGAGAAGGAATAATTGTGTTTTTTTGTCAATCATAAACTATCTCTTTTTCAGCATTAAAGAATTTTGTAACATGAGCGAATTTTTCAGTTTCAGCTAGGTGAAATTGGCGAATGTCATGGTTTGATAACACTTCTGAAAGTGTATTTTTGATATCTTTTGGGACTAAGAAAGTTGGTCAATCATATTCTTTATAATACTTTGTCATAGCTACAAAATAAAGATTTGGCATATTTTTCGTAATAAATGCATTATTCCATTTTTCATATAATTCAGCTTTTTTAGAATTCTGGGAAACCATTAAAGCCTGTGTCATTTGTCTAGCCCTATCTGCACGAAAATTTAGATAGAAAACGGCATCTCCATCATCGATTCATTCAGCTCATAAAAAAGTAACAGGAGCAAGGAATTCATCAGATTCTCATGCATCATAACGCTTTTGGATGTATTCAGTAGGAGTATCTGATGTTTGAGTTTGCTGGAAAACAATTTCATCATAAGCTTTTTGCACACGATCTCGGTTATTATCTCTGTCCATTCCCCAATATCTTCCTCACAATGTAGAAATTTTTACATTTGGGTAATCTTTTAAAAATTCCTCAAAATCTTTCATAAATCAAGCAGCTGATTGAGGTGGGACATCACGTCCATCAAGGAAAAAATGTATATAAGTCTGCACATTGCTTGGAATAATTTTTATCATGCTAGTCATATGAGTATCTATTGAGTGAACACCACCTGGACCAAATAATCAGAGTAAATGTAAATTAGATCAGTTTCTTTTAACATGTTCAATTCATCTCTTAAATGGGTCTAAATCTGCAAATTTTCATTCATCAAATAAATCTGAAATCTCTACCAATGATTGCTTGATAATTCTACCAGTTCAAATAGTTGTATGTCATACTTCAGAATTTCACATTTGTCCATTAGGCAAACCTACAGCACGTCATGAAGCATTTATTTTTGCATAACTTTTTGAAAATAAATAATCAAATGTCGGAGTTTTAGCCTGAACAATAGAATTTCTATCAGAATTAGAATCAGTTAAACCAAATCAATCCAAAATAATTAAAGCAACTTTTTTCGACATATTTTTTTATATTCAAATAAAAGCTTGTTTTACGCAACATTATACATAACAACCATGATATTATACGATTCAAAAAATTTTTTTCAAGAAAGAAAAATCTGATACAACTTGCATATCCTCCATAAAATCCTATAATTCATATCATAAAAATCGTAATTTTATCTTTTGACTTAACAATATGAATTTATTTGAAGAGCTACAGCGACGTGGTCTTATCAAAGATACGGCATGAGACGATTTAGAAAAAGTTATCAATAGTTGTAATGCTACTTTATATTGGGGTACGGATCCTACGGCAGAAAGTTTACATATTGGACATTATAGTAGTTTAATTACTGTAAAACGTCTTGCAAAAGCTGGTCATCATCCAATTTTACTTGTTTGATGAGCTACAGGATTAATTTGAGATCCAAGACCCACGGCTGAAAGAGAAATCATAGCATATGAAACTGTTCAAAAAAACTTTGAATGACTAAAAAAACAAGTGACAGATTTATTTGATGGAAATGTAGAAGTTGTAAACAATTATGACTGGACCAAAGATGTTACAATTTTGGATTTTTTGCGTGAAATTGGGAAATATATCAATGTAAGTTATATGCTCAATAAAGATATAATCAGTAGAAGATTGGAATCTGGTATAACTTTTGCAGAATTTACATATACTTTATTGCAGTGATATGATTTCTTACATCTATATGAAACAAAAAACTGTATCATGCAAGCTGCAGGCTCAGATCAATGGGGAAATATTACTACAGGAATTGAACTTATCAATAAAAAACTAGGTAAGACTGCATATGCTTTTACTATGCCTTTAATTTTAGATGGCGCTGGAAATAAATTCTGAAAAAGTGAAGGAAATGCTTTGTGGTTAGATAAAAATAAGACCAGTGCCTATGCGATTTATCAATATCTGGTAAATAGTGATGATAGCAAAGTAGAAGAATATTTGAAAGTATTCACATTTCTCACTCCTGATGAGATTATAGACATTATGAAGAAACATAACGAAGCTCCAGAAAATAGACTAGCACAAAAAACATTGGCTAAAGAATTTATTACAGATCTTCATGGGAAAGCTGAATATGAAAAAGTTCAAAAAATTATTGATGTATTATTCTGAAATTGAGATAAATTAACAATCATTTCAAATATGTCTGATGATGAAAAATCTGCACTTGCTCGTGAAACCGGAAGTGTAAAAATGAATTGAAGTGAAGTTAGACTAATGGATATAATTGTTGAGTCAGGTTTAGCTTCATCTAATTGAGAAACTAAAAAGATGATTCAGGCTGGATCGATATATTTCAATGAAGAAAAAGTTGAAGACATCCAAAAGACTGTAAAATCTAGTGATTTGATTAACGGAGTAGCTCTACTTAGAAAATGAAAGAAAACTTATAAATTAATTTTAGGATAGTTGGTGTAAATATGTGGAATACATGGAATAGTATTAAAAATTTTCCAAAAAAATATATTCAGATGTTAAAAGAGCTCCTAGATCGGGTCTTGGAAGTAATAAATGATGACGATTTTCGTAAAAAAACAAAAGAAGAGGCTCGACACGCTTTTTTATATTTAATTTTATCGGCTGTTTGAGCAATTGTAGACTGTATAAGTTTTGTAATTCTCACTTCTTTATGACTAAACATTATTCCCTCAAACATAATAAGTGGTATATGTTGAATGTTCACATCTTTTTCGTTAAATCTTAAAAAGAATTTTAATATGAACGATCATATTAGAATGAGATTCATATCTTATTTTACAATATCTCTAATATGAACTGCTATATCTACAAGTATGGTATATTTTTTCATAGAAATAATATGAATTCCAAATGCTATAGCCAAATTCATGCAAATCATGATTATGTCCATTCCCCTCTATTTAGCTAATAGATCATTAACTTTTAAAGATTCTCTAAAAAAAGATGAATCCTCAAAGAAACATAAAATCTTCAGAACACTCAAACATTAAAGTACCTTCTTTTGAAGTTTATAAACAAGCAAAAAAACTGCTTGAAGACTGAGAATTAGTCGTTTTCCCAACAGAAACAATTTACTGACTCGGAGCAGATGCTCGTAACGACCAAGCTGTACTTTCGATTTTTGAATTAAAATGAAGACCTCAAGATAACCCTCTGATTACACATTTATGATATAAAGAGCAAATTAAAGATTATGCAACAATAGAAAACGAAATTCAACAAACAATTATCGATAAACTAATACCTGGACCTTTGACTCTCCTCTTAAAGAAAAAAGAATGAACTATTTCAAATCGCTCATGTCCACTAGATTATGTATGAATTCGTTTACCATCAAATTCTGTTGCACAAAAATTTTTACAAGTCGCAGAATTGCCAGTTGCTGCTCCAAGTGCAAATATAAGTTGAAAGCCTAGTCCAACTAATGCACAAATGGTTTATGATAATTTACATGATAATGTACCTCTGATTATTGATGACTGAGAATCATTTGCTGGGATTGAATCGAGCGTAATGCGTGTAGTCCCAGATGAAGATAAAATCTGAAAATTAAAAATTCAAATTCTTCGTCCAGGATTTTTGACTAAAGAAGATTTAGAAGGTTGTTTCAATCACGAAATAAAAGTAGAATATACTACCAAAAATCCTGAATTATCTCCTTGAATGAGATATAAACATTATAGCATTTCATGACATGTTAGAATATTTGATAAACTTACAGACATACCAGCATTATCTAAAGAATTCGAAGCACAAAATACAAAAATCTGAATCTTATTAACACAGGAGTTAATAGATAACAATAAAAATATAATCGAGGATTTTTCAAAAAACTGAATTACTATTATTCCACGGTGAACCAAATCAAATTTAGCAAGTTGTGCTCATTCATTATTTGACCACTATCACTCAGCTGAAAAATCATGAATTAATCTACTTTTCGTGGAAAATTTACCAGAAGAATGAATCGGTTACTGAATTATGAATAGAGTAAAAAGAAGTGCTGAGGTTTAATCATAATTTTCTTCTCATGGTTAGTTCCCCTGATTATTTACAGTTTATTCTGGATCAATTATCAGACTTCCCAGAAATCTCTTATCGCAAAATGATGTGAGAATATATTTTATATTTTCATTGAAAAATTATTGGTTGAATTTACGATAATCGTTTATTGTTGAAGCCAACAGAAAAAGTAAAAAATCTGATTAAAAATTTTGAAATGCAAATTCCATATCCGTGAGCTAGACCTATGATTTATGTAGACAATGTTGATAATTCTGGATATCTAAGCAATCTTATTAAAACCACATACAAGGAGCTATATTAATTATTATTAAAAATCTGCTATACGATAATATGGCAGATTTTATAGTGGATAGACAATCTATTATTCGCTGTACCGCATTTCTATTAAGACACAAATAAAGCAAATAACTGTAACCGTACCTAACGCCAAAGATAGAGGATTAATTGTTCCCTCTTTAGAGGCAAAAGAACTCACAAACGTTCCTAGCATCATGAGAAATGCAGTAGGTGAAAATAGAGTTGGCAAGGTTTCATCCAAAGATGAAGGAATCCTTCTTGATTTTACCCAGAAATTGATAAGTAACCCCAGAGCAACAGCTCCCGCAACAATCAATCCCCACAATCTTGTAGGATTCACTGAAAAATAAACAACAAATCCTACAAAAATAACCAAGAACCAAGTAAGCCATATAAGCTTTTTTGATTCACTTAAACTTAATTTTTTCATAATTTTGTTTTTTTAGTTCAACTTCTTTCCTCGTTGTTTATATTATAAAAATTTTATTTTCAATGTCAATAAAAATTAATAACTCTATTCTATCAACATAACCCCATCACCTGGCTCAGTATCAAAAATCTCATAATTTATTTGCATTTTTTCAATGAATTGATATAATTGAATTAGTTTGTTTTGATATTTGATAACATCGTCAAGTAAAAGCGTATTTTCTGGTGCAAGATGTGATCGAATTTTCTGCAGATAATCTCAATATTGACTCTTCTGAGCATCAATAAATGCTGCATCAAATTTCTGAGAAAAAAACTTTTCTAGCGAGATTTCATTAATATCAAAAGGATAGAGAACTACATTATTTATTTCAGCTTTTTCTATATTTTTCAATGCTTCAAGGTAGGCTGGATAGCTGATTTCAAATGATGTCAAAGTTCCTCATCGCTTGGAGATTGTCTGAGAAATGACAATACTACTATATCACACAGCGGATCAAATTTCTAAAACTCTCTTAGGTTGATGACGCTCAAGCCAAGAAACAAGAAAATCTTGAGTCTGAACTGAAATTAATGGTATATGTCTATCTTCACATGTCTTACGTAAATCTGATAAATCCAACATTGAGGAAGTAATAATAGATAAAGCTCTCTTTCAAACAAAAATTTATATTACTTATACTAAATTAACGTTATGATTACAACACAAGGTGACAGAGAAATGCACTCAAACATTTCTATCAATTTAAGCAAAAAAAGCAATTCTAAAAGGAACTATCCAACTGAAACTAGAACTTACAATTCCAGAAACTCTTCTAGTCAAAGTCTTTATGCTCAGGCTGTAAATGGACAGTTGAAAAATCCTACTCCTACTAGAAGAACTACTCATTCAACGACTACCGCTTCCACAAATTGAGCTACTCATACTAGAACTTTAAATTCAACGAGAACAGCAAGTACAACAACGAATAATACAAAAACTACATCAAGAACAAATTATACACAATGAGCAGATAAAACTTTATCTTCAGCAAATTTTTTAAAACACAGAAATCAAGCTCCTACTCAATCAATAGCAGATTTGAAAAAGTTGGTTAAAAAAGATGAGGTTCCAGTCAGAGTTTTTGGACTTTGATGACTAGAAGAAATTTGAATTAACATGACAGTAATCGAATACAAAGATGATATTATCATCATAGATGCTGGACTTGAATTCGCAAGTTTTGATATGCACGGAGTAGATTATATCATTCCTGATATTTCTTACTTAATATCGAAGAAAAAGAATATTAAGGGAATCCTTATTACTCATGGACACCTTGACCATATTGGAGCAATTAAACATATTCTTTCAGAATTGGACTATCCTATCGTTTATACTACTCCATTAGCATTAGGATTGATTAAGAGAAGTCAGAATGACCAAGACCAGAAAAAGATGAAATATAAAATCATCGATCCAGACATTGATATAATTAAACTTGGAGAATTTTTGGTTGAACCTTTCCGTGTGAATCACTCTATCCCTGAATCAATGTGATATGCAATTCACACTCCAAAAGGAAATATAGTTCATTCATGAGACTTTAAAATTGACTTCGTACCTGCAATTGACAAGCCTGCTGATTTAGGAAAAATCTCAAGAATCGGTCAGGAATGAGTAAAATTATATCTATGAGAATCTACAAACGCTAGAACTCCATGACATACTCCAAGTGAAAAATTAATTGGAGAAAACCTTGATCGTGTAATCAGAAGTCATCCAAATCAAAGAATTGTTATTTCAACATTTGCATCAAATATCTGAAGACTTATTCAGATTATTGAAAGTGCTGTAAGACATAATAGAGTGATTTTCCTTGCTGGAAGATCTATGGTTGGAAATGTTCAGCTTTGTCAAGAACTTGGATATATCAATGTTCCAAAAGATATGATTAGACTAGTTTCTGGAGAAATAGATCAAATGCCAGACGAAAGAGTGATGATAGTTTGTACTGGATCTCAGTGAGAAGAATTTAGTGCACTCGTGAGAATGGCTACAAATACTTACAAGGATTTCATGATTAGACCTGGAGATTGTATATTATTATCTTCTCATACTATTCCAGGAAATGAAAAAGCTGTATGATCATTATTGAATACTTTGATAGATATGGGAATTGATTTGGTTGATGAGCCAACTCTTGCACTTCACACTTCTGGACATGCTTGCCAGGAAGACATGAAAGAAATGATGGCACTTTTAAAACCTGAATATTTCTGTCCTATTCACTGAGAAGCATTAATGAGACACGCACATAAAAAAATTGCTCTCGATATGAGAATTCCAGAAGAAAAAATCTTACTTCCAAAGAATGGTCAGATTGTTGAACTTTATGATGAATGTGTATTATTGTCGGAGAAAAAATTAAAACTCGATACGGTTACAATTGACGGTAAATGACAATGACATCTAAGCTGAGAATATGTAACTAAGGCTCGTGGAATCATGTGACAAGATGGAGTCGTCGCCTTGATATTCAAGATAGATACAAAAACTAAAGAATTAGTTTGAAATTTACAAATCGAATCTAGATGATTTGTTTATTCAAGTGAAGTTAAATCAATTCATACTCAAATAGTTGAATTAGCCAGAGCAGAATATAATAAAAATCTAAAAAAGAAAATGGAAATAAGAGATAATCTAAGAAGCATCAAGGATTTACTCGAAACTGAAATCGAAAAAATTATATGAAGAGTACCTATGATTATTCCAATGTATGTTTATATCAATAGAGAAGCGCTTACTACTCCAGTACAGCAAAATGACGAAGAAGAAATCATTGGAATGACTCTTGAAGAACAAGGTGGAGATGAATAAACAAACCACAAAACTCATTTAATTAAAATTAATAGCCGATTGATTTCAGTTCGGCTCTTTTCTTTTGCTTGTATTTTTAGCATAGAACACTAGAATCAAGTATTTATCTTATATATAAAAATATGGTTCTAGCTATTATTGTACTATTATTATGATTGTTCTTGTTATGATTTTCTGCAGATAAATTAATTAACTCAAGTGTAAGAGTCGCTAAAATATTTAAATTATCTCCTTTATTCATAGGGCTAACCATTCTAGCGATAGGAACATCCGCTCCAGAATTATTTTTATCAGCAATGTCTGCTATAAATTGAAGTGGATCATTGTCTGTATGAAATATTGTATGATCAAACATATTTAACTTATGATTCATACTATGATTAAGTGCAATATTTATGCCAATAGTTATCCAAAAAAAACTCGTGTATAGAGATGGTATATTTTTATTCTTAATTTCGTGTTTATTATTCGTATTTCTTTGGGATCAGCAACTTTTATGACGAGAATGAGCAATATGCTTAGGTTTACTTGTTTGCTATAATTGATATTTATGGATTAAAAAAGATCCAATGGAGGAAGTCTGAAATGCTAATGGAATAGAACTCCCTGAAATCAAAAATTTCATGTATCTGTTTGCATGTATTTTTATTTTATCTATAACAAATATAAACACAGAAAACTGATTTAATATAAAATTTTGATTGTCTGCATATTCTACTATATTTATGTGCGTACTCCTATTTTTATTTTTTTTATCTTTGTTCAACAAAAAGAAACAAAGGAGAAAGGAGCACGAAAACTGAATATTGTTAAATATAACTAAAATAATTGCGAGCATATGACTCTTAGTGATGTCATCTGATATAATTGTAGCATCCGCCGTATATGTTGCCACTGCACTTTGAATATCTGAATGGGCTATTTGAGCAACAATTATTGCTGCAGGTACAAGCCTACCAGAAATGGCAGCCACACTAGCCGCAATTATAAAGAAAAAATACGATATGTGAGTAGGAAATGTAATTTGATCCGATATATTTAATATCCTATGAATCGTATGAATCTCATCAGTAATTACACCTTTACACCTAACTCCTAAATGTTTAATTTGAAATTGTGAAACTTTTTTAGGAAGTTTCATGTATGACAACATATTTTCCATGTTCATTTTAATATTTACACTTGTAATTACTCTGATATTTATGAAAACATGATGGAAATTATCTAAGGCCGAATGAATATTCCTATTTCTATTTGCATCTTTAAGGATGATTTTCGAGTTTGCTCCTCAATTATTTATAGGATTATTTTCATAAAATATTGCTTAAAATAAGTTGACTTTTTGTATATTTTATTTATAATATAAGTACAAATTTATATTATATCATAATATACTGATGAACAAGCAAGAATTAAGAAATGAAACTTGAAAATTTACAGAGGAAAAGCAACGAAAATATAGAAAAATAATCAATCCCATCACTTCACAGATACAAGCTGCCCTAATTTTGTATAAATTAAAGACAGGGAACAAATGACAATCAGATACTGCCCAATTATCATACGACGAAGATTGGAAAATCTCAGAAAGCAAAAGAAAAGATTCTCCAAAAAAATGAGCAGTTGATATTTTGTGAAATATTGAGGAAATTAACATAATAAACATCCGTAATAAAGCTTATTCCAAAATAGATGAATCTAAAATAATTGAAAAATCTGATAAAGAACATTTAAAAAACTGAATTAGAGATTTTATCAGGAAAAACTTTATAATTTCTAGAATAGATTTAGAAAACAAAAAACATCTTCCCCATAAAAGATTTCGCAAATATTATACCTTATTATCTAAAAAACTGGTAAAAGAATGAAAGATGTCTCCAAAAGAATGAATACTATATAATGACATATGTTTAGCTCTCGCTAATATTCTATACGATAAAAATCATGATTACATAGACAAAGAATGACAAATTACTCAATGATGATTAGAGTATATTTGACGAGTTTTTTTGAAAACAATAAAAAATATACCAAACTCATGATCTTCTAAATCGTTCCATAAAATCTTTCATGATTGAGATTTTAATTTTTTAAGAAAAGAAAACTCCAGATGAGAACCAATTATATGAACATTAGATCATTATGTAAAAGCTATAATGTATCTCATGGAACCTAATAGTTTTAATGCGTATGAAGAATGATGACCAGAATGAGCAAACGAGTGGTACAAATCTAGAAAATCATTCTTAAATAATTTGTATACAACAATCAATTTAAGAGAAGAACACACAAAATGATCATTATCAGATAAATGAATAATTCACAAAAAACTTACAGAACAACGAACCTCAAGCAAAGAATGATTAGAAGATTCTCAAAATTGGGACCTCACTGCTAGATATAAGACTGATGCATCAAAGATGTTAAAAATTTGATGAAGAACTAAAGAAATAAAAGATGAGTCTTGAATAAGAGCTACTTTTTATTGAGAAGAGAAAGCCCCTGAAGAAATTAAAAATTCAATCATTGCTTTATGTAAAAATTATCTAGATAAGATATCTAACACTAAATGAATATATATTGAAAGCATTCAAGCGGACAAAAAATGAGATTTTATAGATGAGAAGACTGAAAGTGAAATACTTAATGAGTTAGAAGACTATTTGTCTGGATTTGATGATGAAAACATTGAAATAACAAAGAGAGTAAAAACATTAAATAAAAGCTCAAAAATAGATAGCATATCTCAGATTTATCGTTCACTAAACCAAAAGAATCCTAGTCAATGAATGAAACAGGCATATAAAATTGCATCATGAGAAGTCAAAAGATGAGCAAATGGTAAATATGAAGATTTCAAATTAATCGTAAAATATACAATCAATAAAGATGAATACAATGAGTGAAGTAATGGTGATAAGATTGATGAAGATGTTTCACTATATCAAGAAATTTCTTTTTATCCACATAGCAATGATTTAGGAATATGAAACCACAATTTTTTAGATTTGGAAAAAAGAATCTTCAACAGAGTAAAAAACATGAATGATCCAGAACTATGAAAATCTATATCATTAAACAGGCTAAGATATTTCACCGAAAGCACTCTCAAAGATATTTCATTTGATATTGATATTTATGAAGATAAAATAAAAAGATGAGTTTTACCGCAACCGAAGAACGATGATTACAAATATTTAGTCATTGATGGTAAAAAACTTCCTTTAGATTGACTCGTCTACAGAACAAAAGAAAACACTTCTAGATTTGACGAATTAATTCCTTTAATTTTGAATTATTTCATCAAAAAAAATAAAATATTTTATATCAACAAAGAAAGTGATTGATTTCACTGATTAATTACAACCCAACAACTCCATGATAAGAATGCTTACAAAATAAGAAGATTTTCAACTTCAGACACTCTTAGAAATACTGCATTGGATACCAACAATGAAGGATATAGCATCAGTTTTTATACAGAAGATAAAAAATGATATTGATACCCTAATTTTTATGTTATCAATTTATGAGATCTTTGAGACTTCATAAATCTAGAAAAACTTTCTTAAACTTCTTCTAATAAATCAGTAATTATTCAATTATAACAATCCATTCATTCATCAGTAAGAACGAATCCATTTCCACGTAATTTCAGAAAGCTATTTTCTTCGTATAATTTTATTTTCTCTGAATAATCTTTAACTAAAACTGCCTCAAATTTTGATATATCATTAATTCATCTATCAGTGCGTAATGAAAGAAAGAAAGATTCAATTAAATAATCTAACTCTGACATGAGCTGAATAGCAGATTCTGATATTTTTTCATTTCAAATATATTTTGGATAATATGGTGTATTCGTCCAACGTATTCATTGTTTTTTTGAATAAGGTGAGACATCTTCTTGTTTTAAATATTTAAGAACATCTCAAAAATACTGATTTTTGCTATTTATAAATGATGAAGCTGAAAGTCATAATCAAAGATAATCTTCCATCTCTCGATAAACTCTATTGTGGATACTAGACTTCCCTACTGCCGCAAAATTTGATATCTCGTAACGTTTGTATCATCATTCTTGAATAATATTCTTTAAGACATCAAACTCTTCATATATCTCATCTTCATTTCAAAATATTCAATTTGTCCCTGAATGAATGGAATTTCAATTAGAATTTTTCTTCCATTTTTGATGATCAAATAATTCTAACATATATAATGAAAAACTATCTGCAAATCATGAATTTACAAAGTCATGAAAAAATTCTAAAGCTGATGGAGTCCAAAGTTGCAAATCTCATTTTTTTGTTTGATTAAAAACTCCGAACGCCATAAAATCAAAGTTATATACACTATTTTCTAGTTTTAAATCACGTAATCCACGTAAGAAGTCTACCATTCATGGAAATGTATATGGACGTCATGCATTTTCTAAGACTCAATTATCCAAACTTTGAATTCCAAACGAGAAACGTACTCTTGGATATTTTTTAAATGATTTTTGAAGTTCTGAAACAAATTCATAAACCTGATTTTGCGGGAAAGGATTACATTCAAAACTCAGTTCACCTATATTTTCACAGTCAAAAACCTCTTCACAATGATGAATCAGCTTTTTTATTTCTTCTGCTCATATCAAATTTGGGGTCCCTCATCCAAAATAAATCGTTCTAATCTCTACCTTTCAAAATACGTTTCACCACTCATCTATTTCATTATGTAATCTTTCTAAATAAGTCTGCATCATTTCGTCGCTTGGATTTTGAACGACAGAAAAACTACAATATGGACAGTTTTTTACACAAAATGGAATATGAATATAAAGCGAAAGCATAATTTTAAATCCAATATAAACCAAATTCAATATACAGTTTTATCTATATTTTTCAAATATTTGAATATCTGAAAAAAACGAACTCAAAATTTGCATTTTTTTATATTTTGGGATATAATCAGATATCTTTTTTATTTATATTAATAAAAACAAAAAATGGGACGATTTGCTTCAAAAGTTGATAAACGAAGAAAAAACTATCACGCATTTAGAGAAGATCCTGATTCATATTTTACAGCAAGAATCTTTATCAGTGACATGCAAGATGGAGAAAGAATGATTGCTTTTCTCAATCCTAATCAGGCAATGGCCTATGGTATTACTGTACACAATAAAGTAAGTATTATAAGAGTTAATTGAGAAGAAATTGTTGCTGATGTATCATTTTCAAATAGAGTAACAATTTGAACTATAAGTGTTTCAGACGAATTAGCAAAAAAATACAAAATTAAAAATTTGGAAATGGTCGGAATTTGTCTTACTGAGTGAGCATCCATAACAACAAATGCTATTAGAAAAAAAATGAAGTGAGAACCTATTACTTATGAAGAAACTTATTCTATAATTAAGGATATTTCTGAAAATAAAGTCGATGATACAATGATGACATATTATGTCGCTTCCAGTTATTTTTACCCAACATCTGATGAAGAAACATACCTTACAGCCAAAGCAATGGCCGAATGTGGAGCTATGTTTAAATATCCAAAATGAGAAATCATTGCAGATAAACACTGTATTTGATGAGTACCTGGGAACGAAACAACAATGGTATTAATCCCTTTAATTGCAAGTTTATGAATCAAAATTCCAAAAAACTTTTCTAAATCTATCACTTCCCCTGCTGCCACATGAGAATGTGTAAATGTACTAATGAATATAAATTTTGACAAAGAATGAATTGAAGAATTAGTACAAAAAACAAATTGTTGTTTAGTTTGGTGATGAGGATTGGATTTAGCTCCAGCTGATGATAAATTAATCAAAGTTCAATATCCTCTTTCTATGCAATCAAAAGCTAAAGTTGTGAGCTCAATTATGGCTAAGAAATATGCAATGTGAGTTACTCACTCTCTTATAGATATTCCTGTGTGACCAACAGCCAAAGTAACTAGTATGGAGGAAGCAAAGGACTGGAAAAAAAGATTTGAAATCGTTGGAAAAAAACTCTGAATGAAAATGTCAGTTCAAATTACACAAGCAAATGAAGTTATTTGAAACTGAGTTTGAGCCGTGCTACAGGTTCGTGAGGTTTTAAGGGTATTACAACAACACCCAGATAGACCAAAAGATCTAGAAGATAAAATAGTTTTTCTTTGAGGTAAACTTATTGAAAATATCTGATTAGTAACAGGTAAAAGTGCGATGAACTTAGCAAGGCATCAGCTACAAACTGGAGCTGCTCGAAATAAAATGAAAGAAATTATAGCTGCTCAATGAGGGGATCCAGATGTTAACTCAGAATCTCTTAAATTGGGTAAACATACTTATGATGTACTTGCAGAAAAAGAATGAAAGATTACATGAATGGATTTACACGATGTAAATGCTGTTTGTAGAAGACTAGGTTGCCCTATTATTGATCAGGCATGAATGTATATTTATAAAAAGACCTGAAGTTCTGTTAAAAAAGGTGACATAATTGCAACTTTATATGCTCAAGATGATATTAATTTAAAAGCAGGAATTAAAGCTTTAAAAGAGAAAAATCCTTTTCAAATATCCTCTTTTGCTCCATTCGTAAAATGAGCTAATGAAGGATGAAAAATTTTAAACTCTTTATCAAAAGTAACCAATAAAATAAAAGATAAGTCAAAAAAAACTACACACCACACAAAGAAACAAAAATGAAAAGACAATTAGAAATCTGACTTATTATTTTATGCAGTTTAAACATAATTAGCATGATTAACTAAACTTGATATTCCGAATGATTTGAAAATGAAGCTTTATATTTTAAATAAAAAATGATATACCATGAAAAAAGCAAAAATTATTGCAACAATTAGAGACACCTACAAAGAACAAGATCTTATAAACATTTATAATGCTTGAGCAAATATAGTCAGATTTAATTTCCCGCATGCTCAATATGATACCACAGCTCCTGTAATCAAGCTTATCCATGAATTAAATAAAAAATGATTGACGAATCTCTGAATTTTAGTAGACACAAAATGACCTTGAGTAAGGACATGAGCTAGAGAAGAACCATATCAATATAAAAAATGAGAAGAATTTAGAATATTTGTAGATGAATCTTTAATGAATCAAGATTCAGATATGTTCTGTGACTATCCTTACTTACTAGAAGATATTAAAATTTGAGATAAAATTGAAATCGAATCATGACTAATGGAAGTAGAAGTAACGGAAGTAAATTCAGATTTTATTAAAGTAATTTCTAAGCATAATCTCGAAGTCTGATCTAGAAGACATATGAATTTTCCTTGAATGAGTTTAAAATTTCCATGATTAACAGAACAAGATAAAAAAGATTTATTATTCAGTTTAGAATGTTGAATAGAATTTGTGGCAATTTCTTTCGTTAGAACTAAAAAAAATATTGAAGAAGTTAGGGAATTCCTTCACGAAAATAATGCAGACCATGTGCAAATTATTGCAAAAATAGAAAATCAAGAATGACTAGAAAATATCGATGAAATTACTCAAGCATCTGACGCCATTATGATTGCTAGATGAGATTTATGAATTGAAGTACCAATTTTCAAATTACCATACTATCAAACGTATATTTTAGATGCATGTAGAAAATGGTGAAAGCCTGCTATTATGGCTACAGAATTATTGAAGACCATGGTAAATTCTCCAATACCAACTAGAGCAGAGATTTCAGATGTTTATAATTCCAGAATTCAATGAGCAGATGTACTTATGCTTAGTGAAGAAACTGCTGTTTGAAAATTCCCAGTACAAGCAGTAGAAACTATGAGCAAAGCAATTGAAGAAGCAGAAAAAAATCTAGTGTATTCACATAAAGATTTTGAATTAGTGCAAAATGATGAAATATCCTTATGAAAAAAATCTCTCGTTAAATACGCTTTATCACTAGCAGACGAATTAAAAATTAATCATATTTTAGTCTTCACGACAAGCTGACATCTAGCAAAATTTGTATCGGCTCTAAAACCAAATCAACATGTATTTGCCTGTTGCCCTGATAAAAAGATTGTAGATTGAATGAATATTCTCGCAGGAATTCAATGAATTAAAATGGAAGAATGGAAAGAACATACAAGTGAAAATCAAGATATAACTCTAAAAATCCTTAAAGAAAAGAATTTGGTTTCTATCTGAGAAAAAATTATAATTATTTGAGATAAAAAAAGATGACAAGAAACAGATCCTTTAATTAGAATTACCGTTGTAGAATAAATTTAAAATAAAAGCTGACCATCACGATCAGCTTTTTATTATTTTATTCTACAATTTCCCTCCTAATTCCTCTATCCAAATGAACTAATATCTCATAAGGAATAGTTCCAGAAGCTTTTGCCCATCATAAAATTGAATTCTCCAATTTCTGATCCTTTCTTAATAACCGAACCTTATCTCAAATAAGCACTTTTTCATTTCACAGATAACATGAGAGATTCATACATATATTTCATATTTGTCTCAAATCACCATCTTCATGATTAATATTAAATTTTTCACGAACTGCACGAGGTAGTCATTCCGCATATCCAAACGGAACTGTAACCGTGATTTTATCTTCCTTTTCTAATTGTTTCCATTGTGAATCATAAGAAACTCATTCATTATATGGTACTGAATTTATAGCAATAATAATTGAAGATAAAGATAGTGCTGGCTGTAATTTTTCTCATAAATCAAAATCTGAATCATCCTCCGATAATGGATTATATCCATAAAGAGCTAATCCTGGACGATATGCATTGAAAAAATCATCTTGTAGTTTTAATAATCACGCACTCGCTCAAATATGACGATATGTTGGTACATGTCCATAATCTATAATTAGTTGATACATCATTTTAAATGCATCGACTTGCTTTTCTACATCCAATTTGTTAGTCGAAAACAAATGAGACATAACTCACTCAATAATAATTTTTGGATATTTTTTCAAGAACTCCAAAGCATTTGGTAACAAATCTGCATCTATTCATTCACGATTCATTCCTGTATTCAGAAATAGATGAATTTTCAACTTTTTATTAAGTTTTGCCAAAGCTTGCAAAGTTTCAAGATTATAAACACAAAATGCCGTCCTCTTAAAATTAAATTTACTATAATTCACAGGTAATGTCTCTCACAAAAGCAGCACATTAAATTTACTATGACGACGTACGATATTATATTCTGGAAATGAATCTACAACAACATACTTTATTGGTAATCATTTATAAATCTGTAACATCTGGTCTATTCCATGTCCATACGCATTAGATTTAATCACGGGAAATAAATCTGCATGAGGCTTCAATGACTGTAAATATTTATAATTATATAATATATTGGATTTACTAACGTAAATATGATTCATAGGTTCAATATTCGGTTTAAACCAATCTCTAATACTCATCATACTATAATTATAAAATAAAATTTACTTTTTAAATCAGCTTTCCTTAATTCTTTTAGCTATTTCTCATCATCAAGTTTCTACAATCTTTCCATGTTCTAAAACCATCGTTTCATCTATATTTAAATAATCCAGTATCGTAAAAATATGCGTAATAATTATAAATGAATTCTCTTTGGTTGACATTGATTTCAACAATTCAGCAACTACTTTGAACGCATCAACATCTAATCATGAATCTATTTCGTCGAGAATTATGTATTTTGGATTCAAAAGCTTCATTTGTAATATTTCCAATTTTCTACGCTCTCATCCGCTGAATCCAACATTCAAATCACGCCAAAGAAAATCTTTTGAAAGCTGTAATTCTTCAAGTATTGGTTCTATCAATTTTTTAAATTCCATAAATGTTGTGGTTTTGACTGCGTTATCATAAACTCATTTTAAAAATTCAAATAACTTAACTCATGGAATTTCTGGAATGTTTTGAAAAGCTAAAAAAATTCAAAGTTTAGCTCTTTTATCTGGCGATAATTCCGAAATTTTCTCACCATCCAATACTATTTCTCACTCAGTTATTTCATATCTTGGATTTCACATTAATGCCATTGCTAATGATGACTTTCAGCTTCAATTTTTTCATAATATGCAATAGTTTTTTCAAAGTTCAAAATCATAAGAAATCTGATTTAATATTTCTTTTTCTCATACAGATATTGAAAGATTTTTTATTGAAAGCATAAATTCAATTCAAAATAAAAATTCCTACCATAGGATAGGAATTTTTAAACAAAATAAAATAGAAATATTTTATTCACCAAAATCTAACAAATACTGACCATCACTAGTACGCCTCAAATTTCAATTTTCATCCCTAATTATAGTGTCTTTCTTTGAGTTGCCTATATTTTCTTTAACCTCTCAATTTTCTTCATCTGCTTGAAATATAGGTCAATTAAACCTCGAATCTGTAGGTCCACTCCATCATTCCGGTGCTTTTGGATAATCTGGGTCAACTTCTTTTTCATTATCTTCTAAAATTTCTTCTGATTTTTTTTCTATAAGTTCTCCTTTCTTAGATTTTTTCTTTTGAAGCTTTTTTAATTTATTTTCTTCAGCCTTTTTTTCTCTTTTCTCCTTTCTTTTTCTCTTCTCTTCCTCTTTCTTCATTTTCTCCTCCGCCTTCCTTTTTTTCTCTTCTTGTTTTTTAGCTATTTCATCTCTATTTAGTGCCATGATCTGTAATAAAGACTTAGATGTGTCTGCCAATACTTCACCCGCTTCTGCTTTTTTATAAATCCTTCTCTCTGCTGCAGAATAAGAACTAAAAAAGCTATAAAGTAAATCTTCATCAGAATTCCATCACCATTTTGCACAATAATTTTTGCATAATGCAAACCAATTTCGCTTATGTTCTCATCTTTCTTGATCTCTTCAATAGCGTCTTTTAGCCTCAAAAAAACCAATTAACAAATCCACAATAGCATCTGTATTACGCTGCATTAAAAAACTTTCCCACTTTAACAAAAAATTACTATTCCCCTTCACATTCTCTTTTACTAAATAATCCATCCATTCTCAATAGATTTCTAGCAAAGTTACTCATTCTCACCCTTTTACAGGCATAACTTGGTTATATTCATGTAATCTCTGTTTTAAATATGCCTCTATTCTTTCAAAACGTTGTTCTAGAGTCTCCATATTATTATCCTTACCAAATAAATATAATATATGATATATAAAAAATCAAAAAAGTCAAATAAAAATCATTTTGTTAAAATTCACTATTTGAATTGATTCTATGAAAATATATAATTATTTTGGTATTTTATTTTCATTATATTTAATAATGCCAAAGCGAATAAAAATCACATTGTACATTATTTTAATTCTAGTCATTGTTGCTGTAGTTTGGCTTATGTTTTGAAACTATAAACCAGCCATCGAAATTACAGATGATAGTCAACAAACTTATATAAAAGAAAATATCGAACAAAATATAGAAGATACAAATATTGAATCAGATACTTTTGAAGAAGATGTGATGAATGATTTAGAATGATTTTTTGGGAATAATAATTGATATGAAGATGTGGAATGAGAATACTGATTTACTAATCCTGAAAATCAATAATGCAAGAAATTTTTTGGAAAGAATCTGAAAAAAATATTTTACGTAAATTTGAAAATGAAGAAGGTGTTTTTCACATTATCCCCGATAAAAATTCAAATATAAAATTTTGAGCTGTAATTAAAAATAGTCAGATTTCATTCAAATTTGATATTCAAAATGAGAATTCCAATATCGAATGCTATTTCCTAATCCCTGCTATCGAAAGTCAAAATGTACAACTAGATATAAACACAAATTTTAAAGTTAACAATACAAAAGTCTGAATCAATGTCATTGCATTAGCCTCAGATAATGCATCAATCACTCTGAATGGAAATCTTCATATTGAAAAAAATATAAAAAATGTTGAAGCAAAATTATATGAAGAAACTTTATTAATCTGAAATGCAAAATATATATCACTAATCCCCTGACTTAGAGTAGATTCTCCTGATGTAAAAGCTTCTCATTGAGCAAAAATTCAACGCATTTCTCCAAAAAGACTATTCTATATGCAAAGTCGTTGATTATCCCAAGAAAAAGCCATTAATATGATTATAAATTCATATTCAGAACAAATTATAGATAAATTAGAATTAAACGAAAAAGAAAAATCTGAATTTTATTCTATGATACAATAATTATGCAAAAATACTTCGATTTATTACTCGAATTACTCCGACCAGAAAACTACGATTTGATTTTGGATGAAAAGAAAAAATTATCAACCAGTGCAAAAAAATTAGAAGAAAGATGAGATAAAAATTTAAAAATTGCACATAAGATCTGATTTTTATTTGATGCTTACGATGACTTACTAAACGATAAAGTTTCATTGGATAATTTTTTAGCCACATGAGATATAACTAGTACCAAAAGATTAAGCACAAACACCAAAACATCGCTTGATATATTAAATTCTATAATAGAATGAGATATGGAAAATGAAAATAATACATTATTCATACTCGATGCCATCAGTTTTTGAAGTCTAGCAAATAATGACAAAAAAATTATTCAAGAATGGGCAAAAAATCACAATTCTGAATTAATATTCTGCTAATATTTTAGTTACTAATTATTCAACAATGTCTGATTGTATTTTCTGTAGAATTGCCAATGGAGAATCTCCATGTTTCAAAATCTGGGAAAATGATGAATTTTTAGCATTTTTGGATATTATGCCAAATGTAAAATGACAAACTCTACTCATTCCAAAAAAACATTTCGATTCAGATTTATTTTTGATTAATGACGAGGGATTTTATTGAAGATTAATGAGTGCTACAAAAGAAGTAACAGACATGCTTAAAAAAAGTCTAAAAGTTGAACGTGTATGAATGATTATGGAATGAATGTGAGTTAATCACCTACATTTAAAATTATATCCAATGTACTGATTAGGAGAGAATCGGAAACCTAATGAATGTCCATGACATGTATTCTTTGATAAATATCCTGGATACTTAACTACTCAAATGTGAGATCAAGCAGACATGGAAGAACTTTGAGCCATTCAGGTTCAAATCACAAATTGATATGCATTAAATTAAAATTTTTCAACCTTAAACAAGAAACCGATACTAAAATATCGGTTTTTTCTATAACCAAAAGTTATCAAAACATCTTCCAAAATAAATTATGTCAATAAAATTTTAACAAGATTTTTAACTTGAATAAAGAAATCGGACAAAATGTATCCGATTTTTTGCTTTTTTTATTTTTCGTGAATATAATTAAGTACTGATTTATATTGAATTATTTAATACATGTATCAAACTTTAGACGAATTAGAATACGTACTAACACAGCCCAAAAGTAAATTTTACAAATTTTCTAAGATTTTCAAAGAACTAAAAATTTTAGGACTGATTTTTATCGTCCTTTTTCTATGAACATACATAATTACTAATGCTCAATTGATAATTGATAATATTAATGATCACTTTTCTCCGAATGAGGTTTTCTGATTCTCTGAAAATAATATAAATTCTTCTTTCAATGGACAACATTGATCTACACAAGAAGTGGAAAATCTTATTTCGCAATATGAAGGTGTAGTTTCCGTACAACAAGAAGTCGCGACAGATATGGACCACTATTTACAACAAAATTTAGATAGCTATGATTTTTCTTTTAATCTACTACCTCCAACAAATAGATTAATTATTCCAACAATCAATTTAGATGTACCTTTGGTGGAAAGTAGCGTAGTAACATATAAAGATTTTACAGAAACAAGTTTTGATTCAGATTTAGAAAACTGAGTAGTCAAATATCCAACCACACCAAATCCATGAGAATGATGAAATGCTTTCTTTTTTGGACATACATCTCAAGAATATTGGAAGAAAAATCCATATTGAACAGTGTTTCGCAACATACCTCAATTAAAAGAAAACGATAAAATCCAAGTCGTTCGAGAATGAGTATTGTATGAATACAAAGTTGTAAAAACCGTTATAGTCAGACCCAAAGAAGTAAATGATACTTATGTCGAATTCTGAGAAGAGGGAAAAGAATACATAACCCTAATGTGATGTTACCCTATCGGAAGAACTGATAAAAGAATGATGATTTTTGCAGAAAAGATTTAATTTATATAAATTAAAAAAACTTCATGAATCTACCTTTACCCCTAGATCAATTTCGATTTAATATCGTTCTGCGAATCCTAATCACAGCCTATTGAATATCTGGGATTTGAAATTTTATAGCATTTATTCCTGGGTGTTCAAAAGAGGATGAAAAAATTATGTGATACAACAATAAATCAAATTATTCATTTCGATTAATTTCCTCATTATTATTCTTCATACTATGAGTTTCTCAATTTCATTATGAATTTTTAGTATACATTACACTATGAGAAATATATTTAACTATCATTATTTATCTCTATCTCTCCATAAAAAAATACTATTATTTAAAATTAAACAAAGAGAAAAAGAAAAGGGCAAAGAAAGAAAACTCACAATTCCTTGCTGAAAAATAATATACTAATAATTTTGTAACCTTGCTATTCTATCATCGATACTAGGATGAGAATCCCATATCGATGTTTTTATTTTTCAGTCGTTTGATGCATAGTTTTCCATTCAAAATTCTGCACTAGCCATACTGGAAATAGAAACTCTAGGTTCAGCAATAAAAAACGACGAAATTGAATTATCCGCCTTTGCTACATACGAGTTACTTGAAATTTTTCTTAAAGCTGAAATCATTGACTGATTGTCTCTAGTTAATTCTACGGATCATAAATCTGCCATATATTCTCTTTTACGAGAAATTGCAAGTCTAATTAATGGATAAAATAAATATCAAAGAACCAAAAATGCTATACCAAAAACAAATATTCATGAATTTTTTTTGGATGATGAACCAGAATATCCAATTCTTAATATGTATTGTCAAACCAAAGTTACCACTCAAACAAATATATAAGCTACATACATCAAAAGTGAATCCTTATTTATTAAGTGAGTTAATTCATGTCCAGCTACAGCCTCAATTTCATTTTTATTTAAATTCTGTAATAATCATGAAGTAAAAGCTACTCGTGAATCATCCTTTTTCCATCATGTTGCAAAGACATTCATTCATGGTTCATTCATTATAGCAATCTTTGGCATTGGCAGTCATTTTGAAATACATAGATTCTCAACTATATTATAAATTTCAGGATTTTCTTTTCTTGTAATTGGCTTAGCCCCAGATAGTCAAAACATTATGTCTTTTTGCAAAACAAAAGATACAACTCACCGAATACCAATACCAATAAGCACTAAAGGAAGGATTCCTAATGTCATATTCAAGCCATCATCCCATGATTTTGTGTCTGTAAAAAATAGAGTTAATACAACCCAAAAAATCAAGAATATAAGTGCAGGAAAAAGAATCAGCAATAAAACAGTCTTTCTTTGATTCTCTGCCTTAAAACTTTGCATTCACTGGTATGCCATAACTAATGATTTTATATAAATAATGATTTAGATACTATTTATATAATATGAAAAAACAACAAAAAAAGCGAGCTAAATGCTCGCTTCAAATTTATAATGATAATCAATTAATCAAATTTAACCTTTGGTGCTTTTTTAGCTTCTTCCAATCACTCAAAATAATCTTTTGGCTCTTTGTGGAATAATACATTTGCAGGAAATTGTTTAATTAATGTATTATATTCTCTTGTTGCTGCATTGAAATATCTTCTTGCTGAAGCAATTTTATTCTCAATATCTGATAATTCTGACTGCAAATTAAGGAAATTTTCATTAGCTTTTAACTCTGGATATGCTTCAGAGAGAGCGAATAAAGATTTTAATGAGGTAGTCAACATATTATCAGCCTCAGCTTTCGATTTTACATCTGTTGCTGTAGCAAATTTATTTCTTGCTTCAACTACTTCTTTAAATGTATCTTTTTCGTGTTTAGCATATCATTTTACAGTGTTTACTAAGTTATCAACTAAATCAAATCTCATTCTAAGCTGAACATCGATGTCTGACCATGCATTTTCTACAGTCTCTTCTAAACTTACAATCTTGTTATTTAAGCTAATATAGTAAATAAAACAAAATACGACAATCGCTACAAGAACTAAAATAAGAGTCATTTTTTATAATTTATGGAATAAAACTAGATATATTATATCCAAATTTTTGTAGAAAAGCAAATAATTAGAAACTTTTTACGAATCTGAGGTCTCCATTTGTAAAATATCTAATATCTCTAATTCAATATTTCATCGCAGCTATTCTATTAATTCACATTCAAAAAGCAAAACCCGTCCATCACTGTGTTGCATCGATTCCTGCAGCCTTTAGTACATTTTCATGGACCATTCCTGCTCCCAAAATTTCAAGCCATTTAGACTTTGTTTTAGTTCAAGTTTTTGGATCTACCATATCATATCTAGCATCAATTTCGAATCCAGGCTCAGTAAATGGAAAAAATGCTGGTCTCATTCTGATTTCTACATCTTTTTTCAAAATTGCTGAAAGGAATGTAGTAATAATACTTTTGAAATTAGCGATAGAAATATCTTTATCAATGTAAAGTCATTCTAATTGATAAAACATTGTATCATGAGTAGCATCCATTTCATCGAAACGATAACACCTTCCTGGAAGCACAACCTTTAGAGGTACTCCATGCTTTTTAATTGCATAATTCTGAGCAGATGAAGTATGAGTTCTCAAAACAAATTGTTCTCATCTATCATCTTTTTTGTCTACATAAATTGTATCATGCATCTCAGTTGCAGGATGTGTGATTGGAATATTTACAGATTCAAAATTTTCAAATTTACTAACTACATCAGTAGAATTCTCAACTATAAATCCTAGAGACTGCGCAATTTCTTCCACTTCTCTCCTAGTTTTTGCCAATAAATTGTAATATCACTGCTCCAATTTAGCACCAGGCAGAGAAACATCTACCAAATCTTTTTCGAGCATTTCATTGATAGCAGCCGATGACATTTCAGAGTTTTTCTTTTCATAAGCAGATTCCAAAGCTGTTTTGAGAGCAGAAAGTTGCTGTCATTTTTCTCTTTTTTCTTCAGGAGAAAGGCTTCCCATTACTTTAAATTCAGCAGGCAAAAGTCATTTCTTACCTAAATATTTCTGAAATCGCTCTTCCAAAGCTTCAGCAGTTTTTACTTGTTCTAATTCTCATAGAATCACATTTTGATCCAACATTATTTTTCACTTGAAATAGTAAATCTAACTTTAATTTTAGTGTTATGTTTTACTTTTTCAATGGAAAAATAGTCAAAAAAGTCCCTCTTGATAAAGGGGGACACAAGAATATTATTTTTAAATAATAACACTTTAAAATTAAACATCAAATATTTCAATATGGTCTTTTACTATAGTTGTAATAAAACATCCAATTTCTTGATAGTTATCAGGAACTTTATCCCAAAAATCTCATACTTGGTAATTTTCTTTTGTATTACAAGTACAATTAGGATATTTTCAACATTCTAAATCACTAGGAATAATTTTTCAATCAAATATATCTTTACTTGCATCACTTATTCAGAATCAAAATTTATATTTATTGTTTTCTATTAACTCTTGATCTGAAAGATATTTCAAAGTTCGTTCATCTGTATCAGGTCAAACCAGTATTATATCTACCAACCTTGCATATCCATCTGGAATATATGCATTTACTTTACTATCTCATGCATACTCCCATGGACAGATTAATTGAAATTCTTCATGTTCAATTTTATTTGTTTTTTTATTAACTGTTTCTTGATGAGCGACTATACAATCATTCCAAGCATCTGAAAGATTTAGATGGAATCAATATTCTTCATTCCTGTAATTACCTCAATTCCATGATTGTACTATTTTCGTATTATAGGTATAATCATCATTGCTTTCAACAAAATCTCGTCATGTACAATTGTTACTATAATTGCTATCTGATCTCATTAGCATTAACATTACATACCATCTTAATTCCTTTAATGTAGGATTATCATTTGTAATAATTCATTCTTTTTTTAATTTAGCTAGATGAGTAGAATAGTAAGGATTACCATCTTCTAATCAGTATAACATTCTAGACAATGCTGTACCAAATTCTGCTCTTGTAACTTCATCATAAGGTCTAAATTTATTAATTCAGATTCACATGATTCCTAATTGATAAGCTAATGAAACTCCATAATTATAATCTTCATTAAGTTTATCATCTACATCTGAGAAATCTGGTACTATTGTATTAGCAGGTGCTTTACCAAGAATATTGATAGCATATTGAGATAACATTTTTGCCATTGCAATTCTTGTTAAATTTCATCACATATTAGCCTTATCAATTGAATCCATTGTAGTAATGCCATTTATGTGAGCATAATTATAAGCTTGTTTTTCTTCCATAGAATAATTAGCAAAAGCTACAGAAATTAATAATCCTCAAATTAATAGAGTAGATAATAGTCAGAGTTTTTTCATTTTTTTAATATAACAAACAAATAAAGTTATCTCTACTATAATAGTACGAAAAAAATCTAAAAATATGACAAAAGATATTATAAATACTCACTTAATCTCTCTACCACTCTATCTTTTCACATAACACACATTAATGAAAACAGATCTGGAGTTTGTTTTGCATTACATAATTGAATACGGAGAAACATTGCCAAATCTCAAACTTTTCCTACATATCATCACTGTTTAAATTCAGCATTATTAGCCGCATAACCAAATCTTTTTCAGATTTCTTTGAGCTGTTCAAATCGTCATAATGTGTCTACTCATTCGAGTTTTACTTCTTCGATATAAGTGCGAACAAAATCCTGTAATTTTGAGAAATTTTCATTTTCAGCTAATAGATTTTTTCTAGTTTCTGCTCATTTTTTCCGGTTCTCATCATCAAAGAAAAGAATCTGATTTTTTACATCTGGATAAACTGTAAATCTTTTTGGATCTTTTTCAGTATGACGTTCGATATTCATAGCTGCTTTATAATAATCTGGATTAGATTTCAAAAGCTCAGCAAATTCAGAGTCAAATCATTCAGCTCGCTCCAAAGTTTCATCAAATAATCTCTCAGTGGAAATAGCTGAAAGGTATTGATTATTTATCCATTGTAATTTAGTTTCATCAAAAAGTGGAGCAGCTACTCACATTTTCTGAAGTTCAAAATTGAACTCTGAAATATCAGCTAATTGATTATCTTTTCTCCAGTCTTCAAATGAAGAACTGGCTAAATTCAAGATATAATCTATCAATCATTGAACAGAATATCATCTTTCAAATAGAATTCTCACATCTGCTTCTGGATCGTGTCTTTTACTCAGCTTTCTTTTTTTTCATTCATCCAATTTGGAAATTGGTGCTAAGTGACAGTATTTAGGTGCAGTTAGTCCAAATGCCTGAAATAATTGTAAATGAAGTGGAACTGAAGTAAGCCATTCATCTCATCTCATCACGAGAGAAGTTCTCATTAATGTATCATCTACGATATGTGCCAAATGATATGTTGGCAATCCATCTCACTTAAGAATTACGATATCGTTATAATTGTCTATCATAGAGACTACTCATCTAAGTTCGTCAGAAAAAATGATTTTTTTGGTCAAATCTGCAGGAGAACGGAATCTGATTACACTGAAAATATCTCACATTTCATGGAATTTTGCGATTACTTCGTCTGGAGATAATTTACGATATTTTGAAAATTCTCCGTAAATTCCAGGAATCTGTTTATTTTTCATCTGTTGGTCACGAATTTCATTGAGTTCATCTTCACTCATCCAACATGGATAAGCCAATCATTTTTCGATTAAATATTTTATGAAAACTTTATAAAAATCTGCTCTTTTTGACTGAATGTATGGACCATAATTTCATTTATCAGATTCATTTTCTCCAAGTGGTCATTCATCTATCTCAATTCAGAATTTTTTGAGTGATTGAACTAATGATGTAGCAGCTCATTCTACTTCTCTTTTTTGGTCTGTGTCTTCTATACGCAGAAAGAAAACTCAGTTATTTTGCTTTGCATATTTCCAGTTTATCAATGCTGTAAATAAACTTCCAAAATGTAAAAATCCCGTTGGAGATGGTGCTATACGTGTACATACACAATTACGCTCTGGATATTTATCAAGAAGTTTTTGAATATCTGAATCTACTCCTGGGAGTAATAATTCTGCTACATCATGCCAAGTTGCCATAATCTATTTTCGAAAAGATTAAAAAATTCGACTAAAATATTATTTTTTCATCATAAAAAAACAAGGATTTCTAAATTTGAAAGAAAATCTACAATTTTATATTTATTGACTTTTGTGTTTTTTTATTAAAAGAATTGATTTTTTTAGAAAAATCCGTATATATACTAATATCATCAAATAAATAACCAACAAAAAAACAAAATAATAATATGAAAATTATTCTCGTAATTTTAGGGGCATTCCTGACAACAATCTGGTTCCTCGCATCTGTTTTTCTCGGTGCCGTAGCCCGTATCGAAAAAAAGGAAACAAAAGATAGCAGCTGGAAGATATCCTGGGCTGTCTTTATCTTCTCTGTATTAAACACCATCGTAATTGGAGCGCTTACTCTCGGGTTGCAACTACTCGACAAGCCTTAAAGCTCTATCCTAACTACTTGCCGTTCGTTTTCGAACGGTTTTTTGATTTTAAATACTATCAAACCAATCTTGTTTGAATCATTTCACAAACTCCGAAATATGTCATGTATCCATCAATATAATTCAAATTTCTCTATTTTTATCTAGAGAATTAGAGGATAGATTCATTGACCCAAGAAGTAAATATTTTTCATCGACCAAAATCATTTTTGTGTGATTATAACAAGTTTTCAGAGTTCTTGCTATTCATGGTCAAAAGTAAGAAATCAAATCGTAATTATCATCCGTATCTGCGACAATTATTGCCATGTCTACTTGTTCAGATTTTTTGTGAAGAATATCGAGAATCTCATCATCTACGATATACTGAGTCTGGATCACTATCGATTTTTCAGCACTTTCAAACAAAGTTTTGATTACTTCACGACAGTTAAATGGACAGACTACCAAATTTGGATGAAGATTTAAAGTAGATAAATCATCTCAAGTCCAGTCGGCATCAACTAACTTTTCTAAACTATCACGAAAATCTGAATCATTTGAATAAAAGAAATGCTCACGATTCGATTCAAAACTGGATTTGGTAAGATTGGCTGTCTGCACCCAGAAAGCATCTTCATTCAATGTTACTTTCGCATGGACATACATTGTTCACATTTGTTCGTCTGAACGCAGTTCAATATTTTCATTTCATGAAAAATAATTTTGTAATTCACGAAATGTATTTCCATATTCTTGATACTTATTATTTTCTAGAATTATCCTAACTGGAATTCAGCGATTTGAAATATCTTGAAAACGAGTTTTAAAGAATTTATTGGTAAAATCGTATGTTTCGAGTTTTAAGTATTCATCCGTATTTTTTAGAAATTCTCAATATCTAGAATATAAGTCATTGCTTGGTCACTGAAATATCGTTCATGGAATTACTTTCAGATTTTCCAAAAAATTTTCAGAATTAAATTCTTCTTTCTGTGAAGTTTTTTCATATCACGGTCACCATTTTACATCGATTAAAAAGAATATGAGCAAAATAAAAATCACCAACAAAATAGCAATTCAGTTTTCTTTCCAAAAATTTTTCATCAACCACAACTCAAATAAACAATACTCTATTAAATAATTATTCTAAAAATTCAAACAAAAAAAAGCTGACCATCACGACCAGCTTCTAATTTTTTTTTGGAAATAAATTACATTCTATCATGAAATGTTCTCTTGATTACCTCTAATTGATGAGCTTTTGATAATCTTACGAAATTAACTGCGTATCCTGAAACTCTGATAGTCAATTGAGGATAATTTTCTGGATGTTCGTATGCGTCCATCAATGTTTCTCTGTTGAGTACATTTACATTTAGATGGTGAGCATTTTTATTAAAATATCCATTAAGCATTGTTACTAGATTTGTAACTTGTTCATCTTTATTAGCTCCAAGTGAAGCTGGAACAATTGAGAATGTATTTGAAATACCATCTTGTGAATAATGATAATCAAGTTTAGCTACTGAATTTAATGAAGCAATTGCTCATGAATGATCTCTTCCATGCATTGGGTTAGCTCCAGGAGCAAATGGTTCTCCAGCTTTTCTTCCATCAGGAGTAGATCCTGTATTTTTTCCATACATTACATTTGAAGTAATTGTAAGAAGTGATAATGTAGGATTTGCGTTTTTATAAGCTTTATGTTTAGACAATTCTGACATAAAATACTCTTGAATTTCTCTTCACATCAAGTCTACTCTATCGTCATCATTTCCAAACATTGGATATTCTCCTTCTATTTCGAAATCTTTTGCCAATCAGTTTTCATCTCTAACTGCCTTAACTTTTGCATATTTGATAGCTGAAAGAGAATCTAATACAACTGACATTCCAGCGATTCCATAAGCGATATCGATTCCACATCCAGAATCTATGAAAGCCATTTGAGCTTTTTCATAGTAATATTTGTCATGCATATAATGAATGATATACATAGCCTTTGCATAAACTCTGGCTGTATTAGCCATAGCTTTTTTGAAGTTTTCATATACTTTGTCGAAATTTAGAGTTCCATCTTCATTATCACAGTTATCAAATAATGAAGCATCCATTACTTGAACTCCTTCATCTTCTTCTCTACCACCATTGATAGCTAAGAGTAATGTTTTAGCTAAATTACATCTTGCACCAAAATGCTGAATTCTTTTTCAGATTTCTTGATATGAAACACAACATGCAATTCCATAGTCATCTCCTCATCTCACTGATTTCATCAAGTTGTCATTTTCATATTGAATTGATGAAGTATCGATAGAAACCTGAGCACAGAATCTTCTAAATCATTCTGGTAATTGATCAGACCAAAGAACTGTTAGATTTGGCTCTGGTGATGGTCCAAGGTTATAAAGAGTTTGTAAAAATCTGAATGAAGTTTTTGTAACTTTTACTTTACCATCAGAAAAGATTCCTCCGATAGATTCAGTTACCCAAGTTGGATCTCATCCAAATACCTCATCATAGCTTCCCATCCTAAGATGTCTTACAAGTCTAAGCTTCATTACGAAATGATCAATCATTTCCTGAGCTTGTTCCTCAGTGATTTTTCAGTCTTTTAAATCTTTTTCAATATAGATATCCAAGAATGAAGAAACATTTCCAAGAGACATTGCTGCTCCGTCTTGTTCTTTCACTCATGCTAAATATGCAAAATATACCCATTGAATAGCTTCTTGAGCTGTTTCAGCTGGTCTAGTTACATCATATCCATAGCTTTCAGCCATCTTAGCGATATCATTAAGTGCTGAAATCTGCATTGAAATTTCTTCTCTAAGTCTAACCTTAGCATCATCCATTTCACCTTCGATTGCTAAGAAATCAGCTTTCTTTTCTTCGATAAGTCTAGCTGTTCCATATAGAGCTAATCTTCTGTAATCTCCGATAATTCTACCTCTGGCATAGTTATCAGGCAACCCTGTGAGAACGTGTTTTGATCTATAAGTTCTAATTTCAGGATCATATGCTGAAAATACTGCATCGTTGTGATTTTTTGCATATTTGAAGATTTCTTTTACTCTTGGATCAAGTTCAAGTCATCTTTCATTGAGAGCTTTTTCTACTACTCTTACTCCTCCAAATGGTTTAATAGCTCTTTTGAGAGGTTCATCAGTTTGAAGTCAAACGATAGTTTCCAAGTCTTTATCAATATAACCTGGTTTGTGAGAAGTAATAGTAGAAATAGTAGATGGATCAGCAGATCTGAGTCCATTATTATCTCTCTCCTCTTTTAAATATTTTTTCACTTCTTCCATCAATTTTGTTGTCCTTTCTGTAGGCCCTGCAAGAAATGAAGCATCTCCATCATATGGAGTAATGTTGTCATAGACAAACTGTCTTACATTTATAGACATCGTATTCATCGTAAAGAAATAAAATTTTTAATTATATATTGAAATATAATAAGCTCCTTAAAAAAATTTCGCACGAATTCGTTTGTATTAAATTTCAACTTATCTTCAAGTTTAATAATTCATCATCTATCGTTTTGTCAATTTTATTTTCTATATTCATTTAGGACTGAAGCAATGGAGAAGGATAATTCTGATCTATCACTATAAGTGATGCATTTCGGTATGGATTTTTATCAAATTTAGGACAGAAATTTCCATCACTACCCATCTCATTATTACATCTCCATGCAAATACGTTCTCTAATGTACCAATTGTATCTTTTGTTGTAAACTTTCCATAAAGAAAATACTTATTATCCAATGTATTTCCACTTGCCGCCTTTACATTTCAATTAACAATAAAGTTTCCTCTAATCACTGAAGCTACTGCAACATATTCATCAGATCCTGCACTAAGATCTCCAAGATCTCCAAGACTTAGAATATCCTCTCCATTAGTAAATCAATCGTTATTAATATCCATCCAAGAGCTACAATACTTATCTCCTCCATTATCGACACATTCTCTGAGAGCACCTGAAGCTGCACCTGTACTATCATACAGGTTACTAATATTCCGCTCTATAACAGATTTTTTAAAATCAGCAATATCTTCATTTGTAATAAATCCTTTATTATCAATTACAAACTTATTAGCATTTTCCTCGTCTATCAATAAGTTTCCGCTCAAAATAAATATATCATAATATTCTCCGTCATCAGAACCAGAAATCGGACTGATTGTCACATTCCCATTTTTCACTATCAAAGTTTTTCAATTCGTTGTTCAAGTAAGATTAAGATCTCAACCATCCCAACATATAATCGTATCTGTACTATTTCCACTTGTCATCCACTTTCATCTACACAACAATTCTGCCCTTCTTCTAACATAATTCATCATCGTAACATTACTCACGCTTTTTGTAGCAAAATATTGCATTTTTGTATCACTTGAGTTACCTATAGTTCAGAATTTTGTATCTCATCATGTACCACTGTTGCTTAATCACATTATTCATTCTATCAAGATTTTTGTTAACATATCTTGGAAAGAAATACCAGTACACGTAATTCATGACAGGTTTCATACATATTCGATATATCACGTCCCTGCTGGATGAAAAACTTCAGCCAGTCATTTTTCTTTCACTTCTCTAACAAGATTTTTCATTGAACCTCATGTTAAATAACCAGAACCAAACATACATCATGCAAGTCCTAATCATCATTTATTATCATATATAAATCAAACTGGGATTTTATTATTAAGCCTTATGAAGGTTGAAGATAAATCCGATCCAGATTTTATAGAAATAAATCAGGTAGTTCAAGCATCATATTCTACTCACATTATGAGATTCCCAGTTATTCACTTATAAACATGCTGTATACTTCAATAATATCCATATCCACCTGCACTGAAACTTAATCTCACCTCTTCTGCACAAATATTATAATCTTCGGTATCATCTGTTTCACATTTTTGAAGAGCTGCTTGATATCCAGATTGTGCACATAAAGTATATATTCATCATGTCATCTGCAATCAATCTTCACTTAAGCCACTCCACGTTTCATTATCAAGTGGCCGTAACCTCTCTCATCTCTCTGCATTATAATAAAATCATTTAACTTGACTTCTACATTCATAACTAGAATCATGTCCGGTAGCTGCAACTTCAAATATTTCATCAGATTCCACATCCTCTTCATTTCATAAATTATTAGAAAAATACATAAATCCTCCAAAATCATTTCAATTGTCTGCAAAATGTATATACATCATATTGTCCAAAATCCTATCTGGAGACAAAGCATAAATCTGTTTCAATCAAGTTAAATGAAACACTGTTGCCGATGTAAAAAATGGACAGAACAATCATATAGAAAATACAGTTAATCCAATTTTCAATAACCAATTTTTTTTCATTTTTTATATAAAGAAAAGTAAAAATTTTCCTCACAAAATTATACACATAATCAACAAAAAAGTCAAAAAAAATCAGACTTTTTTTATCCGATTTTTTACTGATTTTTAGAGATTAATCCTTATTTTCTTAATTTTGCTAAATATGCAAATCAAAGCGCATCTGCTGCATCATTATATTCAGGTATATCTTGAAGATTATAAAACCTTCTAATCGTTTTTTGAACTAGCATCTTATCTGCCTTTCCATTTCATGTTATAAATTTTTTGAGTTCTATTGGGGTATATTCTAAAACTAAAATATTTTTTCTCAAAAATAGCATCATCAATGCTCATCTAATCGCATATACGAATTCCGCATTACTCTGATTATAATCAGTGAAAAATAATTTTTCCATTGCTACTTTTTCTACTGGATATTTTTTCAATAACTTTTCAAAAAATTCCAAAATCTGATTTGCTCTTTGGAATTGATCTTCCCTTGTTGGAGATTTTTTATCTTGCAACAAAATCCCCGCATCTATGATTTTTAAATCATCATCTATCAATGCATAACCCAATTTTCTAACTCATGGATCTATTCAGAGATAATACATTTTACAAAAATAAATAAATTATCTTCCATCTCTAAGCTTTTTCCAAAGACTTTCTTCATCTTTTGATAATTTTTTTGGAATGGAAACATCTGTTTCCACTATCATATCTCACTTACTCTTGAATAATCATTTTTCTCCGAATCATCTTCATCATATTCTAATTTTATCTCAAATTTGAGTTCATTTTGGAATCTTTACTTTCAATTTTCACTCTGGGTGCGAAACTTCGACTTCTCATCAAAGAACCAGATCAAAAATAGTCACTGATGCCTTTACATACAAATCATCTCATTCACGGCGATATTTTTTATTTGGAATTATACGAATTTTCAAATACAAATCTCCATCTGGAGCATCTCCTATTCATGCATCTCACTTTCATGAATATTTGATAAATGCATCTTCTTTGATTCCTGCTGGGATTTTGATATCGATAGTTTCTTTCACCTCCTCTAGTCATCAATTCTCCAAAGTCTTTCAGCCTTTTTTGTATATTCTTCAGATTCATCCACATGTTTTACATGCACTAGATGTCTGCATAGTTCCAAAAGCTGTCTGTACCTGCTGACGAACCTTTCATTTTCCATTACAATTTGAACAAACTTCTTCAGTTGCTCATTCTACTTTTTTCATCCTAGTATAACTAATTTTCTTTTCACATCCCAGATATGAATCTTCAAAACTGATTTCTATAATCTTTTTCAAATCCTCTCATTTACGCACTTTACTTCATCAACCTCCAAATCATCATCCAAATATTCATCCAAGCAAATCTCCAATATCAAAATCAACTGCTCATCCACCAAATCATCCAAAATTACCAAAATCAAAACCTCACGTTCATCCACCAAATCATCACGTAAATCATCATTTACGAAATGCATCATATTGCCCTCTTTTCTTTTCATCTGAAAGGACTTGGTAAGCTTCATTTACTTCCTGAAATTTTTCTTTACTTCATCATCTATCAGGATGATGCTTGATAGCAAGCTTTCTAAAGGCTTTTTTTATTTCATCTGTAGAGGCAGATTCACTCACTCATAGTATATCGTAATAATTCTTTTTAGGATCAAAATCCATTTTTATGTTTTATTTATCATACTAAAATGTAGCACTTTTATCTAGTAAGTGATATTATAGACAAACGAAATCTGAATGCAATGGAAAAGATTTTATTCTTCATTTTTTTCTGCATTTCATTCTTATTGATTTTCTTCTCCATCTCATGAAGTTGCCTCCCCAGAAATATCCAAATTTTTTAAATCTTCCCATCTTTTTATTTTAGCAATTCTTGGATCTTCCTTTTCTAAAAAGAATCTTACATAAGCTCCCACCCAATATGAGTTTTTGTCAAACATAGTTTGCAAAGTTCTTTTTGGATTATTTTTATTATCATTCCATCGCTTAATCATATCAGACCAATATTTTTTATCGTCATGTGATAACTCTTCACTAGATTGAATTGTTGTAGTAACACCTTCCATATCAGTTAACCATTTTTCAAACTGGCTTATCCAAAACTGCGAACTACTAGACACACCATTCAATTTCATTCATTTTCATTCCCCAGTAGCAATTTCTTTTATATAATTTCTTGTGTTTTCCAAAGCTTTCCATCTATTTCTACTAGTGTCTCTGATTATGCCCGTGATTTTTGTTTGTTCTTGTCCTGAAAGATATCATGTTTTATCATCTTTATTAAATAAAGATTTCACAAATTCCTCATCTTCATTATTTCGATTAGTTACTTTTTCTTGATATGTACGTATTTTTTCTGACACTATTGAATTTTTTCATGATCATAAACCAAAAACATTGGCAGCATTTATATAATGCGTAGTTGGAGCTCCTTTCTCATCATATCATGCCACTGGCATAACTGGAAGCGATCCCATCAGATCTGATACCTTATCTTGAACTTTTCAAATCCCTTTTGATACAAAATCTTTTCATCCTCCAAATTTAACAGCAAATTTAAGGATAAAATAAACAAGCAATACCGTAATTATTGATAATATTATATCCAAAAAAGTTTTTCACGCATTAGCCAACGTAAAACCAACAAGATTATTATCCATTGAAATAGTATACATCTTATCTCATTCATCGATAGCTGTTTCTCCAGGTATACTAGTTATATTTGCTCATCCAAAATCAATTGTCTTTTTTCATGCATCTAGCACAACCCTATTCATTAACGAAGCAAAGAGAACCGCTATTCAAAATCATAAAACTATAATCGTAGGTTTAAATACATTTACAAAAAAAGATGAAAATTTTATCTGTTCTGAAATTTTAGATAAAAATCATTCTCCATTACCTCATATTTTTTGTCATGATTTCTCAATACACCTCTCAATACACCACAATAATACAGCTACTGGGGATAAAATAATAAACATCCATAAATATAATATTCTCATCAACGCCAAGATACACAAAACAATCATTTCAAGAGCAAATATTATGGTAGTTCATCATTGCAGAATTGTGTTAAGTATTGTCGCTTTTATTCATTTTTCACTAGATGTATTTACACTCGTAAGCACATTCGTTTTTATGATAAAAAATCAAAGATAATATAATGGTCCAGAAACATCATCAGGATTAGGCATAAGAGAACTTATCAAATCTTCAACTTTTTCTGGATGATACAACTTAACATTTTCTGATCCAATAAAAGAATTACTTTTTCAATCTTTTGAAAATAATTTAAATTCTTTCCCCTTTTCAACATAATTTCGACTAGAATCAAGATATTCTGACATTGACATCTTCAATGATCATTCCACATACGGACTCTCAGATATTACTTGTTCCGGAAACGACCCAACTGCAGCTAGCGTCACAGTTGAAACATCTACAACAGCCGCCGTAAAGAACCAACTAGCCTGAATTCATATTCACGCTATCAAAAGCCATAAAATTATATCTTTCAAATTCTTTATTATATCTTCCTTTCATTGATTAATCAATCATTTAAAAATTACATATACAAAATAAAATCATAATCAAAAATTTGCTATATTTTTCATCACATTCCAATATTTCCAGAGCAACGCATCAATTCATAAAATTTCACCATATATCCATTTATTAGTCAAAAAAGTTCCTGCCAATTTTGCAAAAAATATCCATATCCAACTTAAAATAGCTACTATAGAATTTAATGCAATCCCCATAATGTTAAAATTATCTCATTCTGCAGCAAAACTCCAATCAGAAAAACACATTACACACGTAACTAATATCACTATTCCAATTCTAATTAAAGCTTTCTTTGTCATTAATATTAATTAAATTAAATATAATCTATGTTTAATTAGTCTGACCTTCAGATCATTTATTTTCAGATTCCTTTTCTTTCTTAACATATATCCATTTTTTTCCTTTATAGTTTTCCTCAAATTCCCAGGTTTTATCTCAAAAGTGTAATTTACTTACTGTATGAAACTTTTTACGTTGATTTTCATCATTTATTGCATTAATAGATTCTATCACTTTTTCTGCATCTGCATCGGACAGATTACTATACGTAGTTATACGTTCTTTACCATCTGGACCTATTGTCTTTACTTGATACTCCCTCCAATCTTCTCCATCTTTAATATCTGCCGTAGTAATGCCTTTAATATACTCTTCTACCCTATTTTTCTCAAAATTAGCTTCCGCTTTTTCCATTGACTGCTCTGGATGTAAAAAGTCATTCAGTGCTGTCTGACTATTTGCATCATATTTTGATTTAATCTCTTTAACACCCTGCGTAATGAATGAGTCATGGTCATTTAAACCAAAGGCTGTATTAGCTCACATTCGCGTTACCTTTCCATCTTTTCATGGAATTGGTACAATCGGTATAGTTCATAATGCATCACTTGCCAATGATTTGACTGACTTGATAATTTTAGATTTTCATATCTTAGAAGCTTCTACTGCCGCCCACACAATAAACCAAGTTATAGCCACTCCTAATGCAGATATAACAAGTTTCAATAACGAAGAACTTAATCATCATATATTTAAAGTAATCAATCATCATAAAATTTCTTTTCCTTCTGTTGCAATTTCTTTACCATTAACTCACGTTATAATTGTGATCAAAACAGATGACATACTTACCGCAAAACAGACAATCGCCGGAGAAAAAATAATAGGAATTAAATTTTCTAATTTAAAATATTCCAAAAAATCTCATTTAAATATTTTATCTCAGATTTCTTTAAATGCCGAAGCTAAAATAATAAATGGCGATAAAACTATAGCTACCCAAAGCACACAAATTCTAATCATAAAGACTATAGCAACTACAATTAATGGAATTCAAATCGCTACAAGATATCAAAATGTTAAAAATGTATTCAAAAATGTAATAAAAGTTCACGATTCACCTTCATTAAAAATTTTTTTTCATGAATTCATCAAAGATGAATACAACGAAGTAAACACACCAACATATGACTTACCATCAAGGATATCCTGTAACCTACTAGTCGATCATGAATTCCGTGTTCGCCTATTACTTACATCTAGTCATAATTCACTATTAGCTGGATATATTCCTGACCATAAACTTCAAGCTACTCATCACGTATGAGCATCTCTTATTTGTAATAATTGTCCCTCCGATATCGCAACAACTAAGCCAGTCAAATCACTACCTGTTGCTCCTTTTATATCTCATTTTATATCTATCAATTTTTGATTATACTCACTTTGTTTGTACTTACATTCAGAACTTCCACAATCAAACTTATTCACATTTGTAAATCCTGCAAGATCTTTATATAAAGATTTAAAATAATACACTTGACCATTATAATGACATCTATTTGAATCCGTCACCTTTTCTAGTCCTCAAATATCATAATAAATCATTTTCGGTGCTATGATAAGATTATCTTCAACCCCACCTTTCTTATAATAAAGGGTATCACATTCTGAAATAAGGATATCTCATCATGTCTGCGTACTAGTCAGATAAATATGAACCGTATCTAAATCTTTTGCATCAACATACACCATACTTTTTAATATAGCCGGATTGTACTCCCAATCATCAGGATTAACTTTATTACTACTAGACTCCTTTAATACAGAAATAGGTAATCATCATATTCAATACGTCAAGACCGTAGATATATCAATCAATGCCGCCATAATAAACCAACTAGCCTGAATTCATATTCATGCCACTAAAGCTCATATAAGTATTTCTTTAATATTTTCTTTTTGGTTAATTAAATATTTAAAAATTTTATATAAAAATAAAAATCACAATGTAAAATTTGCAAGATTTTTCACAATATTCCATAATTGCCACAAAACAGCATCAAATCAAAAAATCTCTCAATAAACAAGTGAATTATCCACTAATTTTCACGCTACTAACAACATTGGATATATTAAAACGTGTACTACCTTCGTTAAAAAAGAAAAAGTTGAACCCCACTCTGTAGCTTTTTCTACAGTTTTATCAGTTTGTGTTTGTTGCCCTCACTGATCGTCAGCAAACACTACATTTTCTACTCAAATCCCACTCCAATTAAAAAAAGAAAATCCGAATACAAAAGAAGCCAAAACTCCATAAATCAATCCTCTCCTATGTTTTAAAATCCTCTCTTTAATTTGAATAAAAATTTTTTTCATAAATATTTTTACAACATAAAGTACATGGCAATTATAGTTCAAAATCCCAAAATTTGCAAAAAAAATCAGACTTTATTTTAATATTTAATTTGCTTTATTGATTTTTTATGATATAATATCTTAACCTTTTAATTTGCATTTATCAGGTAAAAAAATATATTCTTGATGAAATCATTTCAGAGGAAGGTGATTACAAAAAAGAATTCCAAATCAGAATTCTTTTCTATAATCAGTTTCCAGAAATGAGTTTCAAACTTTTATTTTCTATTTTTGCTTATGCCTACGACTAAAAGAGAGGTTCATGAGAACCGTAAAAGTTTTGACCGAGCTGGTAAAAAATTAACCTTTGAACAAGGTAAACTTGCTATGCAGGCAGATTCTGGAATTACAGTGAAATTTGAAGATTGGGCTGTATTATTCACCACTGTAATGAATAAAAATCCAGTGCCTACTACAGATTTTCTACCTTTGATGGTAGACATGAGAGAATCATTTTCTGCTGCTGGAAGAATCTGATGAGCAGCCTACAGAAGAAGAGAATGAAGAGCTTCTGACCAAGCAATTCTTAATGCTAGATTAACTGACCGTGCAATTAGACCAATGTTTCCAAAAGGAATGATTAACGATGTAGTAATGACTTCCACTCCCATGGCAATGGATCCTAGATATCCACTTGGAGTAATTTCAATCATCGGTGCATCTATTTCAATTATGGCCGCTTGACTTCCATTCGATGGACCAGTTGGAGCCACTCAAATCGCTTACTTGGATTGAAACTTTATCGTAAATCCTACTCGTGAAGAGTTAGATAAAGCTGAATTAAATTTATTGGTAGCTTGAAAAAGAGATTCAATAAACATGATCGAAGATGAATCTAAAGAAATTCCTTTGGATATTTTGAAAAAAGCTTTTGAAATTTGACAAGAAGAAATCAATAGATCTTGTGATTTCCAATTAGAATTTTTGAAAGAATTAAATATTACTGAGAAAGAAGTAATGTTTAATAAACCATCTCACGAACTCGAAGAAGAAGTTAGAAATTTCCTATGAGAAGATAGATTAGAAGGAATGATGTGAAATACAAAAGTTCCTTTCAATGAACAATTTGCTCAATACGAAAAAGAATGTGTAGAGCATTTCAAAGAACAGATCGAAGATGAAGAAGATGAGGAACATACAGAATCAAAAATTAAGATGGCATTCTTCAATGTGACTAAATATCATATTCGTGGAAGAACTCTTTCTAAACACAAAAGAGTAGATGATAGACTTCAAAAAGATATTCGTCCATTATACTGTGAAGTTGGATTATTCGAGCGTACTCACTGAACAGGACTTTTCTGGAGATGAGATACTCAAGTTCTCTCAACTGTAACCCTTGGATGACCTATGGAATATCTAATCTTGGATGATATGGAACATGATGGAGATACTCAAAGATACATTCATCACTACAACTTTCCTCCTTTTTCTACATGAGAAGCCAAATGAATTCGTGGAACTGGAAGAAGAGAAATCTGACACGGAAGATTAGCAGAAAAAGCTCTAGAAAATATGATTCCTTCTAAGGAAGAATTCCCTTATACAATCAGAGTTGTTTCTGAATGTCTAGGATCTGGAGGTTCTACTTCAATGGGATCAGTTTGTGGTTCTTGTCTATCATTAATGGATGCATGAGTACCTATTAAGAAACCAGTTGCATGAGTAGCTATGTGATTATTCACTGACCATGATGAAGCTGGAAACATCACTGATCATATGGTATTAACAGATCTTATGTGAACTGAAGACTTTATCGGAGACATGGATTTCAAAGTTGCTGGAACTAGAGACTGAATAAATGCAATTCAACTCGATACCAAATTAAAATGAATTCCTCTATCTATCGTATTTGAAACTATCGATCAAGCTTTCGAATGATATAACGAGATTATGGATGTAATGCTTGAAACTATTCCTGCCCCTAGAGATCACGTTGGTAAATATGCTCCTAAAATTCATGTATTCAAAATCGATCCAGAAAAGATAAAAGAAGTTATCTGAAAATGAGGAGATGTTATCAACGATATTATTGCACAATGTGATAATATCAAGATTGATTTCGAAGATGATGGAACTTGTTTCTTAACCCACCCAGATCAAGCTATGATAGATAAAGCCAAAGCTCTTATACTTGAAATTGCTACTGATTTGGAGGTTTGACAAGAATTTGAGGCTGAAATTACTAGGGTAGAAGATTACGGAGTTTTCGTTAAATTACCCAAAGGTAAATTATGACTCTGTCATGTATCAAATATGTGAGAAAGATTTACAGATTGATTAGCAAACCATTTCAAAGTAGGAGATAAGTTAAAATGTGTAATTTCATCAATTTGAGCTGATTGAAAGATTGCTGTTAAAAGACTGAAATAATAAAAAAAGTAATTCAAATAATATATACATCAATAATTTTTAAGTGTTTTGTTATTGTGAAAGAAAGATAAGTATCATTAACAATACATTTATAACTTATTTATTATTGATAATTATTCATAATATCACAATATGTTAAAACAAGCTAATCGATAACGATTGGCTTGTTTTATATAATTTTTGGTTCAAATAATATTATTTTTTTATTTCTGCTTTCAAGTGCTCTAATTCAAGTCTTATTAATTTTTTTTCAAAACTAGGCAAAATTTCTTTAATAACCATTTCTCAACGAATTGCTGGACTAGTAAGTCTACTTTCTGGTTTAGAAGAATCTGAATTTTTTATCAAATGAAATTTTTTCATTTTTGTATCATACCATATTGTTTCTTCTTTAACTTTTCATGTTCTACTTTTTTTATAAATAGATATATAGTTTTTTCAACTAGCCATCCAATTTTTGGAACCATCTCTATCTGTGTATTCGAATTTTACTCCTCAAAAATTCTGAATTCTTTTATGCATTTCATTAATTGATTCTTGAGCTCTTACATCCATAGATTGCTCATTTTCGATTTTAGAATATTTTTCTACCATTTTATTGTTTATAAATAAATAAAAATCGTATGGTTATATTATATTCAAAAAACAAATTATGTCAAATTTTGAGAGACTTTTTTATATTAAAGAAAAAAGCTGAATCAAATCAGCTTTCTATACATAATTAATAATTATTCTTCAGTTATTGCTTGAAATTTCAAATGTGTTGAAAAATCATTCCATGCTCCATCATTCATCTGAACGACAAATTTCTTATTTGATGCTGAATAAATGACTATTCATTGCCCCCAAGATTTCCCAACATTTCACTGACATTCATAAATTCTAACAGCTGGTGAAGTTTCCAAATTCTCTTTATCTGAATACTTAACCACATTTATAACATACGAACAGGATACATCATTTCTCCCAAAATTTTCCTTTACTGAACTTACAGAATATGAAATATTAGATGATGGGAACTGTAAACTATAACCTCATCTTGCAGACTTATACTCTAATCATTCTTCTTTAATTGGAAATTGAGGAACATTAGTATCTAAATTCATAACAGAAATAGGTTGATCAACGATATCTCATGTAGATTCCGTTTCTAATTCTTTATCTTCATCTCCTTCATCTGAAGCAACCACATCATCTCAAATCATCAATGACTGCAACTGTCATTTTGTAGGTAAACTAAAATCAACTAAAATCTGACAAGTTATTTGTTTCTCATTTCAGTCTCCAGAAACTGTTACAATTAATCACTCTTGCTTCAACAAAACCTCAGAATTATTTATCTTTTGAAGTTTTTCTCACGATCACTGACAAATGCTCGCTGCACGAAGTTTCACCCATTCTTTAATATTTTTTTCATTTGCAAATTTTACCAAGTCTTTAAATTTTTCGTTTATTTCTTCTTCTGAAATATTATCAATAAATACTCCCCACCAGTCTCAATTAGCTACAAACCACTGGTTTTCACCTTGTCTATAGTAAACATCTCACTCAGAAGTTTGAAAGCTCTGAGCATGATTATTTTCAAAACTTTCATTTAATCATTTACAATTTCTACTTGGATCTGATGAACTACAACGGAAATATTTTAAGACTATCTTTTTGTTTGTCTGAACATTTTGAATATTAATCTCCCCATTTTCTCACTCATTCAATAAAACATATTCATCAAAGAAGTTTGGCAAAAACAATACTCCGGCTTTTGGTATATAAACACTACCATCGGTCTCAAATGCCATATCTGCACCATTACCTAATCCAACCTTACTTCACGAAATACTATATACTCTTACAATAGGGTTACTCTGATAAAACTTCTCAACTATTCACGTTAACTCTACAAAACCAGCATAATCAGAAAGATTTATAGAATCTGACTTTAATCATATTTTTCAATAATTTACATCATCTATAGTATGAGTATATGTAACTATATCACCATCCGCTTTAATTTCTCACTGCAAAAAGACTTCTTCTCAAAGGGAAAAATTAAAGTCATTATTTTCATCTCATTCACTTCCATCAAAAATTTTCCAAGACACCAATCATACTACCAATAATAACAAAGCAACCAATAGCCAAATCCATAATTTAGATTTCTTTTTTCTCCTAGAAAAAGACATATTACCTGACATTTTCTTCTGAAAAAAATCTGTTTTATTCTCCATTTTACTAACAAAATAAATAAAATCTAACCATAACATTATAAAAAATTAATCATGTATTGCAATCAAAGATAAATTTACCAGACAATAATACTATTTAACTAAAAGTTCTTATAAATTTCATTCACTATAACAATAAATATTTAAAGAAATTTTAATATAGATTATATTTGATTTGTCAAATTGTTAAACAAAAACAACACATTCTGTCAAATCTTTTTTTCAACTACAATATTAATTCAACTTGTTTTAACAGTAAAAATGCCTAACTTCAAACTACTTTATCTAATTATTAATAAATGAAGACAGAAACAACAAGCTGAACAAAAAAACAAAAGAAAGCTTCCACAACTAAGAAAGCTTCTCAAAAAAATTGAGTTTCTGCCGTTGTCTCAGAGAAAAAACATTCCGACCACCCCGAAACTAATGTTTCTGTTTTTACAAAAACCACAAATCCAAAAGTAGTTATTAAATCAGAAAGCTTAAAAAACAGTAATAGTATCTCTTTGTGACAAAAACAAAACAAATATAATATGTTAATGTTTTTCTGCTTTATAATAATATGCATAATTATATTAGCAACTTTTTTCCTGTCACTAAAAACATATAACACTGTTAATGAATTGGCAGAATATATTATATTATAAGATATCAAACATTTGATATATAAACTTTTATTTTTTATTCTTTATAAACCATGGTTAAAAAAGAATCTACTACTTGCGAAAATTGCGACTGCAAAAAGTGTTGCGGAAGTAATTGTATTAGCTTGATTTTATCAGCTCTATGATGTATTGCTGCTATAGTTGCCTGCATCTTTGCTTGTAAAGTTTACAATTTAAATGTTCTCTCTGCTGGATGACATGACAATCTAAAAAAAATGAATGAATTATATTCTTCTGATGCTTACATAAAATATGCTACTGAACAAACTCAAGCATACATAGATGGTTTTATGGCACAGTATGGGGACACAAATGAGGACACTAACGTAAATGATGAAGACACAACAACAGATGAAGAAGAAACTAATAACGCATCAACAGAAGATGTAAAAACTATTGTTGAAGATATGGTTTCAAATAGTCCAATTCGTGGAGATAAAGACGCTAGATTCACTATCGTAGAATACACTGAATTACATTGTCCATATTGTCAAAGACATGCACAGGCTGGAACTATCAATTCTGTAATCGAAAAATTCCCATGAGAAGTAAACTCTGTTTCAAGACACTTCATCATTCACGGAGAAGATGCTCTAAATTTAGCTTCTGCTATGGAATGTGTAGCTGAATTAAAACCAGAAGTCTATCATCAAACATTTGAGAAAGCTTTTGAGGCTTATCCTGTAGACATGGATGCTTTAGTTAATATAGCTACTGAACTTGGAGTAGATAAATCTGCATTACAATCTTGTGTAGACGAATGAAAATATAAACAAGCTATTAATGACGGAATGACTCAAGCTTCTACATTATTCGGAGTTAATGGAACTCCAGGAAACGTAATTATCGATAGAGAAACTGGAAAATATAAATTAATTTCTGGAGCTTACCCTGTTGATGAATTTGTTAACGCTATCAATGAGCTAAAAAATGCTTAATTAAAAAGCTAACAAAAACTCAACATAACCAGGAAAACAAAAATTCTGAGTAAAAGAATTACTCTGTAGAAATACAGAGTTTTTCTTAAAATTGATTTTCAGTAGGAAATAAATACGAATAAAACATGGGAAAAATTGAGAAATTATACAATGGGTTTTATTTAAATAAAGAGAGTGCAAACTCTCAAATTTCTGGCTGTAAAGATTATTTACGAGTAGCTCCAATTAAAAAAATAAATAGTTATGTGAATTTGGAAATAGATTATGAACATTTTACATTTGCAGAAAAAGATAAAACCTGAGAAATAGAATATTTTCATGGACTTAAAAACTTTTTACGGATAGAAAAAACAGGTTCCCCTCTTATTTTCATTTTTGACAACCATAATCATGCTCCAGTTTTTCGATATAATATTATATATAATAAAAAAATTAAAAATGTAGAATTAATTCACATAGACCAACATTCTGATTGCTGGGAAAATAAAAATCATTTAAAATTAAACTGAAATGAAAATGAATTAGAAAATATTTTTCATTTCTATAACGAAAAATGCAACGTAGGAAATTTTATTCCCTCCACTATTAAAAGTTGAATAATCTCAAATCAAACACAAATACGTTCAATCTCCGCACTAAAAAATTTAAAAATAGAAAAAAATCAGAATTTTATTTTAGATATTGACTTAGATTTTTGTCTAAATTGAATTGATAGAAGTATAATAAATGAAGAATCTATAAAAATTCTAAAGAAAAAATTTAATGAATTTTTAAATTTTGCTTTATGTACCACAATTGCAACTAGTCCCTATTTTTTAAATCAAGAAGTTGCAATAAATATTTTAAAAAAACTATTAAACGAATAACCGTTTGCATTTTTTATAATTATCAATATGTTATATACAGATTTATGTTTTTTGTGTTGCGTATTAAATTATGGAAGAAAAAAAATTGTATATCTACAATACTATGAGTAGGCAAAAAGAAGAATTTATCCCATTAATGAGTGAGTGAAAAAAAGATTTTGTTTGAATATATTCATGTGGTCCTACGGTTTATCGAAATCCTCATATCTGAAATATGAGAGCTTTTGCTTTTGCAGATTTACTCAGAAATGTGATCAAAAATGTACTCTGATATAAAACTAAGCATGTTATGAATCTTACTGATGTTGGTCATTTAACTGATGACTGAGATGAATGAGAAGATAAGATGGAAAAATGAGCAAAAAGAGAAAATAAAACTGTTTGGGAACTAGCAGACATGTATATTGAAAAGTTTTATAGCTATCTTGATAAACTCCAGATAGACAAATTTGATGTAATGCCTAGAGCAACCGACCATATCAAAGAGCAGATCGAAATGGTAAAAATATTGGAAAAGAAATGATATACATATGAAATTCCAGATGATGGAATCTATATGAATACAAATAAAGTTGATGATTACGGAAAATTAGCATGACTCGCAAATCAAGAAAGAATTGCTGGAGCTAGAATTCAAAATAATAACAAGGAAAATGATACAGATTTCGCTTTATGGAAATTTTCTCCAAAAAATCAGAAAAGACAAATGGAACGAGATTCTCCATGGGGAGTTTGATTCCCAGGTTGGCATCTTGAATGTAGTGCAATGTCTAGCAAATATTTATGAGATCAGTTTGACATTCATACATGATGAGTAGATCATATTTGAGTCCATCATACAAATGAAATTGCTCAGAGCGAATGTACATTTTGAAAAAAACCTCGAGTAAAATACCGAATGCACAATCAATTTTTGAATCTATGATGAAAAAAACTATCAAAATCTGCATGATGATTAGTTACTGTTGATGATTTGGAAGAGAAATGATATTCAGCTTTAGATTTAAAACTACTCTATTATACAGCTCATTATAGAAATTTCCTAGATTTCAATGAAACAGTATTAGAACAAGCCAAAGTCCAAAGAAAAAATCTAATTAAGAAAATCTCTAAAGCTAAAAGGATTGAATTAAAATGAAAGAATTACAAAGAAGTAGCAAATGGACTAAAAACTGAAGAATGAATCAAATTTTTATCAGATTGTTTGGATGCTTTATTGGATGATTTAAATTCTCCTAAACTTCTTGCAACTATCAATTCATGACTCAAAAATCCAAATCCAGAAATTATTTGAATCATAGTTTGGCTAGATAAAAATGTAATAAAATTAGATTTATTATGAGAAAAAGAAAAATTTGAGTGAACTGATGAAATCCCTACAGAAATTACTGAACTTGCTAATCAGCGTTTACAAGCAAAACAAGAAAAAAATTACACTCTCGCTGATGAACTAAGAAATCAGATCCAATCAAAATGATACTGAATAAAGGATATTCCTTGAGGATTTGAAATAGAAAAAATATTATAATAACGTTTTTTATACAATCCTATTTACCTGAATTTTCAACAATTCCCAAACAGGCTTTTTGATATTTTTTATAAATTGAAGGGCTTACCGTTGCAAAGAATACTCTTGGATTATTCAATATTTCAAGTAATTGAGGTTCGTTTTCAGAAGTAATCTCTATTGATAATTGTCTTATTTCAAGAGGTTTATCACAATTTGTATAAGCAATCTTTGTCAATACGTGAGTATCTACATTATATTGACCTTGTAATTTAAAATCTCACAACGTAAAATCTATCAAGAATAAATCAGACTTTCATTCAATATCACGTATATCATCCGGCACCATCTTGAAATGAATACGAAATTGGTCAATAATCTCTAATTTTCTTTCTAAATTTCCATCTTCAGTTTCTATTGTAAAATCTATTATAGAAGTAATAATACTTGGTGTAGAATCTTTCATAAACAAAACTCCATCCAACTTAGATTTTATAACTTGCTCTAAATCTTCATCACTAATTGTAAATGAATCTAATACTCAATCTGTTAGTACAAAATTATACTCAACATCTCATTTGTAAAGCGAAATTCAATTATCATCACATGTATAAATAGAAATATCTTGTCTTTCCATAATCTTTTCACAAAATGTCGGCTGATCTTCCAATTTTTCTGGAGTAGATTCATACCACATTCAAACCTGTTCATCAATATAATTCAACATCGCATAGAACGTAATGTTTCACTCAGATAAATAAATATTTAAAATATCCGTAAATTTAGGCTGATTTGCAACCTTTATACTCTCTACATATAGCAGATTATCCTGTCTACGCAATGTCGTCGTTACTTTCAAGGTATCTCAATTAGTTCCATCCGTAAATATTTCCGTTTGTACCTTAATGGTACCATCTGAAACAACATCTGCCCTTCTTACCTTTAAACGATCATTCATAGCATAATACTGAGAAAATAGATCTTCTAACGTTTTTTCATTTAATGTCATTCCCGTAAAATCTGATTCGTTATGTACAATATCCGCAGTTGTTAATTGTGATATTAAAGATATCGATCAAAGACTACTTCAATTATTAATTTGGTCTATCTGTAATTTTATATCTGAAGAAAGCTTTCATTTATTTATCAACCCCTGATACAATTCATCCATATTAAATACATACAACAAATCTTTATAAATTGGATGTAAATAACGATTACTACCCTTATCCCTATCCAAAAGTGTTTGTACAAAAGCTAAATAACTTTTTATATACCCTTCATTCAATGATGTTCATCACAAAATCTTATATACAGTTTGCTGAGCTGACAAAAGTTTATATGCATTTAAATCTGGATTATCAAAGACCTTACTAGAAAGCTCTGGCTGTCCTAAAGAATTTTCTAAATCTATAAAATTAACCAGTTTTTTATAATATTCTGATTCATCTTGACTACATAGTTCCATCATGGTTAGCAATGATCCAGTTGTACTACCAACATGTAATGTATACTCTTTAACCATATCACAAATAGGCTCAATATCTTCTTTTTTCTTCTTTAAGTTTTTAACTACATCTAAAAGTTCAATTGAACCTTGCCCTAAATCATAATACTTACCATAATCGTTGAATATTTCCAAGAATTTATCACACACAAAATCAGATAGTTTAGAATTATTAATACAAGATATATTAAAATATTTCTCTAACGATCATCAAAAATCATTACTTATCCACCTTAAATCCTGAACATCAGAAATGTTCGCCGTATTTTTATAAATATCATTATTAACTATTAAAGAATTCATAAGATTAACTATATCCTTACGTTTCAGCTTTTTTTCATTAAAATCTTTTAATGAAATAAAATCATCAGAATTATAATCTACAAATGCTAACTGTGGAAGAACCACTCATTTATATAAAATCAAATTGCTTTTTGAGTAAAAAGAAGTTCAACTAAGAGATATTTCTCAATAAGGTATTCAAACATCTATTTTTACTCCACTTTCAATCAAAGGTAATAAAATTTTATCTGGCGTTTCATCCCTTCGCTTACTTTTATTTTCAACAAACGATTCTTTTACCATTTCAATGTTATTAGCAGAACCAATTTTTGTCTGTAAAAATATTCAAGAAACAATTCCAATTATAACCGAAAAAGCAAAAAATCACCACCTAAAAAACAAACGATTTAAGTTTTTATATTGTTTAACAAGATCAAACCAATCATGATCAACCAATAAATCTAAATTACTATTAATTGCTCCCTCCATTCAAGAAACAATCGACGACCTCTCCTCATCTGTAATTTCATTTGAATCCGTAGTAAATAAGTCCTCTTTCTGAATTGGACTCTCAGATTTTTCTTCGTCTTTTTCCTCATCAAGTTTATCTGATTTGTTATTTATGTTTCCCCCATGAGTCTCCTCATTAATAGTAACATTTCCTAAATCTTTTTCTATATTTTCCAAATTTTGTACATTATTAACATTTTCAGTAACTTTTTGCAAATCATTAACCTCATTTTCCATATTACCTCCTCAACTATCTTTAAGAAGCTCCGAAATATCTGGTGCTTTAACCTCTTCTACTGGAATATCTATGATAACTTGATTTACTTTCAATCCCTCATCAATTCAATTACTAGAAAAATCTTCAGTATTTTTAAATATACTTTGTCCATTCTCTTGAGTTCAAACATCACTTTGATTCAAAGATACCTGTTGATCAGCCATCTTTTCATCCAACACATCATCACTTGGCCTAAATGTCATAAATATATCAAAATCTGAAATAAAAAGACATTACCACGTAAATTATACTCAGCAAACATGTTTTTGTCAAATTTTTTCAGAGATTTTTTAATAATTAAACAACCAATTTTTCATTGAAAATAATTAAAATATAAATAATCTACAACGTGAATTAATTTTAATAACAATCAAACAATAGCTCACATATGTACAGTTACCGTAATTTTCAGAAATCCTTCAAAAAAGAACGTAATATACGAGAACGAATTTCGTTCTATTTTCGTAAAATTCCATTTATATGAAACCTCAATTTTTCAAAAGAAATGCAACTTGCTTCATTATTTTGAGCAATGTTTTTGATTATTCTAGTTAGACTTTTTTATTTACAAATAATTCAACATAACAGTTACAACACTGAACTGATAAAACAATCTACTTCTCTAGCATCAATTAAAGCTGAAAGATGAGATATTTACGCTCTAGATAAGACTGGGCAACCCGTAAAACTCACAGAAAATATAAATCTTTATGATATTGCTATAGATCCTAGAGAAATTTGATACAATACAGGATGAAAATTAATGAAAGATCGCTTCATTGAATTAATTTCACCTATCGTATATAAACATTTATGTGTAATTCACTGAATGGATGATATACAATGAGACACAGAACAGTGTATAAAAAATATAGAATCTTTTGCTAATGTAGAATTACTACCAAAAGAACCTGAAATTTTCTATTTTTGAAAAGATTACGATGCTGAATGAAATGAAATTCCAGTAATTTCACCTGAATATTCAACATTCAATTATGAAGAATTTAATGAAGAAAAACAAAAGGTCATAGCAGAATTTTCAAAAGAAAAAGCTATGGAAATAATAACAGCCAGATTAAATGAGAAAATTAAAACATGAATTAAAGAAAAAAATTATGTATGATACTTTACAAACGAAGAATTTCTTGAAGATCTTGAAAAACAAAAGTTCAGCTTCGTATCTTTAGAAGCTAATTTTTACTTATACATAATTCCGTGAAAGTCCAATAGTTATAAAAATAAGATTTTATTCAAAAATTTTATGAATAAACGATGAGAAACAATAGATAACACGACTGTTGATTTATTATTTAAGCAACAAGAATACAAATATATCAAACTTTTCTCTTCTGCAAACCCACAAATTGCACAAGATATAAAACAATTAAAAATTGATTATGGAAATGAAAAATATTCCTTAGATTGAAGTCCTTATAACAAATATTCGATTGTTCACTGAATAATTTTAGAACCAAACGCAACTAGATATTATCCATATTGAGAATTTATGTCAAACGTTCTTGGATACGTAGACAAAAATTGAGAAGCATTTTACGGGATAGAAAAATACTTCAACAATATATTAAAATGAATTGATTGAGAAATTACGTGACGTTCAAATCGAAATATGTGATGAAGTGATTTTGAAGTAATAAACACAAAAGATTGAGATGATGTGATTCTAACTATTGATATTTGAATTCAAAAAGAAGTCGAAGCAATCGCAAAAAAATATATTGAAGCATTTCATGCCGATTCATTAGCTGTTTTGGTATTTGATCCAAAAAAATGACAAGTAAAAGCATCTGTTTCTTTGCCAACATATAATCCAAATAATTATAATGATGCCTACACTATGATACCGTTAAGTCCAGAATATTCATATTTAATTGACAGTGAAACTTATAATGAAGTACCTGTATACATTTACTCATGATGAAAATATATTAAAACAAAATCAAAAGAAAGAAGAGATCCAACACTAAAAAAATACATATCAAAAAACGTATATTGAGCATCCGTTTTTGTTGATAAAAATATATCCATTGCATTTGAACCTTGAAGTATTTTTAAAGCTTTTACTACAGCAATATGACTAGATAGCGACGAAATCAGGCTCGATGACCACTACCAAGACGATGGAAGTATTAAAATTGATGTATATACAATCCAAGATGCAGACAAAACGGCATGTATGTGATACCACAGTTTTCAAGAAGCATTAATAAACTCTTGTAACGTATGAATGATCAGAATTGTCCAAGCATTAGGTAAAGAAATATTTTACAATTATTTAAGTAAATTTTGATTCTGAGAAAAAACATGAATCGAATTAGCCGAAGAAAAAGATTGATATATACCAAAATCGTCAGCAACTTCAATGGCATGATTTTTCAATAACTCTTTTTGACAATGAGTAACCGTAACACAAATTCAACTTGCTACAGCCTATGCAGCACTAGTCAACTGATGAAAATACGTAAAACCTACCATAATTTCACAAATCAAAGAAAAATTTGCAAATGATGATAATATAGTAATTCAAGAAAAAGTAGCTCATTCAATAAGACAAGTAATTAGACATGAAGTAAGCGATGAAATGAGAAATGCACTATTCTCTGTGATAGAAAGAAACAGTCAATATGAACGTGCCAGAGTTTCATGATATCGCTTAGGTGCTAAATCATGAACTTCTCAGGTAGCCTACAAATGAAAATATAGAAGATGAGTTTGATGGACTCAGGCCACTTTTGCTTGAATTGTTTCGATAGACAATCCGGAATATGTAGTATTAATATGGATATCACGTCCTAGAAACAATCAATGGTGAGTTTATACTGCCTGAAGAATTTTCTGAGAAATCGCAGAATTCCTAATCTGATACTCTATGATGGAATAATTTTTATAATGATATGAAAATAACAAATGCAATCATTATTCTTAACAGAATATATCAAATCAAATATGTTTATCCAAGATTTACACAAAGAAGTAGCTGACCGTGATGTAAATTTCGACCTTATCGTAAGTGATTTGAATTACAGTGATTGTCCAGTTTTAACAATCAACCCCGAAAATAAACCCGAAAATGTTTCACTACTTGATGCTCGGAAAGATGCTATTTCAGCATCAAAACATCCATTAATAATTCTAAACGAATTGAATCTCAACTTTTTAGAGCCTATTTTTGATGTATTAAATAAAAAAGATTACATAACAATAATAAATATTCACGCATGACTATGAAGTTATGGTAAAAAAATCTCACCTGAAACGAACGATTTAGACTCTATTTGTAAACTAGATTTTAATACTTTCGAACCAATTGATTTGGAAAATATGCGGAACATTTTCAAACAAAATCAAAAACAATACATACGTTTATTACATAAAGAAATGCCTGATGCAATTTTTGATGTAGATGAACTTGGAATAATTGATGCATCAATGCTTGAAAATTTAGACTCAATATCACTCAAAACTTATGGATTTGCAGGAAATGATTGAGTAATCTTTGCCACAGGAAGTCTTTTTGCAACAGCAATTCAAACATGAGAAATAATTCAAAATCATAACAAACAAGTTAGCATTTTTGTATTGCAAAAATTGAATGCAGATTGGAGTGAAGAGATGATAAATAATATTAAAAATTCAAAAAAATTATTTATTCTAGTTGATCATGAAAATACAGATGAGCTCACAAAGCGGATAGAAAACAGGATGAAAAATTATGAATTAAACGATATTCAATTGAATATAATCTGTCCAAAATATGAGAACTTAACTACGATTCTGAATGAGTATCAAGAAGAACAGTCAGATTTTGATCCTGAAAGATTATCACAAAGAATCATTTCAAAACTATAAATTCTTGCACTCATAAACAAAAACACTATATACTAACTAATATTTAATTTAGAAGAAATAATGCATCTACTCATCAAGTGATATTATGGATACAAGAATTTGTGAGATGAACTCATTATTTTTTCACTACTAAATCGAGCAGATGAACGTTTCAATCCAGATAAAATCAGTATCGAATGCTGAGATAAAAAATGGTTGGAGGATTGGATATTAAAACATAGAGATTTTTTGATTCCATGAATTATCAAAAAATTAAACTTTCTACCTAGACCAAATTGGAAAGAAAAAATACAAATCTGCCTATGAATGAAAAGAAATATGTATGATTATATAATTCTTTGATGATGAGAAGTAGTGGATGAAAGTAGGAGTTTTCTATATCGCTGATGGAACTTGTTTTTTCAATATGGACGGAGTATAAAGCAGTGAATCACGGCTATAGTTGGTGGATTAGGAACGAATAAAAAATGGTGAACTACGTTTTTGCAAAATTTTTTGGTGAAAAATGCAAATATTATCATACTTCGTGATCAGAATTCTTTTGAATTAACTAAAAAGATTTTAGGACAGAACTGACAAAATCGAAAAGAAAAAGCTGAATACGACTGAGATTTAACTTTAAGTCTACTAGAGGAAACAAAACAAGTTTTTACTGAAGAAAAGATTAAATCCAAAAGAGATCCATATTATTTGGTAAATTACTCTCCTCTTTGTGATAGAGAAAAAAGTTTTAAATTGATTAGAAAATTTGCAGATTCTCATAAGGATTTACAGCCAATCTACATTGCATGTAATAAATCAGAAGATGAAAAGTTTTTCAAAGATGTTCAGGAAATTCTCCCAAACTGTGAAATATTTGACTGGACCCAAGCAAACATAGCTGAGACATTAAAACTTTTCTACTGTGCAGAATGATGAATAGGAGCTAGATTACACTTCTTATATATTCTGAAATTTTTTGGAAAAGAATTCGTCAAACTTCACGATAGTCATAAAATTCAAGTCAATCTTTCAGATTTAGATAAAAACTAATATATTTCTAGCCATTAACATATTATAAAAATTTAAAAGCATATAATTTGCATTTATTCAATGAATGATGTATAATATAAATGTATTTTTTATTGTCTAAATAAAATTAATGAGAAATAAAGTAGAATCTCCTGAAGACATAGAATTAAATAATCAATCATTCTTCAATAAGTTTAAAACTGTTTTTAATAAAAGAATATGTGATACTTTTAAATGTAACGTATCTCATCATCATAAATTTATTGATTTAAATAATGTAGTATCTTATTGAATTTCAAGAAATACATTACATATTCATCTAATTCCAAGAGACATATCTAATATACTAAAAAATCCTGAAGAATTAAAAAAATGCGAACTAGCATTCATAGATGCCTTGGATAAAATAAAAAAAATAATGAAAAAAAATAAATCAATAAAATTAGTTTATGCTGTATCTCCTCTTGTGAGAAAAAATACTACTATTGGTGATTTATTTGAAAGATATCGGTTTGATGTAAAATCTATGCCAAGGGATGAAGCTGTAAAGGACGAAGAATTAAGCTACTTTGTAAATAATATATTTACAGATGCAAAAAATAAAAGGCATACAACAAAGATATGAAGAGCTGCATTACCTAGGGATAAATTCTTTTCAGATGAATGGGAAGATATGAAAAATTGATACGAAAATGAATTATGTAAAAATTAAAAAAATACTATTATTCTTTTCTTGAACTATTTTTAAATTTCATTACCATCCTGATTGAAAATTACTAATAATTTACTTGATACTCTTCATGAAACAAAATATTTATAATCATTGAACCACATAAAATTCAAGTCAATCTTTCAGATTTAGATAAAAACTAAAATATGTTTTTTCTAGCATTTGCAGGCAGTATTCGAATTTTCACTCTGTTTTTGAATTTAGGAAATTCTGAGATTTTTCTCATTTCTGCGATTATTTTATTGGCCACACTAGTGTCATTCTGAGCGAAATGAAATGAAGTGAAGAATCTTAGGCCTAATACACAAGATTCTTCGGCAAAAGCCTCAGAATGACAGAAATGTTCTCCTCTTTTTAAAGAGGGTGGCTGAAAACTGGGAGATTTAAAAATCCTCAGTCCTTCGGACAGCTCCTTTAAAAAGGAGCGAAAAATGATATTCAAACTTTTCCTAAAAAATCTACTACGATGAATCATCGCAAATCTACTTGCAATCGTAGTCATCTCATGACATTTATACCATAAAAACCCTGAATATTTTCAGCAGTTTATTGGAATAAAAAATTATGAATACACTACACCTGAACGAAGAGTTTTCAATGATTTTGTTCGTATATCTGATACACAGAAATATCATAGATACTATGTAGAAACTCTAGACTGAAAAACTTATGCATTAAATAGTGAAAAAGATTATCATATCTGAGATATCCTTTATCTATCTGCAACTCAAAAAGATTTAGATTTTTCTAATATTTTTTCTTTAAGCTGAAATGCGATATTCACCAAAGAATTTTGGAATTACGATTTCAATTATGATAAGTGGCTATTCATGAAATGAGTAGATGGCTCAATGTATGAAAAATCAAGTTTCAAAGCTGAATGTGAAATCAAAGATTGAAAGCAAGACTGTAGTAAATCTACAATGAACGGAAAATCTCCACATTTTGAAGAACTAGGCAAGATAGACAGAATCCGTGCTCGAATGCAAAATACCGTAATCTCAATTTTTGGAGAAAATAAATATTCATGACTACTGCTCGGACTCTTTATCGGAGATAAATCCATGATTCCGAGTGATAATTATAACACATTCGTGGATAGCTGACTCGTCCATATTATCGCTGTAAGTGGAGGGAATATCGCTATGGTTTTGATTCTGCTTTCTTTTCTTTTGTCATTCCTGCCGTTCTATGTCAGAAACGGTTTCCTAATCGTGTGAATCATTTTCTATGCGATGATATGCGGAAGTGATGCCAGTGTTTTCAGAGCTGCTGTAATGTGAAGTTTAACATTAATTGCTTTATTCCGATGAAGAGAAATTTCAATCCGAAGGTCAATGATATATGCATTTATGGCAATTCTAATTTTCAATCCATTCAGCTTATGATATGATATCTGATTTATTCTCAGTTTTGGAGCTATTGTGTGAATAGTTTTATTCCAAAAATTCTCTCAAAACTTAGTAGAAAAAAGAAAAGAGAAAAAGAAGTGAAACAAAAAAGAAAAATCAGACTTTTTTGATTGTAAATTCTGGAAAGAATATTTAGTTCCAACAATCTGAGCCAGCCTGTGAACTGCACCAATTTTGATATTCTTCATGAATTGAGTAAATCTAGTCGGAATACTTTTAAACGTAATCATAGTTCCAATCATTCCAATCGTAACAATTTACGGATTTATCAGCCTGATTTTGTCATTAATAATTCCACGAAGTATTCGAATCCGACCAGAAAAACTACTCATGGATATCATTTATGGATTATCTCAGTTTTGAGCTAAATATGCAATATTCCTACAAAGTGGAAATATTTGGAAGAAATATGTACTGGTAGTTTTGTTCATTTGATTATGAATTTTTGCTTATTGGAAGATTTATAACAAAAAGCAAATCTCCTCCAACCCCTCTTTATCAAGAGGGGAGAAAAATGTTCCCCCTTGACAAAGGGGGAAGCCGAAGGCAGGGGGATTTGAGAAAAATCAGATTTTTGATGAAATTTTAGATGAAATTAAATAGGATATAGAAAAAAAGGACACCGAAATTCAGCATCCTCTTTTGATAAATTTAAAATTTTCCATCCCAAATTTCATGTCCTTCGATTGGAGTTTCGTATACATCCTCATACTTAACCATGAGCGGAATTAAAGAAAACCCTTCGCCACTTGCAAATCCCGATACATCCATAGTCATTCTCAAATCGTAAAGCTGATGGGTAAACTTGTTTGCAAGAATCTTAGAACGATAAAAAATCTTAATAACATAATATTCTCGCAATGTGTCAGCTCGCCGACATCGATTCAAATAATCATAATACGATCTTTCAATATCGTCCTTTGATTTATCTACGCCAAGCCCCTTCCACAATTCTCTATTATTTAGAAACGTTAAGGACGTCAGGAACAGATACTCTTCTCGCCTAGGATTGTCCGAAAGAAGGTTTAAAACTTTTTTTTCAAATCCATCAAAACACTCTTTCCAACGAAAGAAGAATTCAACAAGTCGATTTACTCCATCTTCGTCTGCTGGCAATAGAGAGATAAACTCTTCTACTGTCTTACTTACCTTAGCATTATCTACCACCCTAGTGAAAGAAAACTGTATAGGATAATAATAAAAATGTAAGAAAAATACATCTTTTGTTTTATCATCCATTGTTGCCAAAATAGGATGGATTTTCTCATTTCTGAAAATCACATCTTTCGCTAATTCAAATCTCATAGATAGCCTCCTATTTTTATTTGTTTAACATTTTATTTATCATACATAATATAACGATTTTTCTATTTTATTCAACGAAATAAATTAATAATTTCATTTTGATTTAAAGTGTCAAATTAATAAAATTTAATAGTTAAAAGTTTACTAAAAGATTCGAATTATGCTTAGACATCATCCAGTACTCGCAAAAGAAACATACGAAAATCTCCCACATCCACTCAGACTTTCATTTGATGGAACATTTTGACATGGTGGACATGTGGAATATTTTTTCACACACCTAGAGCAGGATAATCCAGAAGAATGCAAAAATTTGAAAATCGTGGCTTGCGATGTGGACGAAAAAGTAATGGCAAAATGAAAAGAATTTGTAGCCCAACGAAAGAATCAGATTTCTTTTTATCACTCTTCTTATGCAAATATCAAAGAGATTTCTCAGAAAGAATGACTTTTTGATTTTATGCTGCTAGATCTATGAGTGAATTTGGAACATTTTAAAGATTGAAGTAGAGGTTTTAGCATAAAATCCAATGCTCCACTTGATATGAGATTCGATACTTCCAAATGAGAACCTGCTTCTCACTTAATCAATAAATGAAGCAAAGAAGAATTAGAAGAAATGCTAGTCAAATACGGAGATTTTACTCCCAGAAATGCAGAATATGTAGTCAAATGAATCATAGAAAAAAGAAAAAAAAGTCCGATAGAAACCACAAGCGATTTGACTACTACTCTACACGAACTTTGATTTTGAGATAAGAGAATCACTGTAATTTTCCAAGCAATCAGGATTCAAACTAATCATGAATTAGACCAGCTTGAGACTTTTTTGAAAGATTTTTGAGAGTGCTTGAATATCGGTGGAAGGTGTGCAATTATGACATATCACAGTATTGAAGATAGAATGACAAAAATCGCATTCAAAGAGCTTGAAGAAAGTGGAAATTTCCATTTAGTAAATAAAAAAGTTATTCAGCCTAATTATAAGGAAGTAGAAGCTAACAAAGCTGCTAGAAGTGCTAAATTAAGGATTATTGAGAGAGTGAAGTAATTTTAAAGTTGTATAAAAATAACAAATGGAGAAAATTATAGTTATAGCACCAAAACAAGAGTTTCAAAATATTAGACTCCTCATAAGTGGTATGGCAAAACGTACTGTAGATGTTTTGTTAATAGATCCAAAAGACACTCCAAATTACGAAGAAATAATAAAGGAAGCTAATACTAATTTAATCTGTACTTTAGATGATAAAAATATAGAGGAGAAACTTAGAAATAGTATTGAAGAATTTAATAGAACTCTAAAATTTGAACACATACCGCATGTAGAAGTAGACACTAAGAAATTAATAGATACAACACCATGGTATGATAGATTCCTAAAAAAATGAGATAAGTATGATCATCAACCATCTAAACCCAATTCTAAAAAGAAATGAAATAAACGTAAGTAATTACTTTCTCCTCTTGGAATACTTCCAAATCAATACCAACATTATCACCGAACAAATCGTAGTTATTGAATTAAAAAACTGCATCTGCCAAGAACCTAAATACCAACCATAAATTATCCAACATACTCCTCATATCGCCCATATCCAAAACATTAAAGGAGATAGTCATTTCACATCTTTTGTTTTTAATGTTTGAATAATCTGCGGAATTGAAGGTACCGCAGCAGACAATCCTGCAATTATTCCGATAATTTCAAATATGTTCATGAGAAATTTACTATATAAAAATTTTCTTTCTTATAAATTTACTACTAAAAAAGGCAACAGAAAATATTTGACTTAATTATCTGTATTCTTACTATGTAATATATCTTTTATTTTTTATACAAATTTCCATGCAAAAGAAAAACTCCAAAAATAGGATTTGGATTTATGCAAAATGAATCATAATCCCTGTATTAGTTGGTTCAATCGTTGGACGAATTATGTCATCATTTATCGATTATGAAGTTCTCAAAAGCCCATTTATAGCACCACCAAGTATAGCATTCCCTATCGTTTGGACTATACTCTATATTTTAATGTGAATATCCTATGCAAGATTAGAAGATAAAAATTTACTCGATAAAAATCTGAATATCTTATATTATGTTCAGCTTTGAGTAAATGCATTATGGTCAATATTATTTTTCGTACTAAAATGGAGATTATTCTCTTTCATATGGATTATATTATTGGATATTTTAGTAATCTGGATGGTAGTAAAAATGTACAAAAAAGATAAAGCTGCTTGATTACTTCAGATTCCTTATATTTTATGGATATTGTTTGCATCTTATCTAACTATCGCTTTCTATTTATTAAATAACTAATATTAAAATGAATCACGAAGATTTTATGCAAAAAGCTGTAGAACTTTCACTAGAAAATATGAGAGCTGGGAAAGGTGGACCATTCTGAGCTGTCGTTGTAAAAGATTGAAAAATCGTATGACAATGAGCCAACCATGTTACGTCTGAAAATGATCCAACTGCCCATGCTGAAGTAGTAGCTATCAGAGATGCTTGTAAAAATTTATGAAGTTTTCAGCTTGACGACTGCATAATTTATACAAGTTGTGAACCATGCCCAATGTGTATGTGAGCGATTTACCGGGCTAGACCAAAAGCTGTATATTATGCAAATGATAGAAAAGATGCTGCATGAATCTGATTTGATGATGACTTCATTTATCAGGAATTGGAGAAAAAAATGGATGAAAGAAGTCTCCCAATTCATCGCCTCGAAAGTGAAAATGCTCTAAAAGTATTCAAGGAATGGAAAGAAAAAAATGATAAAATTGAATATTAAAAATTCTTGCCACAAAATCAAAAATTAATTCGTTAATATATTAGATTAAACTTTTATTTCATAATCTAATAATCATGAAAAAAATTATCGCAATTATCGTTATCTGTCTAACAATTTTTGGATCTTGCTACTATGCAAGCAAAAACTTCAATAAAGCTGAACATTCAATTTCAGTCCAATGAAATGGAGAGGTTTATGTAACTCCTGATACTTTGATTCTAAGTTTCCGTGTAGAGGAAACTGCTCCTACAACAGCAGAAGCACAAAAAAATGCAAATGAAAAAATCGATCAAGTGAAAGCTATCATCAAACAATATGATGTAGAATCTAGCGACATCAAAACTACAAATGCAAATGTTTATGAACAATACGATTGGAGAGAATCTGGTAGAGTTTCTCTAGGATATACAGCTAGTCATACTTTAGAAGTTAAAATCAAGAAAGCAAATATCGAAAATGAATGAATCGCTTCAAAGATTATTGCTCAGGTTTCAGAAATTGGTGGAGTATTGCTAAATAATATCAGCTATGATATTTTCGACAAAGCTCCATTCTACAAAGAAGCTAGAAAACTTGCTATGGAAAAGGCTTACCAGAAGGCATCTGATTTAGCTGAATATGGAAATGTAAAACTCTGAGATCCAATATCAATTATCGAAGATAGAAGTTATGATTACGCTGTAAGCACTGCAAATTATGCAATGGCTAAAATGGCTGATGATACTATTGAAGAAGAAGCAGATATCTGATGATGAGCTATTGAATTATGAGAGATGAAACTTACACTAGATGTATCTGTAATTTATGCAATAAAATAAAAAATCTGATTTATAATCCTGTTATGATATTTTAATGGAAAGTCGTGGTTTAATTAAGAAATTGGTTCTCTTTCATGAGTGAAAATTCCACCAAGTATATCAAAGTTGGTTAACCAAATATAGAGTCAAGAAAGAATTTGTTTCTTTGGTTGAAATTTGATGACTAGTTTTTTTAATATTTTTCTGCATTTTCGTGTTTCTAATTTATATCAATAAATCATCTACTCAATGATGGTTTCTTAGAGATGCTAGGAATAGTTACAACACCACAGCATTTAAACACGAAATTATCAAAACTGATATCCTTGACTTAAAGAAACTAAACCGAGATAGATTAAAAGAAAATAACAGTAAAACTTCACTGTGAATTAATGTAGAAACCATAAACATAGACTAAATTTCAAAAAGCCCCCAATTGTGGGGCTTTTATCATACATAAATTATCATTCTAAATAATAATTTTTAATTGTCTACTCAGTACCACTACTAGCTAATTCTTTAATGATTTTCTTTTCTTCCTGTTCAGCATTTTCTATCGCAGCTCTCCTTTCAGCCAAAAATCTAAATATGTAATATACCAACATTAATTCAGCTCCAACATATACAAATATTACTGAGAACAAGAACTGCCCTGGCAAATCCACACGACACAATAATACTATATTACATACAAACGCAATAAATGTAACAATCATCCAATACACAAAATCTTTGTCTGAAAACAATGTCAGGTTTATACGATCCACAAAGAATAACGCAATCTGACATAAGAATCCCCATACAATCAAGAAAGGTAAAACTGATTCAATACTCGATCCAGTTATCAACAATACAGAATATAATACAAAATTTGCAATCAACGCTAACGCAAATCTAGACACATCTGTCGCATATCAAATTCTTTTTAGCAGAAATGTATTTATCAAAAATAATGATATTCCTAACCAATATCATAATCATAAATGCACCTCTGATGATGTAAATATTCACCAAAAAAAGAACAAAAGAAGAAAAATCAGCAATCCAATATTTAAAAACTCAAAAATACGATCAAACCATTTTGGACTGTTTTCTAGCCATTCATAAATTATAATTTTCCACTCAGGAACATTCAGCTTTTTAAATATTCTTTCGCCTGCTAGTATCCTACGAAGAGAAATTCTCGTAGTTTGTTTTGCGGGCATCTCCCATTGCTGAACAATATATATTCCACAAAACGCCAACGCCAACAAGAAGAACGACAAACCAAACACCCATTCTGCTGGATAAAAACGATTAATAATAGTTCATCAAATCACAATTGCTCAAAGTATAACCATTATGTAAAGTCGTTTTTTTTCAGTTGGAAAAAATATTCATATAATAAATTGTAAAAATGCATAAACAGAAAGCATCAAACTAGCAACCAATAATATAGCATCACAAAATTCAAAGAATCCTCATGAAAACAACACAGTTCAAAGAATTACCACTACCATCAACCATGCTCATATTTCAAATATCAACTTTCCATCCTCATAATCAAAAATATGTGATCAAAATATCAACAAAATATTGAGAATAAGTAACAGCAAATATACAGAAATTTCCTTAATTCAAACGAAAAACAGAATTCAAGAAAGTCAAATCATCGTAATCAACCAGATTACAATCAAACTCCATTTTTCCCATAAAAGTTCCAATTTTATTCACGTAAAAATATTCTTAATTCAATGCGATAACATAAAAACAAGCACAGCCAAAGGCAATAATGCCAAATACCACAATCCTATCAAATAGAAAAACGTGGAGAATAAAGTGAACATAAAGAATATTACCAAAAGGACCATATTCTAAATAACTTTTTCAACATAAAAAACTTCACCATTTCACTATATTATAATCTCTATAAAAATCAAACCAAATTAAATACTAAAAGTCTTCCACAGTTTTGGAAATATCATAAAGTTCTTTTAATAAATCTGGCTTTAATATCTCATAATATTTTGCAATTTTTTCCCTGTTATTGGACAAATAATCAACCTTTTTTTGAAGAGTATTTAATGATTTACTAGAAGATGAATATGATGCATGAGCTTTAGCATAAACCTCATTCCTAGCCACACATGCACGCAATTCTGCTATTTCTTTGGATATAGATTCCGCTCTTTCATAGTCGTAACTTTTTACAGCATTAGAAAATTCAGAATTTTTAGATTTTATTGGATCTTCACATTTTTTAGCCTCATTATTATAATAATCTATTTGCGACTGTTCATAATTTCACAAATTTTTACCATTAGATATAGAATTATTTAACGACGAAATATATTGATCTATGATTTTTAACCTTTCTTGTTCAGTTCCAGCTTTATCCAACTCTGAAATTAAATCAAACTGTCATTGAGATAAAATTTCTTGCTGTAAAACTAAGGAATTTCACGCTCTTCAATCCCTAAATTCTCAGATATTTGAACGTTGATTCAATCAAATTTCTAATTGAGTTCAAAGCAAACTTCGCACAAATCAATTTCCAGCAAACGAAAAACATCAAAATAAAAAGAATCCTGAAATAAAAACCAACAAAATCAACTTAAAATTACTCATTAGATAAAATATCTAATATAAACATATTTATACTATAAATATTTTATAAATTAAGTCAATGCGAGAATTTGTATTAAATCATTACTGATTGCATTTTTCAATTCAAATCCAAATATTCAAGCTTCCGAGCCGTTAACTGCATAGGAATGTTTTCATTCTCCTTCCCATATAGATAATCTCACTGAATTGGCAATCAATGATTGAATAAATGATACCTAATCTGATGTGTTCTTCACGTAAGGATTTGTAATTGCATTTTTACTAATCAACTTCACGCCTCCTCAAAGTCTAAAATTTTAGTTATTCACATCTTTGGAGTACAATTAGGGACTTTAGCCACAACTATTTCCTGAATATAATAAGGCAATCAAACTTTTTTTATTTCTTGAAGAAATTCTGCTCATTTAGTAGTAATTTCACAAATAGCACGATAATATTTTTGAAGAGGAGTAGACTCTTTTTCTTCTAAAGATGAAGATTCAGATTTTTCCTGAAAAAGAGATTTAAAATGCTGCAATCACTTTTCCGTTTTCGCTACAATCATCAATCAATCTGTATCTTTATCTAATCTATGAACCAAACCTGCCCTAATAAAATTTCCATAGCTAGGCAAATCCTTATAATGTTGATAAAGAAAAGCTACAACTGATGGTTTTTTTGCATCTCGAATACTATTTGGATGTGATAATACTCATTTAGGTTTATTTAAAATTAAATAATCTTCTTCTTCACGAACAATTGGAATATCAATTTCTTCCGCTTCATCCAAAATTATAGGAGACAAATAACGCTCCAATTCGTCAATTTGAATATTATCTCAATTTTTAAGTTTATATGACTTTTTCACAACTTTCCCATTTACTTGAATTCCTCATCTCTCAATAATATGATGAAAAAAATTTCTGGAATATGAAAATTGTCAACTCAATCGAGAATCAATTCTTTCTCATCCTTTTCATTCATAAATTATCTCTTGCATCATAACAATAATTGTAAATTTGATTTTAATCTATTTTTTCAATAAAATTATACAAGTCAAAAATTTATATAAAAAAGTCTTCAAAAATTTGCAATACAGAAAAATTTATATATAATTCGAGTAAGTTTATCTTATTAAACAAAAATTATGACACAAACACAAGACGAACAAAATATACAAGCTTCTGGAAACCAAACACAACAAGATACAAACCCAGTAACAAATGAACAAGACGTTCTAGCTTCTGATAATCAAGCAGAAGATATAGTAATGACTGGAGAAATAAATTCTAAAGAGCATACTATTGATTATGAAATAGGAGAATCTACTGTTAGTTCTTTAATTAATAATGGTTCTGCAGTAATCTCTTCATGAGTAGAAAAAATAAAATGATTCTGAAAAGCTGGAGTTGAATGAGTTCAAAATGTTGCAAGTCAATGAGTAGAATCTGTAAAAGATACTCTTGCACAATGATGAGATATGCTAAAAGAAACTTCTCAAAACGCTATCGAATGAATCAAAAATGTCTGACAAGATATTAAAGAATGATTTTGAAATATAATTTCATGAGCCACTTCTGGTGGATGAGTTTTAGAATCATGAAAGGCTGTTGTTCAATGAACAGTTTCGACAGCTACAAATGTAGTATGAAGTGCGGCAACAAATGTAATGGAAACATGAACATCTGTAGTAAGTTGAGCCGTTTGAGCTGTATCTAACGTTGCTACATCAGCAACAAACGTTGTAAAAGATTCTGTTAACAACATAGCATGAGCTGTTTTACCATGACAAGCTGCTCAATGAGTCGCAAACTTCAACGAAAAAGTTTCGCAATGAGCTCAAAATTTATGAGCAAAAACAAAAGAAACAATTCAGGAAACAGGAGAAAAGGCTAAATGATTTTTTTCTTGACTATGGGACAATTTCAAATCTTGATTCTCTAGTAAAGATGCAAAAAAAGTAATGGATGAAATCAATGCTCCATTAGAAACAGATGTACAAGCTCAACAACAAGCTACTCCTCAGGTTCAACAACCAGTTGCTCCTCAAGTTCAGCAGCCTGCCACACCTCAAGTTGAGCAACCAGCTGCACCTCAGGTACAACAGACTGCAGAAGTTCAACTTTGAGACACACAGCAACCAACTAATCCAACAGCATAAAAAAACATTATAAACATATAAAAGCTCCTCAATAGAGGAGTTTTTTTCTAAACAGAATTTGAAAATATTTACAAAATTTATATATTACCCATACAAAAAAGGAAGATTGGCCGAGCGGTTGATGGCGCACGTCTCGAACACGTGTATTCGTTCATACGAATCCAGGGTTCGAATCCCTGATCTTCCGATTTTTTTATTTATTTTGGATATTATCATACAATTTCTGCATCTGGAGAAACTTCTTCAACTACTTCTGGAACTTCTAATTCTTCATCATCAACTGGACATTCCTTTCTCAATTTTCAATCAAATTCATATTGTTTATCTATATAATACTGTAATTTGTGCTCTAATGTATTTTTAGGTTCATCAAGTAATGCTTCATACGTCTCATGTAAATCCTTAATAACATCTGCATCAATACAAGGCTTTTCTTCTGATAAAGTAATCATTGCCTGATAATAAGACTCTAGACTATATTTCTGCTTTAACCATTCTCCATTTTTACCAAACACATTTTGAAAAAATATTTCAGTCTGTTGATAAATGACTTTATATCATGAAAAAAAGCTAACTTTCTCCGCTGGATGTGTCTGAAGATATCCATACGACATCCATAAAAGCAGAAGTCATATAGCTAATTCAATTAAATCATTAACTAACTTCTTTTTCATTGTTTGTTTTTCTGAAAGTTGTTTTTCAGTTGTCATATATAAATAAATTTTTACAAAAAAATAAAATCTTAATTAATTCAAATTACAGTCTAGAATTAATAATATCATTCACTACAGCTCAATCTAATTCACTTTTATGATTCGCCATCAACTCTTTCATAAGTAATCCCCTCTGAGTTTTCAAATCAGTAATTCACAGTTTGGCAACAGTTTCATCTATCAAACTTTCAGTTTGTTCTCTAGACAACATTGCAGGCAAATACGATTGCAAAATCTCTTTTTTTTGAGTCTCTATTACAATTTCGTCAGATTTATTCGCTTTTTCTAAAAACAATAAAGTTTCATTCAACGATTTGATTTCCTTTTTAATAACCGCTATCACGTCATCATCTGTAGGATCTGCACGTAATTCAATTTTTTTATTCTTAATTTGCGCTAGTAAGTAGTTTAAAGCCAACTTTTTCACTTCTTCATGATCTTTCATCGCTTGTTTATAATCTTCCGTAATTTTTTCTAACAACATCATTTCTTATATAATAAAAAATAAACCACTTCCAACTTATAGTTTTTAATAATAAAAACAAGAGAAATCTAATTTTTTAACTTATGTTGACTTTATCGAGAAAAAATATATATTATAGACATAAGTCGTGAAGACTAAATAAAAAAACAAAAAAATAATTATTATGAATGAGAATCTTTATTTCGAAAAGCAGGAAAAGAAAGTTTTCCGCTTCTTGATGGCGCTGTTTGCTTTTGTCATGATAAACGCCATCTCCGTAGGATACTTATTGATTTCATCCTACTTAGATAAGTATTCCCAGGTAGAATATGCATCAGAAACTGATAATAAATTTTATCAGAAAATAGAGAAACTAGAAAGAAATCAAACATTACATTTCACTGGTTTCCCTACATCACTTACGAGCATATTATCCATGGACTTAAAGCCTGGTGAAAAAATCCTTAATTGTGGAGACGAACCTCTAACTCTAGTGTTTAAAGATTTAGACATAACCGACATTAACAGGTATTACTACTACATTATTAAGGATACGAAAGATAACTATTGGTCTCTTCATCGCCATAACAACAGATTTCGTCTTACTAGAATAGATGAGATACGAAAAAAAAAGTGGTTGAAAGAGTTAGAAGACCAAATAAAAAACTAATCAATCAAAAAAACCCTCAGTAGATAACTGAGGGTTTTCCATTTATTACTTTTTTATCTCACTTTTCTTCTTATGTACATTATGCCATCAAATAGGCTCATCATATCCATCAGATGTAATTATATCAGAAACTGTTTTAGGCTGTTTTCCATTTTGTAATATTAACTCTAAACTTTTTCTAACATTTGTCGTATCTTGATCCTTAAAATGCCAAAGAAAGATATCTCCATTATTAACCACTCCATCCTTTGGATTTTCTGTATATCGCCATCAAATAGGGATATAACCATGTTTCTTCAAAATATCTAAATATGCTTTTTCTCTAATTCAATACATTCACGGAAAACGGAAAAATGGATAATTTTTTTTCATTCTAAGAAGATAATCTTCTCACAATACTTCTTTCACAGTCTTTTCCCATCACAAAAGCTCTCTTTCAAAACGTTCAGGCTCATCTCATGTTTTAAAATATTTATTATGATGATCTGTATGATTACAAATTTCATGTCACTGTTGAGCAGCTTTTCTCCAAAGATCAGAATGAATTCTCAAACATTCTCAAATTACAAAAAATGTTGCCTTTACATTATTTTTTTCAAATAAATCCAACATGTATTCTATACTCTTCCTTCCATACCCATCATCTATAGAAATCGCAACATTTGGTTGACTTAAATCTCAAACAATGATAGGCTCCCTAATCTGAGAAATCATATCCCTAATACGTTGTTGACGAGAATCTAGTTCTAATCACCACAAATTCTGATCTACTAATCATAAATTCTGATCAATCCCTCATAAATCTTGTTCCATTGAACGTAAACTTTGTTCTGGTTGTTGTAGTTCTTGATCATCAAAAGATAATATCTCTGAAATGTCTTGTTTTGTCCCATTTGATTCAAATTTCGAAACATTTACTGTTTCTACTTTTTCTTGTGTTGCTTCTGCTTCCTTTTGTGGTGCTTTTGTATTACCACAACCAAGCAAAGTTACAACTGCTAAAGCTCATAATGCTCTTTTCATGTTATAGAAAATAACAAAATAAATACACCATGTATAATGTATTTATGTATAAAGTCAATATAAAATATTATATATTTATTCTTATGGTTTTAGTCCAACTACGAATTCTCACTTTATAACTATACTTCAAGATTTGATAAATTCCTCACATTTAAATAGATTTCAAGTAAAAAATTGTTCAAAAACTTTGCTTATTTCACGTGCTATAAATATTTCTCAACTAAAATTCAGATTTTTCAACTCTTCCAATAATTTAGAAATTCTATGGACTGATTCATAAAAAAATGTCGGAATTTCATTTTCAATCATCTTTTTCAAAGCGGTCTGTCTTCATTTTTTTTGAGGTAAAAATCATATAAATATAAATTCTGTTGTATCAAATCCGGCTGCAACAATCGATGGGACTAAAGCATTTGCACCGGGCAAAACAGAATATTTAATCTGATTTTCATTGCATAATTTAACTAAAGACTTTCACGGATCAGATAATCAAGGCGTTCAAGCTTCTGAAACAACAACTCCATCATTTTCCTGTAATAATTTAGCATAAAATCATAGTTTCCCTGGAGAAGTAAAACTAGTTAACGAATAAAATTCTTTTCATACAATTGAAATATCATACATTGATAATAATTTCTTTGCTGTTCTTGTATCTTCACATATCAAAATGTTTATATCTTTTAAAAGTCTGAGAGCTCTTAAAGTAATATCTTCCTTATTTCATATTGGAGTTGGTACAAAATATAACATTTAAATTTTTTAATATAAATTCTTTTTTTGAATATATAAAGTAAAGCATTATTTTCAATTACAAATTTTCACTTTTAAAACTCATTTCATTATTTTACTGGAAGTTCTCATCCTTCTCCCTCTTCTTCACTTCTTCTATTTTCTTCTCTATCCCATCTTACAAAATGGTATCATGGCTTTGGCACTGCATTTACTGGTACTTCACTTCCACATTCTCGTACTGCTTCTGTTTTTCTCTCTCCATTTATCTCTAAGTAATCTACTCACTTATCTCCACTTAAATGTACTGTATAACTATTTCTATTATAATATAGATATATCTTTGTTGATCCATCTCGCTTAATCGTAGTTTGTGTTACTATCTCTCATGGTCAATTTTCTGTTCATGTTAGACTTCATCTATCGTAACTTGCACATGGATACTGACTTTCCTTAGATAGAGATGATAATATTAATACATCATCCGTTCTTCAATGTCATGTCTCCGTTTCTGCTAATATATATTTATTTTCTCAAATCTTCTTCACATAATGATATATTATATATTCTACATTGCTACTCTTCCACACCGCATTATATACCTTATTTCCATCACTTCATGATGGTATTATTACTCATGTTTGTGCTACTTCTCCATTACTTCATGTCCATCATAAGAATATATATCATGTTTTTGTTGGTTGTTGAAGTGTTATTGCTCAACTTTCTATTGTATATGTATCTGGATTGTTTTGATCATTTATTCATCAATCCAAATTATACGTAATTGTATATTCTACCAAATTCCATTTTGCTACCAAATTACTAGTTCATATAATTGGTGTAGAAAAATCAAAATCCAATCAATTTAATGTCCATCCACTAAATTCATATCATGTTTTAGTTGGATCTGGAATTGGTTTTGTTGCTGTAGATCAATATTCAACATTTTGAGTAGTTGGCGTATAGTCTCATCCGGTAGAATCAAACATTACATCATATTTATTTACTTCTCTATCAAACTGTGCCTGGATGATACATCCAGTTATTAACTCATTTCCACAAGTATTATTCCATCCGCTAAATGTATACGTATATTGTACATCTGCTTCCGTTGGTGTAGCTATCACAGTTGTAGTTCAGACTATTAATCTATTTCCATTTTCAGAAATTGATGTTCAATAGTCTGCTGTTACTGAACCAATACTTACCGTTCCATATCCATTCGGATTGGCCATAATTGTAGCAATATATTGATTTAGAGTTTCAGTAAACTGAGCTGTATATATTGTATCAGCTGTTGCTGGTACTAAAGCTGGACTCCAAGAGTTATTAAATGTATATGTATATTGATCTGTAGCTGCTTTGGTTGGTGTTGGTCCACTATAGCTAGGAACTACATTATAATCTACTGTATTTGTTTTCAATGTCTGTCCATCTCAGTCTAGCCAAGTAATCTGGAATGTATCGATTTCACATGAATTATTATTAGCTCATGTATGATAATGTGGATTACATGTCCATGTACATGCTGCTGGACTACTCCAATCACTTCCATTCCATGTTACTGTTACGTTATAACTATCTGCTGTTGCATTTGCTGGTGTCCCACTTGCATCACATGCTACCTGTTTTGTATCAGCTTTACATGTTGAAGTGGTCGAATCCCATGTGTAATTTGTATCACATGTGAATCCACATTCACTTCCACCTTCTGTCCAAGCTTTAGTAGCTGGAGTCCATGTTCCATTATTCCATGTCTGTGTAAATGTAGAAACAGTAGCCGTAGCATTTTGTATACTAAATGTAGAACAATTTTGTATTCTAGTGTTTTCTATACAAGTTTCCCCATCTTCTGTGTGATATCCACTATCACAACTGTCTAATTTATATACTGTAGTTCATGCTGTACATGTAGTACCATTGGCAGTAGATGGTGTACAACTACTATATGTTCCATGACTACCCTCTGATGATAAAGTATAACTTGAGTCACACGTTTTAGATACTGTGGCACATGATAAATTTGTATAACTCGTATCTCATCATAATGTACCATTATTACATGTTACAGTTCACTGTGTACACGTAGTAGGACATGTAGGAGATGCACTAGAGTATACTGTTAAACTTCCATTATGAGCGATAGTCTGTCATTGAAAGCTACAAGTAGCTGGTTCTGCTACTGTACATCCACTATATTCAAAACTTCCACTGAGTGTACTATTATTACATGTTCTAGTCTCTGATACACAACTCTGACCATAAGGTACTGTGGCTGATTGATATCATGTTACACTTTGACCATGTTCTATAGTTCATCACCGTGGTAAAGTACATTCTTGAGCATCTCAAGATTGACCATATACTTTACATGTAGAATATCTATACGATCCATTTAATGTACCATTATTACATGTTACTTGTTGTGATTGACAAGATGATCATTGAGCCACTATAGGTGCTTGATATGCTGTTATAGTATCTCAATTATGTACTACAACTCAATCATCTAAAGTACAGTTAGAGGAATTTTTACATTCATATGTATTTTTAAAACAACGAATTGGTAATCATAATCATGGTTGCCCTCTATTATTATCATATATTCAACCAGCGCTAGGAGCATTCGTATAGAGCCTCATTTCTAATAACCTTTCATTATCGCTATAGGGAGAAGAAGTCCAAAGTATGGCTCTATTACCTACATTATACGAAGATATTTTATCATTCATATTTGATATTTCTCAAGCAGGATCTATTTTCAAAAATTCTATAAAAGCTTTTTCTGTAGTAGTAGGTGATGTTGTTGTATAATAAGCATTTTCTGATGGTGTAATACTATAACCATTTTTTGATCACCGATAATAAAAAGCCTTTCACCACTCTCATGCACTTGGCACATGCCAACCGTCTGGACATGGTCATTGTCTCTCTTCAAAATTTGTAACGATTGGCATAAATTCATTTGATACACTATCAGATCATCATCACCAAATATTAAGATTAGATGTTCGTTCATTATTTTTTACCCACGTTTTGTTAACATAATTACTATTAGACACTAAAGATGTATCTGGAATTATATCCGTATAATTACTTTTAGCATAATTTAAAGTAAATCAATAATTATTTCAATATTGATAATAGTATCCTCCAGCTTCATTATCATGTTTTTTCCAATTGTTTCCATCAACTTTAGCAACCTGTGTCGCTCATAAATTACGATCCATAATCGTATAACATATTGTATTTTGAGTATTAGGTATTTCAATCTCTTCATAGTCTTGATGTAATCTCCATGTACTAGTAAGTTGTGGCTCTTCATATTGCTGTGTAACAATTGTATATACACTAAACTTCTCAGCATCTACTACTAATTCTCATTCACTACTTTCAGATTTATTTACTTCTATTTCTTTTACTTCTACTTCTTCTGTCTTCTTTCCACTCTCATCTTTTACTTCTTCTAAATGATATACTTTCAATTCCTTGTCACTATCACTATCAGCTTGTGATAGTGTATCATTATATGTAAAATTAAATGATACTTTTACTGTCTGTCATGTATATGGTTGCAGTTCTATTTCCTCACCATTTGATAGTGTATAAATAAATGAAATATCAAAAGATACTAATTCTGACTCCTGTGTCACATCAGTATTTTCTACTAATTGATCTTTAATTTGTTGTTGCTGTGATTTTGTTGTAATTGGAGTAATTCTAAGCTCTGCTACTGAAGGAAAAGAACCTATAGGAGCTTCTACATTCACAATTACATTTTTGTACATCTTATTTCATGTTATTTCTTTTTCATTTAAGGTTTCCCAAATATGTGATAATTCTAATTCTTTATCTTTTTCTGTGTATTCTAATACTTCTCATGTTTCAGTTTGTACTAATAACAACTCCTTCAATAAATCTAAAGCTGATCATGATTCAACATCTCATGTTTTTAATTCTAAGGAATCTGATAGAGAATTTTGGATATTTCATCATCTACCTAAATCGTTGGATCATTCACTTCATTTTTCTATGGTTCATGATAGAATATTTTCATCATCATGAGATAATGTCGATATATCTTCCTTTAGTATTTCTTTTGTTTCATATCTAGCTACATATTCCACATCTCACTTAACTTCATCTATTTTCTTATCCCATCATGTAAATATATATTCATATTCTTCTGTAGATTCTTTTGTTGGTTCTTCTCCATCATATGTTGGAACAGTTCCATATTCTACTTCTTCTGTCTTTAACACTGTCTCATCTTCATTTTTCCATGTTACTGTATATTTTCTAAGCGTATAAGTATATGTTGCTCTATATTCCACATCTCATGTTACCTCTTTAATTTCAGGTTCCCATCATTTAAATGTATATGTATATTTTTCATCTGCTGGCTGTGTAATATCTTCATGTGTTGGTATCTGTCCATACGCCACTTGCGTAGTATCTCTAATTGTACCATCTTCGTTCTTCCATGTGATTGTATATTCCTTTAGTGTCCAATGTGCATATACTTTCATTCATTCTGATACTAATAAATTCTCAAAATCTACTTTCTCTCATCAATCAACTTCTGTATACCATCCATCAAAAATATATCATTCTCTTGTAGGAATTTCTATTTCATCCATTAACTTATATCATACTGGAGTAAGTAATATCTCATCTACTTCATATCCAGATCGATATTCATCTTGTTTTAAAGCATCTACATTAATAGTAGTTTCTTCATTATAATATCCATATTTTACAGTTTTAGATTCTTTTTCATCAGAAAATTTTCATCAATTTGCACCCAATTCTACATTCATAAAATCTTTTGTTGTATCTAGAACTAATGTATGTGATATAAATTCCGATGGTATATTTTTCCCAGAGTAAGAATCTTGTTTCTCGTTTTCTAATCCTTCTTTATTATCCAATGAATTTATTTCATTTCATGTACCTAATTCTTCTTCCCCTTGAACCTCTATCTCTACAGGTGCTTCATATGGATATATATTTTGAAAACATCTTATGTTATGTCATTGAGACTTATACTGCAATCTCTCATCTACTCAATTTCAAATATATACATTCATATCAAATACTCATGCTCTACTTCCATCTTTCGCTATCGTTGTCCAATACACTCACAATCCTTCTTCATAATTCCCATTCTCATCATAACTTCATGCCAATGGAAGTTTTAATTCCTCTGACAACGTTTCTATGATAATTGATAATTTATCTTCATCCACACATTCATTTTCTCATTGAGCACACTGTGTGGCTGCTCATTTGAATGTATGTATATTATTTGCAGCATAATCTGCTGAATATCTTAATACTGTTCCATTTTTAGTTGTATCTTGTGTATGAATCTTTCACCATATACTCAACAATTGATTCCATTCTTTTACCGTTGGTATATGATATCCTACTGGACATGCTCCATATCTAGAACTTTCTTTCGACTCATTTCACCACAAACTATTATAATGATCTCCATTCTCCCAATAATCTCTACCTCATACTATAAACTTTCATTTACCATCATATCCACGATTATAATAACTATCCTTATATATTGCCTTCTCTGTTGTTTTATTTGATCAATTCACTGTTTTAACTCCACTATTATTTCACCACTGGAAATAATATCCATATGAACTTCTTCCTACTCCTACACTTTCTGCTCATAGATTCTTATCCATTATTGTTATACTTGTTGATGTTTTTGGATCTTTTAATGTAATTGTTCATATATTATTCGAATCTCTTCCGTATTTTATGTACCTACTGTCTCACTCCTTTTTAAAGAAATATCTAATCTTTGTTATTATCTCTTGTATCTCTTCTGTTATAGTATCAACTATTCATCATGTTCATTGATTATCTTCATTCTCTGGTAATTGTTGTTCTAATGTATCTTCTCCACTTCATGTTCGTGTTCATGTTTGTATTTCTAAAACCCCTGTTAAAGAAGTTCCCATCTGTGTGTCATCATTCTCTATACCAGTCAAAGATTCTTGTATGTCTCATGTAATTACATCTCCTGATTGTCATTCTAGAGTATTACTCTCATTATTTTGAGATGTTGTCAAAGTATCTTCTAAAATTCATGTTTGTGTTTCTGTAGTATCAATTAAAGAGTTCTCCGTTTCCGTTTTATCATTGTTCGTTTCTATATTTCCATCATTCGTTTCTATAGAAAATCATTGTTCTTCTCTTTCTGTCTGTTCAACCTCTATTTCTGTAATAGATTGTTCTTCATTTTCTAAACTTTCTATCTCTTCATCTTGACTATCTTCTGAAGCTTCCTCTTCACTTCATACCTCTCATTGTGTATCTTCATCTGAAGCCTCTTGTTCTTCTCTTTCTATTTCACTCTCTTCTTCCTGAATATCTTCTGGAGATCCCGATTCTGTGATTTCATTCTCAATAACTACATTTTCCCCTATATCAAAAATATCTCCATCATTCCCAAAGGCAATTGAAAAAGGAGTGAGGATATTATCCATCGCTAGTATAATCGCTACAATACTAAATCGTTTCTTCATTTTCGGGTTTTCTCTAAAAATTCAATTACTATAAAATTATACTTCTAACTAGCAAATTTTGCAAAAATATAACCAAAAATTCGATATTCTTAGGTTGACTTTTTGATGATTTATTTCATAAAAACACATAATATTATAGAGAAAATTTCTACATGGGATTCTCCTAGATATGAACTACTATTTTGAAATTTTATGTTTTGTAAAAAATAAGACAACTTTTTACTATCAATTTTATACAAATTTTTAATATTTTTCTAATTTTGTCAAAAGATTTTTTTAAATATTTTTTTGAGTCTGTTTTTTATTTAAAATATTCTATAAAAACTACCAAAAAACCCAAAAAATGTCTTGCTTTCAAAACAATAATTATAAGAATGAATCAAGTAAATTTTATTTTTCATAATTTATTCATGAAAATCATCTGAATTACTGGCCCACAAGCAGCATGAAAATGAGAAATTGTAAATTATTTAGTTGAAAAAAAATGATTTTCTCATTACTCAGTACGCTGATTTTTGACTGAAGAAATTGAAAAAAGATGACTCCCTCTTGATAGGGATAGTATGCGTGAAGTAGCCAATGACTTACGTGCAAAATATTGACCGTCATACATCACTGACCAACTATTTTTACAAGCCCAGCAGTCAGGGAATGATTCTATTATCGAATCTATTCGTGCTATCTGAGAAGTTGAATCATTAAAAAAGAATTCTGATTTCATTTTACTATGAATCAATGCTGATCAAAAATTAAGATTCGAAAGAGCCATTGCTAGAAAAAGTGCATCAGATTTTATAAGTTTTGAAAAATTCCAAGAACAAGAACGTTTAGAAAGTGAAAATTCTGACCCTTCTAAACAAAATATCAACGCTTGTATGAATATGGCAGATTTTATAGTTAATAATGATTGAAATATTGAAGAATTACACAAACAACTTGATGAAATAATCTGTTAGTCATGTTTTGATTATTTCTTCGTTTATTTGTATATACACAACGGTACTAAGCCACATTTCAGACACATTTCCGATCAATAAAATAAATTTTTATTACAGATATCATAAAATATGAAAAATTTCTTCCTCTTTGACTGATTCGCATTCCTATATCGTGCATATTATGCGTTCCCAGAGATGATTAACTCCGAATGACAAAATATAAACGCAGTTTATTGATTTCTTCGTATGATATTAAAACGCTTATCTAAAAAACCTGAATATATTACTATTGCACGAGATGCTCCACAAAAAACATTTCGTCATGAATTAGCCCCGGAGTACAAAGCCACTAGGAAAAAAATGGATCATGATTTCATTTCACAAATTCCAATCATCCAAAAAATCATCCAAGAACTCTGAATCACTTCACAAATAGCTCCTTGATATGAAGCTGATGACGTAATTGCTAGTTTCGTAAAACAATATCAATCAAATTGAGATTTATCCATGTATATTTATTCAGCAGATAAAGATTTAAAACAATTATTAAGTGATTGAGTATTTATCGTAGATCCCGTTAAAGATTTACCATACCAAAAAAAAGATTTTTTATCGGAATTTTGATTCGAACCTCAATACATTGTGGACTATCTCGCTCTACTCGGAGATAGTGCCGATAATATCAAATGAGTAACATGAATCGGTGAGAAAAAAGCTCAAAGCTTAGTCCAACATTACGGTACTATAGAAAATATCTATAACAACCTAAACGAAATAGAAAAATCTGTATCTTCTGTCTTAGAGAGCCAAAAAGATAATGCATTTTTTTCTAAAAAAATGATTCAACTTGCTAATATAGATTTATCGCAAACTAAGCTAGATGATTTCAAATTCAATTTCGATTGAAGTAAATATATCGACATTATCTGTAATCAATACTGAATTAAATGATTAGAAAAGCCCCTAACAGAAATGAAAAAAGAGTTCGAAATGCCGCAGCAACTTGGACTATTTTAATAAAATACAAACTTCTAAAAAAATAGCAACAAATTGTTGCTATTTTTCATAATAAAATCAAATATCTAATCTATACCTCTGCTAAATATTTTTATTATTCAACCTTAACCCCATCAGTATTAAACTTTTCTTCTGTCCCATTAGGATTATACACCGTTATATATCCAACTTCAGAACTGGATATCGAATTATCTAAAAATACTCTTGTACCATTCTTCAAATACCACTCTGTTGAACCACCATCACGAAGAGTATCTACTCTAAAAACTTGTCCTTTCCCTAATATTTTTTCAAAAGCCTCTTCTCGAAGTTCCAATTCTTCAAAACTTCACCATGATATATTATTGTGGATAATTTGGATCGCTTTCGCCCATTCTCCACCATTTACACGACCATTCTCATCATATGGTTTTATATCTTTTGCTTGTTCTACTGCAGCTTTCACTTTTTCATTCTCTAACTCTTCAACACCCATTAGATTTTCTAGCAAAGCATCTGCATCAGCGCTATCATTCTTTTGCTTTCTATCATTATCTTCGGTTATTTGTGCTGCCATACTTGCTCTACTTTCCGCTCCTTGTACATCAGGTGCTTTTATACGTTCTTTACTATTAGAACGAATTTCTTCTTTATTTTCTAAGTTTTCCATTTTTATAATAAGTCAAACATTTAAAAAAATACATACTTAATTATATACAAAAAAATATATATATCAAATTTTTGAGGACTTTTTACAAATATAGAAATCTAACTTAAGTATATAAAACTCCAATAAACTTTTTAAAAATCCGCTTAATAAACAAAAATCTCTCCAATTTAGGAGAGATTTTTATTTCAGAATTTTAGTATTTTTCATATCTCTTCATAACCATATCCGTTGAAATTTTATTAATCAATTCCTGAACAACTCAAACGATAATGATTATTCCAGATCCTGTAACCACAGTAGGCAATCCTCCAAGTGCTGTTGAAATATTTTGAAGAAATGGAACCCAATTGAATATATATGTATAACAAGCAATCAATGCTAATCCTAAACCTCACCACAAACACAAATGCATTAATACTCCATTAATATATTTCGCAGTTGCCTTTCATGGTCTAATTCATGGGATATATCCTCATCTCTTTTGAATATTATCTGATATTCTATCTGGAGAGAATGTAATCATCGCATACAAGAACGTGAATGCTACAATCAATATTACATAACACAATATCGCCAACCATCCCGGCTGAGATGAGTATATGTTCAAATGTAGCTCTATCCAATTAGATATAGCTGCTACCTTTTCGTTCATTGGCATAAAATTGTGTAATAATTGGAAACACAAATATGGGAATGAAACAAAGGCCATAGCAAAGATAATTGGCACCATTCATACTGGATTCATAGGAATTGGAAGAATACTTGATTGCTGAACTTTACCACTTCTAGTATAAATCACAGGTATTTCCTTTGTTGATTTTAGAATAAATACTGAAAGCAAAATAAGAACCAATACAATAGCTATCATAAACAACAATACATAGAACCAATCCGTTCATCATGTTAAACTATTATATCATTTTTGGAATATTCCTGAAACGATTGAAGCAAAGATTAACAAAGATATTCCATTTGAAACTCACTTCTCAGTAATCAATTCTCAAAGCCACATTAATCAAACTCAACCAACTGTAAGTACAAATGCAACCAACAATACAGTTACAATATCCGTAGAAACAGCATTTCCTCCAAGCATTGAATTCATTAAATATGTCATTCAAATTCACTGTAAGAATGCCATTGGCACAGTCAATAATCTTGTATATTGATTTATTTTATTTTGACCAACTTCTCATTGTTCCGTCAATTCCTCCAATGATGGAACAACAGATGTTAAAAGCTGAAGAATGATTGATGCTGTAATATAAGGTGACACTCAGATTGCAATGATTGCAAAATTTTCCAAAGCTCCTCACATCAACATCACCAAATATCCAAATCCACCAGCAGCTCAAGCATCTACAGTTTGATTCATTAATGATGATATATCTACAAAAGGAACAGGAATAAACACTAACAATCTATACACCGCCAAAATTCCTAACGTAAAATATATTTTCCTCATGATAGTCTTATTAGAAACTATCTCCTTTACCTTTCTCATAAATTTTTTCATCAGCATAATAAGTGATAACATAAAAACAAAGAAAGAAAGACTATGAAATCTTTCCTCCTGCTTTTTCTATTTTTTCTACTGCAGATTTAGTAAATTTCTCAATTCCTGTAAACTCAAGAGATTTCTTAAGTTCTCAATTTCAAAGAATCTTAACCAAATCAGATATACTCTTAATATACCCAGCATCCTTAAGAACCGCTTTATTAACTTCTGTTGTAAAAGCAGGATCCTTTTCAATAGCTGCTACATTAATGATAGTATATTTATCTATCCATTTATCACACCTCTTAAATCCTTTTGCCTTAGGCATTCTCATAACTACAGGAGTTTGTCCTCATTCAAAGAATGGTCTAACAGATTTTCCACTTCTAGCCTTTTGACCTTTAAGTCATTTTCCAGAATAGTTTCCCTTAGAAGCATTTCATCTTCCAAGTCTGCGAGCCTTATCCTTAAATCACTTACTTTTTTCTAATTGATGCAATTTCATGATCAATACCAATTAACAGGAATAAAAATCTAAACTATTTTTCCTCTTTCTTTGTAGCTTTTTTTGTAGCTGATTTCTTAGCAGGTTTTTCTTCTTTTACTTCTGCCTTCTCAGTCTTTGGAGCAGATTTCTTTACTGCTTTTTTCTCTCCAGATTTTTCTACCTTTTCAGCTTTTGGAGCAGATTTCTTAGCAGGTTTTTCTTCTTTTGCTTCTGCTTCATCCTTTCCTTCAATAGCCTTTACTGCACGTAAAGATGAGAAATAATCAGCATGTTTATATGAAGCTAAAGCTAAGATAGTAGCTAATGCATTATTCAACTTGTTGTTAGATCCAATCATCTTTGAAAGGATATTTGAATATCCAGCCAATTCTAGAACAGATCTAATTGAAGATCCAGCCTTAAGTCAAGTACCCTCAGAAGCAGGAAGTAATCTTACTTTACAAGTCTTATACTTATAAGTTAACGCATAAGGAACCGTATCTCCTTTTGTAACAGGAACCTGAAATAATGCTTTATAAGCCTCATTAGTAGCCTTTGAAACAGCACCTGCAACATCATTTCCTTTAGCAGATCCTAATCAAATCTTACCTTTTCTATTTCATACAAGAATAGTAGCTCTAAAAGACATTCTTCTACCTCAAGTAGTAACCCTTGTAACTCTACGAACTTCTAACAAAAGTTCATCGAATTCCTTCTTTGGCTTCTCTCTACGGTTTCTATCCCTTTGTGCTCTTTCTGGTTTCATACCCAATAATAATTTATAGAATAAAGTTTATCTTACAATTGAATTCATCCTTTTCTTAATCATTCAGCAAATGCTTTTACTCTTCCGTGATATAAATATCCATTTCTATCAAATGCAACTGCCGTAATTTTCTTTGACTTAAGAACATCTGCAAATGCAACACCAGCATTTCATGCTCTTTCAGTTTTAGTTGCTCCACTCACTCATTTATCTGTGCAAGTAGCTACAACTTTACCACTAGCAGCAACTACATCAGCTGTTATATGCATTAATGATCTAGTTATAATAACTCTATATTCAGGATTAGTTCCTTTAACTTGAGTATTAACTCTCTGCTTTCTTCTGAGATATTTTCTTTGCTTCTCAAGCAATTTATTTTTCAAATATGCCATAGTAATGAACAAATAGAAGATAAATCTGAAAACCAATATTTAAGACTATTTCTTAGCAGATTTTCCAGCCTTAAGCTTAACAACTTCATCAATATATCTAATTCCTTTTCCTTTATATGGCTCAGGTTTTTTTAGCTGTCTCATCTTAGCAGCCACCTCTCCAACTACTTCTTTATCGTATCATGAAATACTAAGAATAGTGTTTCATTTTGGATCTTGTTCTGCTTTTACTTCTATTCCTTGTGGAATAGGGAATTCTACTTTGTGAGCATATCCAAGAGAGAAAATAACTTTCTGACCTTGAACTTGAGCTCCGTATCATACTCAAATAATAAGTAATTTCTTTTCATATCATGTAGATACTCCTACACACATATTATTAACTATAGTTCTTGACAATCCCCATAGATTTTTGTGTTCATCTGAATCAATTGTAAATTGAATTTCAGTTCACTCAATCTTTGCAGTAACTGCAGCAGGGATATTCCATTCAAGAGTTCCTTTTGGTCCTTTAACCTGAATATGGTTTCCATTCAACTGAACTTCAACTCCAGCTGGAATAACTACAGGTTTCTTTCCAATTTTTGACATTCTCTTATCCAAATCAATAAATAAAATGCTTAGATATTCTACCAACAAATATTAGTAGATTTCAGCAATAAGTTCTCCACCTAATTTCTTTTGCTTAGCAACGTGAGTAGGCATCAATCCTTGATTTGTTGAAATAATTCCGATACCTTTTCCACCAGCTACAGAATGTAAGTCTTTATAACCTACATACCAAGGTCTAGATGGTTTTGAATAGAATTTTACTTCAGGAATATCATTAACAGGATCACGAACTACATTCAATTGAACGTTGATCAACTTTTTCTTTCAGTTTTCAACTATTTCAAAGTCTTTGATAAAATGATATTCTTTCAACAAAGATAATACCTCTACCTTAAATTTAGAGAAAACAACTCAATCAACAGCTGTTTTTCTAGCCATATATGCATTTTTAACCCTAATCAATAGATCATGGATAGGTGCATTTACATAACTCATTATCACATAATGTTCATGAAATAAAAAGGAACCAATAAGTCTGACTACCAACTAGCTTTCTTAAGCCCCATAATCAAACCTTCTCTTGCATATCTTCTCAAGCAAACTCTACAAATTCCAAAATCTCTAACGTATGCTTTAGATCTTCCACAAAGTCTACATCTATTGTAGAATCTTGTAGGACGTTTAAGAGCTTTTCCTTCAGAAAATCTCTTTTCGTACATTTTAGCTTGCTTTGACTTTAATGCTGCTCTTGCCATACTGTAAATTCAGTAAAAATAAATAAATATTATTTGAATATAAATCCTAAATCTTGAAGAAAGATTTGAGCTTTCTCAGGAGTACCAGCAGTAGTAACTACTGTAATTTGGATTCCCATAGGAATAGTTACAGCATCAACTGCTAATTCTGGAAAGATTGCATAATTAGCAATTCCAAAATTCAAATTTCCCTGTGGATCAAAGCTCTTCTTAGATACTCATGTAAAGTCTCTAATTCTTGGTAAAACCAATTTTGTAACTCTATCCAAGAAATCTGTAGCTCTAGACTTACGAAGAGTAACTCTAAGCATTACAGGCATTCCTTCACGAAGTTTAAAGTTTGAAATTGACTTCTTAGATTTACAAAGTTGAGGCTTTTGACCTGTAATAGTCTTTAGATTTTTCTCAAATTCTTCGAAATCTTTATGTCATTTCCTAGTAACGATAGACCCAATCCCCATTGAAACAACAACCTTGTCAACTTTTGGAGTTTCATTGATGTTTTTCAGTTGGAGCTGATCTTTCATCTGCTCAAATAATTCTGATTTTTTCATCACGAGAATAACAAACCGGTTAAAAATTAATCAATATCTTTTCCTGTTTTCTTAGCAAATCTAACTCTTTTTCATTTTGAATTAACTTTAATTCAAATTTTAGTAGCTGATTTCTGATCTGCTAAATAATATGCAACATTTGAATGATGTAATGGAAGAGTCTTTTCTACAAATCCTTGACCTTTAGTAGCTCTTTTTACAACATTTACATCTTTAAGATAAACGAAATCTCCAGATGTAGAAGCAATACTAGATATAGCTCCCTTATTTTTACCTGCAATAACTATAACAGGATCTCCTTTTCTAAGTTTTTTCATCCGAAATACTAATTGAAAGATAAATATATACACCTATGAAGAACTAATTACTATACAACTTCTTCAGCCATATTTGTAATATTTCTCCATCCTAAATCTCTAAGTTCTCTAGCTACTGGTCCAAAAACTCTCTTTCCAATAGGGTTCATATTTCATTTTGCATCTTTAGTAAGAAGAACAACTGCATTATCACCAAATCTAACATAAGTTCCATCTGGTCTAGAGATTTCTTTACGAACTCTAACGATTACAGCAGGAACAACTTGTCATTTTTTAACAGAAGCTGTAGGAGTTGCATCTTTGATAGCAACTACAACTCTATCTCCAATACCTGCAGTTTTTGCTGTAGATCATTTCACTATTCTGATAATTTTTGCTTTTTTAGCCTGTGTATTGTCAGCAACAACTACCAGTGATTCTTGCTTTAACATTCTAATCAATACGAACAAAGTAAAAGATTTTCATACAATATCTTAGATCTTACATTTTTTCTACAACCAACCATCTCTTTAATTTTGACATCGGTTTCATAGATCTAATTTTTACAGTATCTCCAACCTTTGAAATATTATTTTCATCATGAGCATAATATTTCTTTTTAACCACAAATCTTTTTTTATACAAAGGGTGAACTTTTACACTCTTTACAAGAACTACACGAGTCTTTAGCATTTTATCGCTAACTACCTCTCCAATAAGCTCTTTAATGTTTTTATCTCCAATGATAGTCATTATTTTGCAAGTTTAGCGTGTAAAACTGTATTAATTCTAGCAATCTTAACTTTTAAGTCACCAATCTTGTGAGTTTCCTTAAGACCACGAATTTCATTTTTCATTTTGAGAACAAAAAGTTCCTCTCTACATTTTTTTCTGAGCGCTACAAGTTCTTTTGGAGACTTGTCTTTAAGCTCATTCATAAACGATTGCTTACCTTTCATAATTGAATAAGATTTTAGAAATAAATTGAAATCTGAATCATAAACTATCTAACTTCTCATTTTGTTACAAACCTAGCCTTAACTGGAAGTTTTTTAGCCGCACTAATCACAATCCTTTCAGCAGTTTCAGGATCCAATCCAGTAAACTCAAACAAAATTTTTCATCTTCTAACTGGAGTTCCATATTCATCTACGTCAGATTTTCCTGATCCCATCGGCATTTCTAGACCCTTCTTTGTGATAGGAGTATCTGGAAATATCCTTACCCAAAGCTGTCCAGTCTTCCTTGTATGTCTTACAATAACCTTTCTGGCTGCTTCTATTTGCCTAGCAGTAATTACACCACTTGTTGTAGCTTTTAAACCATAATCTCCGAAAGCAATAGTGTTTCATCTAGTTGCTGCTCATTTAAGATGAGGTCTAAACTGTTTCCTATGTTTCCATCTTTTTGGAGTCAATAACATTTTAACAAAATACAAAGAGGTAAAAAATCAATTCTTCTAATTCTTAGTTCGTAACTAATGACATCATATCTTTCTTCGTCTTTTTCTTTGCTGAATATTGAGTACCTTTCTGAATTCGAACCTTTATTCATAATACTCCATATTTTGTCATAGCTTGAAGATAATAATAATCAATATCCGATCTGAACGTCTGAAGTGATACTCTTCCATCAATGAAATGTTCACTTCTAGCTATATCTGCACCATTCAATCTTCAACCTATCTGAATTTTAACTCAATCAGCTCATTTCTCCATAATCTTAGCGAGAGTTTGCTTTACCACCTTACGATACGGCATTCTTCACTCAATTTGAGTAGCAATATATTCAGCCATAATCCTAGCAGAAAGCTCAGGAATTCTAACTTCTTTCACATTAATTTTGAAATCTTTATGGAACCTGTCTTTAAGCTGTTGTTCAACAGACTTAATTTTCTCTCCATTTTTTCCCATAAGGACTCAAACCTTTGAAGCAAAAAGAATTATTTCTCCCTCCTTCTGTGTCTTTCTAATTATTACCTTAGAAATTCCTGCTCTAGGAAAAGCTTTATCGATAAATTTTCTAATTTGGATATCCTCAATAAAGAAATCAGAACCCATTCTCTTTGTCTTAGCATACCACTCAGAAGGCCAAGACTTCATGGTTCCAACTCTCATTCCAACCGGATTTACTTTTTGTCACATTAGGAAGAATTATTTAACAGCTAAAACAACTTTTACATAACATCTATATTTCTCATAATGACTAATTCTAGATCTTGAAGTGAATCTAATTCTTTTAATCTTAGGTCATCTTCATACTTCAATTCTATCTATTATAAGCTGATCTACTGGAAGTCACTTTGCAGAAGCATTTGCCATAGCAGACTTTAATAGTTTATACAAAGTTCTTGCTCATTTTTTTGGAAGAAATTCCAATGCAGTCATCGCTTCTGTTGCTTTCTTTCCTCTAACGAGATCTGCAATCAGATTCATTTTTTTATCAGATAGCAACGCATATTTTAATGTTGCACTTACTTGATTATCCATAATTTAATACTCCTTAAAGAGGTAAATAATTACTAATGAACATTTTCAACAATTTATACTAGAATGGGTGTCACTTAAATGTTCTTGTAGGAACAAATTCACCTAATCTATGTCCAAGCATATCTTCAGTAACATAAACACTTACAAACTGTTTACCATTATGCACTGCAAATGTGAATCCTACCATTTCAGGAACAATTTGACATGCTCTATCCCATACTTTAATAATTTTTTTATCACCACTAGCATTCATCTTAGTACATTTTTGGAGGATCTTTTCATTCACATAAAATCCTTTTTTTAGAGATCTTGCCATTTAATAGCGAATTAACACAGATAAAATTTTAAATCAGAACTTCAATATTTATCACTTAATTAATTACTTTGTTCTACCAGAAACAATAAACTTAGTTGACCATTTCTTGTTACTCCTTGTCTTCATTCCAGCTGCAACTCTTTTACCAGAGAACGACTTCTGTCATCTCTTTGATCCAATTGGAGAGTGAGCTTCTCAACCTCCATGTGGATGGTCAACTGGGTTCATATTTTTTCAAAGAATATGTGGTTTTTTTCATTTCCATCTCTGTCTTCATGCCTTTCCAATTACAACATTCTTATGTTGCTCATTTCATACTTGTCCAATAGTAGCCCAGCAATTATTATTGAATTTACGAACTTCTCCACTAGGCATCTTAATAAATACCAAACCTGTTGCCTCATCTCTACCTGATATTAAAGCTGAAGATCCAGCACTCTTGATTATTTTACCTGTTGAGAATGGTGTAACTTCCAAATTGTATACAGTCATACCCTCAGGAATATCTTTCAATTGCTTTCTATTTCACATAGCAATTGGAGCTTTTTCTCATGCCATTACTTCATCACCAACTTTAATTCCTTTCCATGCTAATACATATCTCTTTTCACCATCAGCATAGTTTAATAAAGCAATTCTAGCTGTTCTGTAAGGATCATATTCAATACTAGCTACTTTAGCAGGAATATCACATTTATCATAT